>Ga0209156_10000831_pt1 | contig 26083 bp, 20 predicted proteins | sample GraSoiAngelo_124_FD_185881 | JGI IMG/M metagenome (GOLD analysis project Ga0209156, IMG submission 185881) | Grasslands soil microbial communities from the Angelo Coastal Reserve, California, USA - 14_0927_05_20cm (SPAdes) (version 2) | ecosystem: Environmental > Terrestrial > Soil > Grasslands... | reverse complement strand
AGATTGCATGCGCTGCCGAAACAGTGTGCGCTGATTCTATAAACACGCCACTGCTTGGCAAAAAAAATTTTCGCTCTGAGCCGAACTGGCATTTTCGCTCCGAATGATAGAAAAGAGTCCCGTAATGCGCGCTATCGCTGCTATCCTGCTCTTCGTGAGCGGCATTAGTGCCGACGCGGAAACGGCCGAGACAATTTTCATTAACGGCAACGTTTACACCGGCAACGAAAAGCAGCCGCACGCCGAAGCAATCGCGGTTCACCGCGATCGCATTATTTTCGTTGGAACAAATGCGGACGCAGAAAAATTCCGAGGCGACAAAACGCACATTGTTGATCTCGCAGGCAAAACCGTTACCCCCGGTTTCACTGATTCGCATTGCCACATCTTCGGAATCGGTGAGCGCGAGATGACTTTGAATCTGGAGGGGACGAATAGCCGCGAAGATTTTCTCGCGAAGGTCAAGGAGCGCGTCGAGCAAACGGAGCGCGACAAATGGATCACCGGCCGCGGCTGGATTGAAACGTTCTGGAAGCCGCCCCAATTTCCAACCCGCGCTGATCTCGACAAAATCGCACCGGACAATCCTGTTTTCCTCACCCGCGCCGATGGTCACGCCGCGGTGGCAAATTCCGCGGCGCTGAAAATCGCCAAGATCGACAACGACACGCCCGACCCTTTCGGCGGACAAATCCTACAAACGAAACACGAACCGAATGGAATGTTGCTCGATAATGCGATGGAACTGGTCGAGAAAAACATTCCTAAACCGACCGAGGCCGAGCGTGAGCAAGCGCTGCTCACTGGAATCGAGCGTGAGATCAAGCTCGGCTGGTGTGAAATTCAAAATGCCGGCAGTGAGTTGTCAGATCAGGAAATCATAGGGCGCGCCTACACTGCCGGAAAAGTGAGATTGCGCATGATCAACGCCGCCTTCGGTCCCGGAGAAGCCGCCAACGCATTGCTGAAAAATGGCGCAGCCTTAAATGCATTCGATCACCGTTTCACCCAGCGCACGATCAAAGTGATTTTCGATGGCGCTCTCGGTTCGCGCGGCGCAGCCTTGCTCGCGCCATATTCGGACAAAGCCGACAGCTCCGGTTTCCTCACGCAGAAACCGGAAGAGCTGAGGCCAATGTTTGAAGAGGCGTTGCGCCGTGGCATTCAAGTCGAAACGCACGCGATCGGTGATCGCGCTAATAGGCTGATCCTCGATCTTTACGAACAAGCGTTTAAAGCCGTGCCGTCTGGCGAGCGAAAAATTCAGGAACCGCGATGGCGTGTGGAGCACGCGCAGATTTTGAGCGAGCAAGACATTCCGCGTTTCGCCAAGCTCGGTGTCATCGCTTCAATGCAACCGTCGCACGCGATCAGCGATTTGTTTTTCGCGCCGTCACGGCTTGGAATGGAGCGACTCGCCGGCGCGTATGCCTGGAATAGTCTGATCAAGTCGGGCGCGATTATTTGCGGCGGATCCGACGCGCCGGTCGAGCGCGGCGAGCCGATGATCGAATTCTACGCCGCGGTCGCGCGCAAAAGTATCAAAGGCGAATCGGGCGAAGGCTGGCATCCCGAGCAAGCTGTCCCCCGCGAGCAAGCGCTCAGGATGTTTACTATCAATGCCGCTTACGCCGCTTTTGAAGAAAACGACAAAGGCTCAATCGAAGTCGGCAAGCTCGCCGATTTCACCGTCCTCTCGGCAGACATCATGAAAATTCCCGCGCCGGAGATCCTGAAAACGCGCTGTGAGATGACTGTCATCGGCGGGGAAAGTATTTTTGAAGCTCGATAACCCTTTTTTTGTCATTCCGAGCAAGCATTGCGGCTTGGGCGCAGCTAACTGGCAGGCTGAATACGATATCTTTAGTACTATGAAACTTTCTCTTTCAACTATCATCGCGGTCGCTCTGTCCCTGGGTGTTGTCTGGGCGGAGGGTCCGGTCGAAAAGGCAAAAGACGTGGCAGAGGACACGGCCGAGACAGCCAAAAATGTTGGACACAAAGTAGTTAAGGGCACTAAAAAAGTAGTCAATAAAGTGGTCGATGCGGTGACACCGGACGCGGACGCGCGCCGCGTCGACGTCACGTTGTCGAACGACAAAATCGACATGCCGACGAACCTGGAACCAGGCAAGACTGCGTTCGTGGTCAAGAATGCCGGAAACGAAAAACACAACTTCGTGGTTCGCGGCAAGGACGGAACCCACAAGTTTATGGTCGATCTGCAGCCGAACGAGACCAAAGTGTTGCACGTCCAACTCAAACGCGGCACCTACACCGCATACTCTCCTGTGGATGGCCACCCGAAGAAAGGCACGGAAACGACGCTAACTGTGCATTCTTAGACGAGTTTGTAATGGAAGGACACGCGCGCGGTCGTGTCCCAAATGTCAGGGCGCCGAGCCGTTGTACGGCAAGCCCGGTCCATTTTTTGCCCCCGCCGCGAATTATTAATGCCGGAATGATTAGTCATGACTACGGAGATCACGATTCCAGCTGGCGGAGCCAGTCTGGCCGGTGCTCTCAGCTTGCCCGAACGGGCCCATTCATTGGTTCTGTTCGTGCACGGCAGTGGCAGCAGCCGGCACAGTCCACGGAATCAGTTTGTGGCACGGACGTTGAACAACGCTGGATTGGCAACGCTGTTGTTCGACCTGCTGACAGCGAATGAGGAACGGATTGATTCCTACACCGCTGAGTTTCGTTTCAATATTGAGTTACTTGCCGAGCGGCTATCATACGCCACGAAATGGACCAGCGAACAGGCCAATACCCGAGACCTTTGTATCGGTTATTTCGGCTCGAGCACCGGAGCCGCTGCCGCCCTCGTCTCCGCCGCTGAATTTCCTGATGTCGCAGCGGTCGTGTCCCGCGGAGGCCGGCCTGATCTCGCCGGCGACGCATTGCCAAAGGTGCAGGCTCCGACGTTGCTGATCGTCGGTGGCAGGGATGAGGTAGTGATCACGCTCAATCAACAAGCGCAACGTGAAATCCGCGCTGAAGTGAAGCTGGAAATTGTTCCCGGAGCGACTCACCTCTTCGAAGAGCCTGGCGCCCTCGACCGGGTCGCAAAACTGGCAACTGACTGGTTTTTGCGCCACAGCGCGGTTCCTGAGCGAAAACGGCCAGCTTAAGCAGACAGCCAAGCGGGAAGGTTTCGTCGTCGATTAGTTACAAATGCTCGCCGAGGCATTGGCGTTACGGCATGAAGTGGACATTCATTTTCCATCCTTTGTCATGTCGAGCGACGTCGAGACATCTCTAGCTTTTCCCTTCCGCTTTTAAGTTAGAGATCCCTCGACTCCGCTCGGGATGACAGGACTGAAAACGCGTGACCGCTTTCAGGAATAGAGATATTCGTCGTGATATTCGCGCTGCGGCGCAAACTGGCCGTTTTCGTTCCCGGTCTCGGGATACTCGAAGATTTTTCCTTCGTAATTTCTGATCACGATTTTCTCGTTGTCGTGATAGAGGATGTAGCCGGGATTGATCGGCACTTTGCCGCCGCCGCCGGGGGCGTCGATGACGTATTGTGGGATGGCGTAACCAGTGGTGTGACCGCGCAGCCCTTCAATGATCTCGATCCCTTTCGCGACAGAAGTGCGCAGGTGCGATGAGCCGTTAATCAAGTCACATTGGTAAAGGTAATATGGGCGGACACGGCACATCAGGAGTTTGTGCACCAGTGCTTTCATCGTCTCCAGATTGTCGTTCACACCGGCAAGCAACACGCTTTGATTGCCCAACGGGATCCCGGCATTGGCCAAACGCTCGAGCGCTTCTTTTACTTCAATAGTGAGCTCGCGGGGGTGATTGACGTGCACGCTCATCCACAGCGGATGATACTTCGCCAACATCGCGCAAAGCTCTGGCGTGATTCGTTGCGGCAGGAAAATCGGAACCCGCGTCCCGATGCGAAGGAATTCGATGTGCGGGATTGCGCGCAGGCGGCTGAGCAAATTCTCCAGTTTGCCATCGCTAAAAAGGAGCGCGTCACCGCCCGATAGCAGCACATCGCGCACTTCGGTGTGTTGTTCCAGATAGCGGAGAGCTTCCTCGAAATCAGTGTGCAACTCCTGTTCGCCCACCCCACTGACGACGCGGCTACGCGTGCAATAGCGACAATAGGCAGCACACCGGTCGGTCACCAAAAATAACACCCGATCCGGATACCGGTGGACCAATCCTGGCACCGGCATGTGCGAGTCTTCGCCACATGGGTCAGCCATATCGTAAGGCGAACCCCACGTTTCTTCGATCCGCGGAATCATCTGACGCCGAATCGGATCATCCGGGTTTTCGCGCGGAATCAGATTGAAAAAGTGAGGCGTGATCGCGAGCGCGAGTTTGTCACCGGACAGCAAAACGCCGGCGCGTTCCTCCTCGCTTAGCGACAAGTGTTCTTCCAGTTGCCCCAACTTGGTGACGCGGTTTTTCAGCTGCCATTTCCAATCGTTCCAAAGTTCCGGCGCAACCCCGCCATTGCTAGACCAATAGCCTGGCGCGTGGGAGCGGAACGCCTTTTCCTGCTCAATTCCCTCGGTGAGATTGACCATTTTCGTATTTGTGTAGAAAAAACGTTAACGTCGTTAACAATCGTGTCAACGCACACGGTTTTAACTGCCTGTCTCTGAATGGATTTGTCTGACGCTGGCCACCCACCCAAGGAGCGGTGGTCTCTCTCCGGGCCGGAAGCCAGACCGCCGTTTATTGAGATTCGGCGACTGGGAAGGCGCTGCTTCTTGGATTACGACCAGGCAGCGACTGGGATTCCCAATCGCCTTCCATCTTCTAACACATTCCCATTCATTAAATCGCGATAATAATCGATCCAACCGGCAGTCGACGAACGCACGTAACCGTGCAATTCACCGCCGTCGGCGTCGCGCTCGGGCATGATGTGGCCACGCTGCGCAAAATGCGCGCAAACGCCGTGTAACCATTCGTGAAGCCAGACTTCACCAAGCGCCTCGTTTGTCCATGCAGATGATGGCGCATTGGCAATAGCGGCGTAAGTCGCTCCGTTCGTCCATTCGCTTGCGCCCATCGCCAGACCCCAGGCATCACACGGAATCGCCGTTCCATTTTTCAAATTCCGCTGTGGCCAGAAAACAAAAATCGAATCGTATTTCCCAGGCGACGCGAACTCATCCAAATCGGATCGAATGTCATCAGGCGACGGCCAGAAGCGTGATGACGATTCGCGGGTGAGAGAAGTAAGCGCGTGATCGAGCCGCACAATTTCGTATTCGATTGTCGCTGCGTCGTTAGTTAACTCGCGAACGAGTTGTGGAAAACCGCGAAATGAATCAACCGCATCGGTCAGCTCGCGCTCGCTCGCAACGTGATGGAAATGTGTACGCGTTTTTTCCGTTTTCGGCGGCTCGACGGAGTCTCGCCCTACCAAGCCTCGCTCTACCGGCAAACGAACATCCAGCTCGCGATAAACGAGCAGCAATGTTTTCCAAATCTTCACCAGCTGACGGCGACACTTGCACGCAGCCGATAATCCGGCACCGCTTGAAACGCGGTCGTGTTCATCAACACCGGAAATTCGGCGGCCAATTCGCCGCTGATTTGATCGTGCGACGCAATAACGCGCGGACCGATAAACACGGAAGTAACGCCGGTGTCCTCGGCAGCGCGGCCCTGAAAACGATCGACGTCCTTGCTTTCGCCGGACGCCACGCATTGGAATCCAACTAAAGTATCGCGTTTGCGCACGAGATAATATCCCGGCCCTGCGCTCCAGGTCACATCGTTGGCAAAATGATAATCGTGTGCGCCATCGCCACGCAGAGTGAATTGGCCATTCGCTTCCGCGAAAAAACTCTTGTAACGCAGCGAACTTTGCGCGCCGAAAATCCCATCATACGAACCGGTGCCAAGCGTGAGATCGTGCCCGTGGATTCCGCTCTCCGGCGCGCCCGGAATTTCCACTTCGTGAAATTCTTCCTTTAGTCGGCTGGGATCGCCGGTAGGAAATTTTAACCCCGCCAGCGCGACAATTGAGCACGTGCAATCTGATTCGTGCTCGATTGCGACCGGATTCTTTCCTTCGAGATCGAATTCACGGCGCGCGGTTGAAGCGAAATGCCAAAGCACAGCCTTGGCCAAAAGAGAGACGTCGCCAATCCCGAACACGTTCCCTTCATCGATGGCAAAGCCTTCCGGCCGCCGGAATTCGCGGTAAATAAACGGCCCGTTAAATTGCAGCGCGAAGCGATCGTTAATTCCGTAGCCGACGACGAACTGCGTAATCGAACTTTCCAATCGTTGCCCGGTAGGATTCGCAACCTCACGGTCATCGAATTGAAGGGAGCCAAAATAGGTGAACTGCTCGGCGACGGCGGTGTAGAACCCGGTCAGGGAAACTTTTTCCTTCGGCATCGATTCCACTTGCGGGGTGTAGCAGCCGCAAAGATCGCAAGCGCGCGCGGCCAACGGGGAAATTGCCAGCGCGAGAAGCAGTAGCCGAGCGAGCATTGAGTTTGCTCTACGCACCGGGACAGATCGCGTCAACCTGCAGGTGTAGCCGCGTCTCTGCGAGACGCGTGCGCGCGGCTCACAGAGCCGCGGCTACAGGGGCTGACTGGCAAAAGTGGCGTGCCTGCAAAGCGCGGTTACATTTGAACAACTGCCAGCCCGATCATGTCGAAATTCCAACTCATGCGATTTTTGTTTGCTCTTATTGTTTGGGGCGCCCTGAGCGTCTCACCTCTATTGGCACAGGAATCTTCCTCCACTGTTCCGCTGGCCGCAGCAGAGTCCGGCAAGGATGTTGTTCACGCCCTGAACAATGCTTTCGCCAAAGTGTTCGAAATCGTCGCGCCCAGCGTCGTCATCATCGAGGTCTCGAAAAAGAACGACGGCAACGAGGGCTTCAACTTCGACGATTTATTCTTCCAAGGGCAGCCCGACGATAACTCACCGCGGCGCGGTCCGCGTAATTCCCAACCGATTCAAAGCGAAGGCTCCGGATTCATCGTGCGGTCTGATGGATACATCTTTACTAATTTTCACGTGGTCGAGGGATCGGAGCACGTCGATGTTAAATTAAAAGATGGCCGCGAATTCCCGGCGAAAGTCGTCGGCACTGATGAAAAGACCGATATCGCGGTGATCAAGATCGACGCCAAAGACTTGCCGGTGGTGCAGATGGGCGACAGCGATGCGGTGCGCGTTGGGCAGTTTGCCTTCGCCATCGGGGCGCCATTCAAACTCGATTACACCTTCACCTACGGCGTGGTCAGCGGAAAAGGCCGGAGCAAATTGTTCACCAATGGCGGTTACAGTATTTCCGATTACATCCAGACCGATGCGTCGATAAATCCTGGAAACTCTGGTGGTCCGCTCTGCGACATCGACGGCAAGGTCATCGGCATGAACACGCTGATTAATGGATTGAACCGTGGCCTTGGCTTCGCTATCCCGAGCAACCTGGCCAACGAGATCGGCCAGCAATTGGTCGCCGGGAAGAAAATTGCGCGACCGTGGCTCGGCATTCGGATCGAATCGGTCAGTGACAATCCGAACACGCGCGATTTGCTGAAGGGAATCGATAAAGGTGTAGTAGTGCGCACAATCGAAGCGGACGCGCCCGCGAACAAAAGCGACCTTCGGCCGTTCGATGTCATCACCAAGGTTGATGGCACGCCGGTGACGACCGACACACAATTGCAACGCGAGATCTTAAAAAAGAAAATCGGCCAGGCGGTGAAGCTGACAGTTTGGCGGAAAGGTCAGACGATTGAAATTCCGGTTACGACCGGCGAGTTGCCAAATGAGATTGCGCGCGCTTCGAACGAGATCGTGCCGCGAGAGCAAGGCCGCCCGGAAGATGTCGGGAAATTGGGGTTACAGGTGCAGGATATCACTAAGGAAATATCGGAGCGCCTGCACCTCGGCGATGCGCGGGGCGTGATCGTGACCGATGTGGCAGATAACAGCATCGCGGCCGCACAAGGGATCGAGCGCGAAGACGTCATCACTGAAGTGGATGGCAAGCCAGTGACAAATGTGCGGTCATTCCGCGAGGCCCTAAGCAAAGCCGACCCAAAACGGGGCGTCCTGCTCTATCTCGATCGCCAGGGAAGCAAAACATTTGCGGTGCTGAAGGCGGACTCGCAGTAGCTAGGTGGATCGAGCAGTCGTGCCGGTCCCGCTCGGACCTCGATGTTAGATTTAGGCGGGGCAGCCGCAATTGTTTTTGGCATCGCCCGGCGGAGCGGTCGATCCACCCACGTCCTTACGTTTGCCGGCTCCCGACAACCACCAGCACAATCCCTCCGACCACACAAAGACCGCTCAAGATTGGCGGGAAATTGATCCCGTGCCTTTCCTGGTGCTTGATTTCAATCGGGCCGAGTTGCGCGTCCTTTTTTTCGGTGTTCCAGCCCAGCCCCCCGTAGGCAAAACCGATGATGCCGACGATGATTAAAATGATTCCGACAATGCCCGCAGGCTTCATCGGGCTACAGAGTACGACGTCCGCCAATCAGGTTAATGATCAGAATCACGACCGCAATCACGAGCAGAATGTGAATGAATCCGCCCATCGTATATGAACTGACCAAACCAAGCAGCCAGAGCACCAGCAGAATGACGAAGATTGTCCAAAGCATAATGGTTTCCTTGAGTTGAGTTTACTCTAGTTCGTGGCAGAGGACGGAATTGCGCTTATGGAATATGACGGAGTTTTTCGGAATTGATCGGGGGTTCCTGAAATACTATAATCAGCTGGCAGCGAAAGCGCTGATCCCGAATCCACCCAATCGTTCGTGCGCCGACAAACATTTCTCTTTCTCGTCATCGCTCCGCTCCTGATCGCCTGCACTTACCAGGGCACAATCGTCCAGAAAGCCGCTCAACCTTTGCCGTTTGCCTACAGCCTGGGAATCGATGGCAGTTATAAATTCGCCCTCCGCGACCGCCTTGGCCACGTCCGCTGGCAACTTGTTTCCGCTGAAGTGTTCCATGCCTATCAGGTCGGCGATTATTTCAATGACGCTGATTTAGTACCACCGCGTCATCGCAGCTACTCAAAGGGCGAAAAGGAAGTGGCGCCAATTTGTCCGCCCGAAACCATTCCAATCCGCGTCCCGCGTTTTCTGCCCATCCCGGTTGAACCGCGGGTTGTGCCACGTTAGCGGGGCATTCCCGCTGCAGGAGTTCTGGGGAGCACAGGCTGCCAACCTGTAAGTCTCGGCGGCTTGCCGAGACTATTTGGAACACTCAATTGATGTGTGTGCGCAACGATGTTGCCGGGAGGCTGGCGGCAACTGCGGGCTCGCAACCCGCTCTCCCCAGAATCCTGCAACATTTACTCTTCGTTCAATGCCTCGCGCAGATTCCAGTCCGCACGCTCGAGCCGCGAACGCGCCCTCTCGCGATCGCATCCGGCCAACTTCGAGACAAGGCCGACCGCACGCTCGCGCAGTTTTTTGTTTGTTGGCTGAAGATCGATCATCAAATTCCCGCGTACCCGCCCCAGTCGAACCATTGCGCCCGTGCTAATGATGTTCAGCGCGACTTTTGTCGCCGTTCCCGCTTTCAGACGCGTGGAGCCGGTGACTATTTCCGGGCCGGTCTTGAGATTGATCTCCAAATCAAACTCGCCGCCTGGTTCTCGTTTGGCATTGCAGGTTAGCAAGATTGTTTGCGCGGCAATCGCTCGCGCGCATCGCAACGCCGCTATCACAAATGCCGCCCGACCGCTCGCCGAAATCCCAATCACCAAGTCCTCCCGCTTGACCCCACGCTCGTCCATCGCCAGCGCGCCAGCGCGCGCATCGTCCTCCGCGCCCTCAATGCTTCGTTGCAACGTCGGCGCGCCCCCGGCAATGATCCCCTGGAACAAATCCGGTGACGCGCCAAAGGTTGGCGGAATTTCGGCAGCATCGAGAACTCCGAGCCTGCCACTCGTTCCGGCGCCGACGTAAAACACGCGTCCGCCATTGCCAATCGCGCCGGCCGCCAATTCGATCGCCCGCGCTAATTGATCGACGCATTGACCCAATCCCTCCTCCACCGATTTTTCTTCCGCCACGAAAAGCTCCACGATTTCGCGGGTACTCAATCGGTCGAGATTGGCTGATTTCGGATTCGCTTGCTCGGTCGATGAGACCAACTGAACCGCTCCGTCAGGTTCCTCGGTTCTTTCAATTTGCAATCTCTCTTCTGCCGCCAACCAGGCCGCTCCCACCTCTGGCGGGAATTCGCACATCGCGACCTTAGCGCCGGGAATTTTTTCGCTGAGCGCCTTGCCGAATGCTACTCGGTAAAATTTCTGATTTTCGAACAAACCCCCCATCAGTCGAACCTCCGGAGCCTCAAGCTGAAGCCGTATCGAAACGGCGGTTGTGAAATCGACCAACGCGTTCACCCCGGTTGCGATAATTTGACGCGCGGCTTCGTCGCTCTTCCGCGCCGCTTCGAAAACGACCGGCGCCAATGAGGCGATCTCCATTTTGTCTGCCGTCTGCGCCCACCGCACCAGCTCATCGAAATTATTCAAGCCAAGTGCGCGCAAAATATTTGCCGCAAACTCCCGTTCGCCCCGGCGCAGATCGTATTCCCGCAGCACCGAGCGCAAAGCGCGAATGGAAACGAAGTACGCGCCACCGGCGTCCCCCAAGATGTGTCCCCACCCCCCGGCTTTTTCGATTCGCTCGCCACTGCGACCGGTCACGGATGAACCCGTGCCTGCATTCACCGCGATTCCATCGCGATCGCGCAAACACGCCGCCATTCCCGAGTCGCGATCGCTGCCCGCGACAATCTTCGCCCTCGGCCAAACGGCCCGTGCGAGTTTCAACAATGCTGCGCGATCTTCCTCAGTTGCGCAGCCAGCGAGAAAGACTCCAATCTGATCCACATCGCGCGGCAAAACGCGAAAAATTTTTGCAATCTGATCCAGCGGCGTCAGACGCAGATTCGACGGCGGCAACTTTCCCGACTCGACAATTGCGCCATCGTCAACTAACGCCCACGCGGTCTTAGTTCCTCCGCCTTCGATCCCGAGAATTTTTTCGCCATCCATTTCTGCCGTAGCGGCGGTCCATGACCGCCGTGTCCAAATGTACACGCAAATTCATCGGCGGTCATAGACCGCCGCTACAGATTGACATCGCGCGAAAATCTCGCTGCGCGATTGGGAGGAACATAGACTTCCAAGTCTGTCTGCCCAGGGTGCGTTTTACGCCACTGATTCGGTTCGAGCAGCGGACAGGAATGTCCGCCGGGCGCACAGGCCCGCAGGCCTGTGTTCCAGCAGCGTCTGAACCATTGTTTCGCGAATCCTCATTCGTATGATCAACGTATGACCGAAGCGGAAGCGCGCGTGCGTATTGAAACGCTGCGACGTGAAATCATTGAGCACAATCGCCGCTACTACGAAGAAGCGGCACCCACCATTAGCGACCGCGAATACGATCAGCTTTACCGCGAGTTGGCGGAGCTTGAGAAAACGTATCCGCAATTCGCGCGCGAGGATTCGCCAACACGCCGTGTCGGCGGGCAACCGCTCAAACAGTTCGCGCAGGTTACGCATCGTGTGCCGATGCTTAGCCTCGACAATACCTACTCAGTCGAAGAGGTGACGGAATTTTACGCGCGCATCACCCGCTTGCTTCCACATGAAAAAATTCCAGTGGTGATCGAGCCAAAAGTCGATGGCGTCGCAGTCTCGCTGCTCTACGAAAACGGCCAAGTCCGTTATGCTGCAACTCGCGGCGACGGCGCTGTCGGCGACGACATCACCCAAAATATTTTGACCATTCGCTCCGTCCCGCGGCGACTGAAAGGAAAAGCGCCCGCCGTCCTCGAAGTACGTGGTGAAGTCTACATGGATAAGCGTGGCTTCGAAAAAATGAATGCCGACCGCGCCGAACAAGGCTTGCCGGCATTCGCCAATCCGCGCAATGCCGCCGCTGGATCTTTGAAACAGCTCGATCCCGCGCTGGTGGCCAAGCGCCCGCTCGGAATCATTCTTTACGGAACCGGGGCGGTCGAGGGCGTGAAGCTGGAAAAACATTCCGATCTCTTTCCGCTGCTGGACAGATTCGGGCTGCCGCACAGCGAACGGATTTGGTCCGCCTCTTCAGCCGACACAATTATCAAAGCCATTCAGGAGCTGGACAAAATGCGCCACGATTTTCGTTATCAAACCGACGGCGCAGTGGTGAAGGTCGATTCCTTTGCTCAACGGGAGCGTCTCGGTTTCACTTCCAAGTCGCCGCGCTGGGCCATCGCCTTCAAGTACGAGGCAGAACGCGTGCAAACAAGATTGTACGACATTTTTGTGCAAGTGGGGCGAACCGGGGTACTGACCCCGGTCGCGGCGCTTGATCCAGTTCTCGTTAGCGGATCAACCGTGGGCCGCGCGACTTTGCACAACGAAGAAGAGATCGCGCGCAAAGACATCCGCATCGGCGACACCGTCGTCATTGAGAAAGCCGGCGAAGTCATTCCCGCAGTAGTCGAAGTGCGGAAGGATTTGCGCACCGGATCGGAAAAGAAGTTTCGGATGCCGATAAAATGTCCGGAATGCGGCAGCGCGGTGGTGAAGGATGCGGCGCAGGTGGCGGTACGCTGTGTCAACGCGCGGTGCCCGGCGCAGGTTCGGCGAAGGATAGAGCATTTCGCGTCGCGTCGCGCGATGGACATTGAAGGTCTTGGCGAAATGATGGTGACACAGTTGGTTAAGGCAGATTTGGTGCGGGATATCGCCGATATCTACACTCTCGATACCGCGAAACTTTCCCAGCTCGAACGGACGGGCGAGAAAAGTATCCGCAATCTACTCGATGCCATCGAGCGATCGAAGACGCGGCCGCTCTGGCGATTGATCTTTGGGCTGGGAATTTTGCACGTCGGCGAGACTTCATCGCGCGAGCTGGCAGATCATTTTCAGACCATCGACGCGTTAATGAATGCGCCGGCGGATGAGCTACAGCGGATTCCGGACGTGGGCCAAGTGGTCGGCGCCAGCATTCATCAATTTTTTCAGGAACCGCACAATCGCGAGTTGATCACACGGTTGAAAAAGGCGGGCGTGAAGTCAACGGTCGAGCCGCGGAAAAAGAGCGATTCGGCGATCGGTGGAACGACCTGGGTAATCACGGGCACGTTGAGTCAGCCACGCGATGAAATTGCAGAAACGATTATCAAGCGCGGCGGCAAAGTGAGCGGGAGCGTAAGCAAGAAAACTAATTACGTCCTCGCCGGCGAAGAAGCGGGCAGCAAGTTGGAAAAAGCGAAAAAGCTGGGCGTGAAAATTATCGGCGAAAAAGAATTTCGCCGGATGCTTTGAGAAATTGCGCACCACCAGCGACGATGAACGGCTCAAGGAAATCTAAGGGGCCTCGCTGGCGTTGGTGGATTCACTTCGCGTTGATCGGTGGCTATATTCTTCCTGGAGTAGTACGGGGCCTTTATTTCGTTCCAGAGCATCCGGTGCTAACGAGGAGCACACGCGGCTTACTCATTGTCTGCGGATTCAACCTCGCCGCCTTTGCTGTCGTGTTTTTGCTCGGCTGGCTAGCTTCTCGCGCCACCGCCGAAGAATTATTTCTGCCGTGGCGACCGGGTTGGTGGGTGTTACCGTTGGGCATCGGCTACTCGATCGTGCTTCGCGTCATTCTGGCCGTCATTGGTATCATCACGATCCTCTTTCTCTTGGTCACGCACTTGGTGGACGTGGACTCGTTGCAGAACGTAGCGCTGCAAACTCGCCCAAGGATCGATCGCCTCGTGGATTTTTCCGCGTTGCAGACGAACCGCCTTTATTACTGGTTGGCGCTAACGCTGGTCAGTTTCGTCGCTGCGGGCTTGCGCGAGGAATTGTGGCGCGCCGCGACGTTAACAGGAATGCAGGCACTCTGGCCACGGGCATTTCTGTCGCCCACTGGAGAGGTTATAGCGATCACCGTAATCGCAATTGGTTTTGGCGCCGCTCATTTGTCGATGGGAATTCTTGCTGCCGCGGCAGCCACTCTGCTGGGACTTTTTTTCGGAATCATTCTAATCGTGCATCGATCGATCTGGCCAGCCGTGATCGCGCACGGTTTTTTCGATGCGACCACGTTTGCCCTGCTGCCTCTGGTTGCGAGCAAGCTTCCGCAACTGCATTCGTAGAATCTTCTATGGCGTGCGCTCGGGCGCTTTCTGCTGCAAGCTTAGCGGTAGCGACTGGTTCATGCTTGGCTGCGCGATGACCGGCGGGCGTTGACTGGCCGGATGAAATTCGGCATGGACGTTGAAGATCAATTTCTCGTCGCCACGGATTACAGTGATCGGAACCGCTTCCCCGGCAGTCAGAAAAAACGATGCATCGATGATGTCGTCAGGTTGATGGATTTCCCTGCGTCCTACTTGCAGCAAAATGTCGCCCGGCTGAAGTCCTGAGTTTGCCGCCGGCGTGCTGTCGAGAATCTCGGTCACCTCTGCATAGGAACCGCCTTTTCCCTCCAATGCCTGCATCAACTTCGCGCCGATCCAACCATGCCGCACTTCACCATAGCGCAGAAAATCGCTGCGAATTTTTTCCGCGGCTTCAATCGGCAAAGCGTAACAGGATGAATTGTTTTCCAAAGTGAAGGCAACCATGCCCACGACTTCGCCCTTCATGTTTACGAGCGGCGCGCCCGCTTCGCCGCGCTGGGTTGCTACGTTTACCCGCAGATGCGTAGTATGAAAATAGTAGCCCAGATATTTTCGATCGAAACCACCCACTAACCCCAGGCTGGGCGTCTCCGGCAAATCCAGGGGATACCCGATTGCCACAACCGGCGTGGTCACCTCCATATTTTCGGATTTGCCAAGGGGTAACGCCGGCGATGCGGTGTCAACTTTCAGGATGGCGACGCCGCTCCGAACATCGGTCACGAGCTGTCGCGCCGGCAGCTTCTTCCCCTCGAACTCAACACTAAAGTTGTTCCCTTCCCCGCCAACGGAATAGGCAGTGTAAATCGTTCCGGTCGGATCGATAAAAAAGCCGGTGCCGGAAAGCTCGCTGTGTTCGTCGTCGCCATGAATTTTCACTACCGCTTTCTTGCAGCGATCAAAAATATCTTTGACCTCGCGACTAATGGTGGAAGCCGATGGATCTTCGGCCCGCGCTGACAGGGCGATGGCAAAAATAGGAATAAGAAGCCAACGCATCGTGAATTTCCCCGCCGAAACCGCCGCCAGGCGATTATTAGAACCGCAACGACGACTCATAACTCACGGGCATGCTGTCCAGCACATAACGCGGAGGCGCGGCCGTCCGGTGAGTCGAGGGATGCGAACGCGGTTGAGTGACAGTAATGCGAGTGGAGACTGGCGAAGCCAGGCTCCAGCCACCATCGGTTACGCTTTGGGCTGGAACAACGGGAGTAAGCCGAGCGACATTCGGCGTTGGCGGAGTTTGATAAATCTTGAGCGAGATCACTGCCGCGCAAAGCAACACTGCCGTCACCGCCACCTGATAGGATGCCAGGCGCGCAACATTCAGGCTCATCATGAAATCCTGCGCCCGACCAAGCGCGATTTTCCAGAGCGGTTGGCGGAGCAATTCATCACGCTGCCGGCGATGAAATTCGTGCAGAAAATTCTCGAAATAACCCGGAGGCGGTTGCTCGTACTTTTTCAACCGCAACAGCCGGCCAATTTCGTTGTCGTCAAACTCGTCCATCTTCTTTTATCTTTACGTCACCGGGTTCTTGCGAAACTCGTCCAGATAATTTTGCAATTGCCGGTTCGCGTAGAAGAGCCGGGAACGTACCGTTCCTTCAGAAACGTTCAAGATTTTACTGATCTCGGCGTGGGGCATTCCCTGAATATGGAACATAGTCACAACGGCTCTGTGTTCATCAGACAGTTTCATCATGGCCTCGTTCAATCTTCGCTGGAGCTCGGACAGATCGGCTTCCCGCACCGGACTGCTGGTTTGGGTGAGCTCGAGAAATTCCTTATCGTTCTGAATGCTCGCATCCACATCGTCGAGGCTGAGGTGAAAACGGCGGCCGCGTTTCTTTAAAAAATTCAGCGTCATGTTCACCGCGATGGAATGAATCCAGGTGTAGAAAGAGGATTTGCCACGGAAACCGCGGATCGATTTGTAGGCTTTGGAAAAAATATCCTGGAGCAGGTCGTTCGTGTCCTCATGATTCGAGGTCATGTTATAGACCAGGCCGTACAGGCGCGGTGTGTATTTCACCACCAGTTGATCGAAGGCGCCGGCATCCCCATCCTGGGTACGCGCGACCAGCTGCTGATCTTCATCGGTTCGTGGCTGGTCCATGGCCCGTCTCTTTGTCTTAACATTCGGGCCGGGAACCGACGACAACAAATCAGAGATTCGACGCGGCGCAGCGACAACGGAACTCATTTTTTTCAACGGACGCGATCAGCTCCGGCGATCGCGCACTGACAAGAGCCAGAGCAAATTGCCGAGGGCTGCGATGAAGGCGGCGACATAGGTGAGCGCGGCGGCGTTGAGTACATTGTTTACCCCCGCGACTTCAGCCCCCGGCTGCACAATCCCCATCTGCTGCAAAATAATCTTGGCGCGGCGCGAAGCATCAAACTCCACTGGAAGCGTGATTAACTGAAAGACCAGCAGAATGGCGTAACAATAAATGCCAAGCGTAATCAGCCCGGTAATATGAAAAAATATTCCGCCGATTATTACAAACGGCAGCATCTGCGACGCCGCCATGGTCAATGGCACCACCGCCATGCGCGCTTTCAATGGCGCGTAAGCTTTTGCATGCTGGATGGCGTGCCCGGTTTCATGCGCGGCAATACCGAGGGAAGCGACCGAGGGGGTGTTGTAGACGTTGCTCGAGAGGCAAAGCTTTTTCTTGGTCGGATCGTAATGATCGCCCAGAAAATCGTTCGTCTCCACCACCTCGACGTCGTGAATTTGTGCCGCCTGTAAGATCTCGCGGGCGCATTCCGCGCCGGTGATGTTTGAGCTCGCGCGCACCTTGCTCCAGCGCCCAAACGCGCTGCTCACGCGAATCTGCGCCCAGATGCCGATGATCAAAGGAACGCCGATATAGAGCAACCAATGACTTCCGCCGAATCCGATTGGGTAGAACATTCCTGTCTTAAGTGTGTCTGCTAATTAGACGCCGGCAATCTCGCTTCGTTCATTTCGCTTCGATCTGCCGTCATCCCGAGCTACATCGAGGGATCCCGCCGCGTGAGCCTTAAGGTAACTTCAACGGGATCCCTCTCGCCTCCGCATACAGCTACAGCGTAGCAGGCGACTTTCGCTGGGGATGACCGAAATTTGTTACGCTGCTCAAATTTCTAGCTGTTTTGAGAACTTCGAGAGAATTCGACAGCCATCTTTTTCCACAATCACCACATCTTCAATCCGCGTACCGCCGATTCCCGGGTAATACAAACCTGGCTCAACCGTGAGACATTGTCCCGCTTTCAATACCACTTTTTGCAAACGCGGATATTCATGAATTTCGAGCCCAAGCCCGTGCCCGGTCCCGTGAAAAAATCCGACGCGGCGCCCATTACGCTCTTCCGTGGGAAAACCACGGTCATTGAATAGCTCTGTAATAGCCTGGTGAATGCTCATTCCGTCCACGCCCGCTTTGATTCGCTTCAAGGCTAGCGCCTGACCAGCCTTGACCGCTTCCCAAAGTTTGCGCTGTTGCTCGCTGGCGCGACCGCGCACCACTGTTCGCGTCATGTCGCCCCAGTAGCCGGTCTTGGCGTCGCGCGGAAAGATATCGAAAATGATCAACGAATTTGCCCGGAGTGGACCGAATCCGCGCTCGTGCGGATCGCACGCCTGATCGCCCCCCGCCACGATTGTGTTGGTCGGCACACCGCCAGCGCGCAAAATTGCGCTGTCTATTTCCGCGCGCAGAATTTCCGAAGTCAGGGTTTTGCCGGACCACTTCAATTTTTTCCCCGCTCCCACCGTTGACGCCTTCAGGATTTCCATCCCGCGCTTCATCCCCGTTTCCGTTATCCGCAAGGCCCGCTCGAGCAGCCGAATTTCCTCCGCTGTTTTCTTCTCCCGCGCCGGCCAGAAAAGCCCGTTGCTCGTTTCCAGCGTGATCCCCCTCCGCCTAATCTCGTTAGCAAAACCGAGCGGAAAATTAGCCGGCACCTTCGCCCGCTTTACTCCACGTTTCGTTAGAAAATGCGCCACGACTTTTTCGTAGGGCGGCGCCTTTTTTGCCTTGCCCTGAACTTCGCGTTCGAGCTGGCTGAACATGACAAAGTCATCCGCCTTCGCATTTTTCTTCGCCCGATCGATCTCCAGATCGCTCAGGACGAGCGTGCGCTTCCCGTTTTGCTGAAGAAAAATGAACGGATCGCCAATGAAAATCCGCGTCGCGTAAAGCATATCTGCATCGGTATCGCTGGGTGCGACAATCAGGCGGGCTAATTCGGGTTTGGTGGCCATGCTAGATGCTATTCGCTTCGCCCACTTTGTCATCCCGAGCGGAAGTCGAGGGATCCCGTTGCGTAATCTTAAAGCTAACTTCCGCGGGATCCCTCGACTTCGCTCGGGATGACGACTTTAAGTCCTTCGCACATCCAATTGCCGCCGCAAAATCCAGTGCAACAACCCGAGCAGCGCAAGGCTCGATCCGATCAACACGATGGTGTTGAAGACGAACACATCCACCTCCATTCCAAGACACCGCTTCTCCTCACCGAAAAACACGTTCGGTCTTCCCCCGCGGCGATAATCGCTTTGTTCCATCTCCGCATTCGAAATCAAATCGGATACTTTTTGATTCAGATAGAGCGTCTCCGCGGTGACCGGACCATTGGCATTCGCAAATTGGCTGCGATCAAACGACTGCTTACCATCGAGCACCTGATCAATCACCCCAAGATAGCGATCCAAATCGTCCGGCGTTTTCGCCTCCAGGCCCGACAGCATCGCCAATGTATCCTTTAAATCATTCAAGCGTCGCCGTGATTCTGGCCGAGCATCGTGACGAGCCACGATCCGATCGATCTCGCGCTGGGTTCGGTCCTGGCGGCGTGTCACCGGATTCAATTTCGCCTGCGCCACAATCATTTCCTCATAAGACCAGCGCATGCCGATGAACTCGCAAATGAATGGCACCTGCAATTTGCTGTCCATTTTCTTGTTTTGTTCCTTGTTCGGATGCTCCGAAAACCAGCGCGTAAACGTATAGACAAGCGCGAGGTTGCGGTTCATGTCTTCATATTTGATGAGTGCGCCACCCATGATGATCTGCGGAATCAAAACCAGCGGCACAATATTGGCGGCCGTCTTCGGATCCGAAACGATGGAGGAAATCACCAGACCGAGGGCAACCCCACCCATCGCCGTCATGAACACGATCCCGAGGTCAATCCAAAACATCCCGCGGATTTCGAGAATGTAATTGCCGATCAAGACAAAGAGGATGCATTGCACCAGCGCGAAGACGCCGAGCGAAACCGTTTTCGCAAAAACATAGTAAGGCAGTCTGACATTGAGATTGCGCTCCCGTTGCAGCACCACCCTATCGCGAATGATGTCGTCGGCGCTGTTGGTCAGGCCGAGGAACATTGCGACGATAAGTGTAAGAAAGAGAAACGTCGGGATGTGATAGGCGGAGGCGAAATCGTAGGTGCCGCTGTCGGAGTAACGCAGCAAACTCGCGATCAGAAAGGCCAGCACCGGCGCGACCCCGATGGTGATGACGAGATTGCCGCGATTGCGCAGCTTACTGATGAAGGCGCGCCTCAGCAGAGTGCGCAACTGTGTCCATTCGTCATGCCAGCGAAACGGCACCCGTTTTTTCTTTTGCATCGGCGCGCTTGGCACCGGCGCCACTGGCTCCTTGCGCAATGAAACCTGCTTAACATCCTGGATTAGGCGGAACGCTTCATATTTGTCCCGCCAGAATTCCGGCGCGTAACGCCGCGACGGCACCAGTTGGCCGCGATTGTTCTCCTCGTAAATAATGTCGCCACTCAGATCGCGCAGCGGCGTTTCCAAAACGTCGAAAATAAATTCAGGCCGAGTTGTTCCGCACGATGGACATGCCCCCAGATCGGCGCCGAATTGGTGTTGGTGTTCCGCTTCCGCAAAATAACGCAGCATCTCGGTCGGCGTCCCGAAAAAAACCAGTCGCCCACCCTTGTCGAGCAGGATGGCCTTGTGAAACATCTGGAAAAGTTTCGAGCTCGGCTGGTGAATGGTGACGATGATGATCTTGTTGTGCGCCATCGACCGAATGATCTCGAGGACGTGTTCGGAATCTTTCGAGCTGAGGCCCGAGGTCGGCTCGTCGAAAAGATAAATGTCCGCCGAACCGATCATGTCGAGGCCGATGTTGAGTCGTTTGCGTTCGCCACCGCTCAGCATTTTCTTGACCGCGGTGCCCACGACGGCATCGCGCCGCTCGCTCAAACCGAGCTCGACCAACTTTCCTTCCAGGCGGCGCGTTCGGTCGCGTCGTGACAAATGCGGCGAGCGAATCGCGGCCGCGAACTGCAAATTTTCGCCGATCGTCAGATGCTCATCGAAAGCGTCTTCCTGCGGGATGTAACTGATGTAGCGCTTCAGCTGATCGAGATTCGGATAAAGGGGCTGGTTATTAAGCAGGACTTGGCCGCTCGTCGGCTCTAGTTGCCCGGCCAACACCTTGAGCAACGTGCTTTTCCCAGAGCCGCTCGCCCCCATCACGCAAACCAATTCCCCGCGCACCACATTGAAGGAAATGCCCTCCAGTCCGATATCCCCGCTACCGAAGCGGTGCGTGACTTCGCTCACCTCCAGGGTACGAATGATATTGCGCTCTTCCTCGATGATGCGCTCGGAAAAATTGCATTTCAAAAACTGCCCGACATCGATGCGAATGGTGTCGCCATCTTTTAGCGGCGAAGTGGTGCGCACACTGGTCTCGCCCACCACGATCGGCCGATCGGCTTCGAGCACTTCCAGGGTCCCGATACGTTTGTCATAATCGCAAAAAATTTTCAGCAACACATCGCCCGCAGTGCCCGGCGAGAGCAAAATATCGTCCTCTTCGAGCAGGCTCGGGTTATTCGAGACCAGATATTCTGACTTGGAAGCTTTGAGTTGAAACCGACCACCCAGCGCCCGGGCGCGACGGCGCAGATCGAGGAGATCGAGCTCGCTGTCGTTGTGAAAAACGATCCGGTCCTGCAAGGTCGCTTCCACCAAGGTCCCGGCGCGCAACCGCGTGCCGTTGAGTTCGGCATCGACGTCCTTCAACGCCTTCACCTTCACTTTTAATCCAAAAGTAACTTCCAACGCAGTCTCACGTGTCCGCGCCCGCTCCAGCTCGACTTCATCGGAGTCACGATTCACCCGGATAAAAATTTGCGGGAGCGAGACGTTTTTCTTGGCGTTGAAATACTGCGCCAGGTCCTGATAACTCAGCACCTGGTCGCCCACCAGAATGCGTTGGCCCGGATAAATGCGGCAAAATCCGCCCCGCACCAATGGCCGGCTTCGCACCGACACACTTTGCGAGCTGTAATTTTTCAAAAGGATCAAATCGTGATAACGAAAGGCCAGTAGCCGGTCGCTGGCAGTGAGACTTTTTAACATCACGTCCGATTGGCCGTTGTTGCCAAACGAGATCGATTCCAACGGCGAGGAGCCGCGCTGGTAGACCGTGGGATCCGATTCCTCGCTCGCGTTCAGCTGATAAACGATGTCAATCGCCTGCGCCGCCATCCCCAGCTGCGACATGAAAGAATAAAATTGCACCACCTGCTCCTGCTTCAGGCCGGCTTGCGAAATCAGATCGTAAAGCTGCACCCCCAGCATGATCTTGCGGTCGGTGCTCAGCTGAATGCTTAGCTTTTGCGCCATCGCCGTTAAGTCCTGCTGCTCGTAAAGCGCCTGCCGAAACAATTGCCGCAGCTCGGAGTAAACTGCTTCCGGGTAATCGTAACGCAGGAAGCCAAGGCTGGAGTCGATTTCTTCTTCCAGCAGAACCCCATCCGCTTTCGAAAAACTGGCCAGCACCTGGATCAGCAACGGCAGCAAATTCGGTCCTTCCGAAACGCTCCGCGGTTTGCGCATCGCTCGGCGCATCCAGCGCCGACCTTTCCGCTGCATCCGATACGCAAAAGGGGTGACGCGTTGCACCGCGCGATCAATTTTATCGGCTACCTGGGCTAACAATTCGGCCATTGCTATTTGGGTGTAAAGGTTACTCCAAGCCCCGGTCGACGCAATGATTGTGCCTACCCCTTCGCCCGGTGGGTAGCACAGCCATCTTGGCTGTGGGGCCCACGGGAACCTTGCCCCCTGTCTGCCAGATTCCACATGTCACCCCAATCGAACGCCACCCCCGATTTGGTGTCGAATCCCAAAGGCGTGACTCCTGCTCATTGCATTGCCCATCTGCTGATGTAACTTTTCTAGCGCGGCAAGAGTTCGCGCACCGAAACTAATGGCGCAACCTGACCGCAATTCCCAGCGCGATAATAAGCGCAATAACGAGCCGAATTTTAACTGGCGCGGTATCGTTCTGATTGCCATTGCCTTTGGCCTTATCGGCATGGCTCTGCTGGTTCGCAACGGGGGTTACCAGAATGTCGAGGACGTCCCCTACAACCGCTTTATCGAGCTGCTCGATAATAAGCAGATCATTAGCGACAAAAACCTCCCGGTCACCCTGCTGGTGCAGGAAGGCCAGCCCACTCGGGCCCTCATCGGTTATTACCGCAAACAAACCGCCGGGGCGGAACAGGCAGTGAAGTTCCGGACCACGGTCGATCTGAATTTCAGCCCCGACCTCGAGAAGCGGCTTAGTGCTGCCGGCATTCAACCGGCCATCCGCACCGAATCGAACCTGTTCGCCCAGACCGTTCTTAGTTTTCTCCCGATCGCGCTCTTTCTCCTCGTTCTGTATTTCCTGTTCCGTCAGCAAATCCGCATGGCCGGCAAAGGCGCACTTAACTTCGGCAAATCCAAAGCGCGCATGCTGGCGCGCGATAAAAACAAGATCACTTTCCGCGACGTCGCTGGAGTTGAAGAAGCCAAGGATGAAGTGCAGGAGCTGGTCGAATTTCTGCGCGATCCAAAGAAATTTCAGAAACTCGGAGGGCGCATCCCAAAAGGCGTGCTTCTGGTCGGGCCGCCTGGCACCGGCAAAACCTTGTTAGCCCGCGCTATCGCGGGCGAGGCGGACGTCCCGTTCTTTTCCATCAGCGGTTCCGATTTCGTCGAGATGTTTGTCGGCGTCGGTGCCAGCCGCGTTCGCGATATGTTTGAGCAGGGCAAGAAATCCGCGCCCTGTATTATTTTCATCGACGAAATCGACGCGGTCGGTCGTCATCGCGGCCACGGCGTCGGAGGCGGCCACGATGAGCGCGAACAAACCCTCAATGCTTTGCTCGTGGAGATGGACGGGTTCGATACTCAGGAAGGCGTCATTATCATCGCCGCCACCAACCGGCCCGATGTTCTCGATCCCGCCCTGTTGCGCCCTGGCCGTTTCGATCGCCAGATCACCGTCAATTTGCCTGATGTGAAAGGGCGCGAAGAAATTTTGCGGGTCCATTCCAAGAAAGTGAAGCTGGCCGAAGGCGTCGATCTCGCCGTTGTTGCGCGCGGCACGCCCGGTTATTCCGGAGCGGAATTGGCCAACGTCATTAACGAGGCTGCCTTGCTCGCGGCGCGCCGAAATTTGAAAGGCATCACGTTGGCCGAGCTCGAGGAAGCCCGCGACAAAGTCCGCTGGGGGAAGGAACGTCGCAGCCTGGCTTTGAGTGAGAAGGAAAAGACCAATACCGCTTATCACGAAGCCGGCCATGCACTTTTGCTCGAATTGCTCGAACACACCGAACCGCTCCACAAAGTTACGATTATTCCGCGCGGTCCATCTTTGGGCAGCACGATGTGGTTGCCGGAAGAAGACAAATACACCAATCGCAAAGCCGAATTACTTGCCAGCCTCACCGTCAGCATGGGCGGTCGCGTGGCCGAGGAGCTTGCTTTCGGCGATGTCACTAATGGCGCCCGCGGCGATATCAAGATGGCGACCGCCACCGCTCGCCGGATGGTGTGCGAATGGGGCATGAGCGAAAAATTGGGAATGGTCGAGTACGGCGACCACGAAGATTACGTTTTCCTCGGGCGCGACATCTCTCGCGCCCGCGACTACAGCGAAGCTACCGCCGAGGAAATCGACCGCGAAGTGCGCACGCTCCTCGATGAAGCGTACCAGAGAGCGAAGCAAATTCTCACCGCCAATCGTGACAAGCTGGATATCATTGCCAAAGCGTTGCTCGAGTTCGAAACTCTCGACGGCTCACAGATCAAGGAAATCGTCGAGCACGGTCGAATGTTGAATCCACCGCCCGGAATCGCTCCGCGCGGCGGCGAAAAAATGGAGCCGGAAAAACCGCCTAAACAGGTCGTCGTCGCCCCCGACGTCACTCCTCCGCTTCCCGGCGCCCTCGGCGGCGCCCCCGCGTAACCGCTCCTCTTTTCCTTCGGCGTTCTGCGTTCGGCGCTGGATGTTAGGGCATTTGACGTCCCGTCTTCCCACTCCTGCTCCTACTCAGGATCGTTCCCACTTCTTCGCCGGGGTCGCGCGCGCCTCTACTATGCTGTCGCAGTCCGGCTCGGACCGAAGGACTCTGTTCCGGGAAAGGGCCCATTCGGAGCCGTTTTTTGGAGACTTTCAATTTTTTTCCAGGTAGCCTCATTCCTTAGCCGTTAGAAGGATCAAGCTTGGAAGGACTATGAAAATCCTATCAACTGTCGCTGCAACCCTCATCAGCTTGTTGCTCGCCCAAACATCGTCAACGATGAGGCCTAAGGACCCGGCGAGTTTGCGCCCGGACACAGCCATGACCATCAGGTCGCAGCATCTCGACACAACTAGTGAGTGCTTATTAGCCGAACTATCTCCCGGTCTCGCCAGCGTGGCGCAGCCAAGGCAGCTTTCTCTCGCGGATCGCATTTTCTATCAGCATGCGATTGAAGAAGTTTACTGGCGCCATCGAATCTGGCCGCAAGAATCCCCGAATGCCAAGCCTTCGCTCGACGAGGTGATGCGCGAAGCGGAGCTTCAAAAGAAGGTCGAAGACTATCTCCGCAACTCTGAAGCTTTGGAGGATTACTGGCAGCAGCCCGTAATCGCTGAGCAATTGCAGCGTGAAATCGATCGAATGGCGCAGCACACCAGGCAGCCTGAGGTGCTGCGCGAACTCTTCGAGGCGCTCGGCAACGATCCGTTTGTGATCGCAGAATGTCTCGCCCGACCCGCGTTATCGGAGCGCTTGCTTACCAATTTATACGCCCATGACGAGAGGTTTCACGGCGAGCTGAAACGGCGGGCGGAAGCCGACTTGCAAGGGCATTCCTCGGTCGAGCAGATGAAACGAAGCAGTGGCGGATACAGCGAAATCGAATGGGTCAGAAGTGACTCTGGCAATCTCGCCTCGACCGATACAAGAGACGTCGGCGTCGTAAAGATGACCGATCGTGAATGGAAAGAAAATATCCAGAAGCTGGCAGCCGGGTTCGGTTACGCGAAGATTGACAAGGGGCGACCATCATCCGCGACGATGTTCAACGATGTTTTGGCGGCGATACCAGCGCACGTTTTGAGCACCTTGCAGGAAGATGAAGGATATTACTACGCGAGAGCGTTACTTCGGAAAACCCAGGACTGCGTGAAGCTCGCGACAGTCGCATGGCGCAAGGAGCCGTTGCAATCCTGGCGCGCCAGAGCGGAAACGCAGGGACCCAGACTCATTACGGCAACGGGCGCATACTATACGCTGCCCCTTATATCGTCTGAGGCGAGTGGATGCACCAACGACAGTTGGACTCCCACGGACAGCGCTCCACAACCACGAGACTCTCACACCGCAGTCTGGACCGGCAGCGAAATGATCATCTGGGGCGGATACGCCGGCATCCTGCTGAATGACGGCGGCAGATACAATCCGAGTATCGATACCTGGACGGCCACCAGCACCACGCACGCGCCCATTGGGCGCGAACTTCACACTGCGGTGTGGACCGGTACTGAAATGATCGTCTGGGGCGGAAAGTCTGCTACCGGGAGCGAGTATAGGACAGGCGGTAGATACAATCCGA
>Ga0209156_10000828_pt1 | contig 26139 bp, 30 predicted proteins | sample GraSoiAngelo_124_FD_185881 | JGI IMG/M metagenome (GOLD analysis project Ga0209156, IMG submission 185881) | Grasslands soil microbial communities from the Angelo Coastal Reserve, California, USA - 14_0927_05_20cm (SPAdes) (version 2) | ecosystem: Environmental > Terrestrial > Soil > Grasslands... | reverse complement strand
CCATCAAGGCGAGCACGCCCCCTTCGCCCTTGTTGTCCGCCCGGATGATGACGACGTGGTACTTGATCGTGACGACGATCAGCAGGGACCAGAACACGAGCGAGAGTACGCCGAGCACGTTGCCCGGTGTGACGGGGATGCCGTGGGTCCCGGAGAACGAATAGCGAATCGCGTACAGCGGGCTCGTACCGATGTCCCCGTACACCACGCCCAGCGCCGCGAGCGCGAGCGTAGCCAGATAGCGGCCGCGCGGGGCGGCCCGAGGCTCCGACGAGGGCATCACGGCGTCGCCGCTGGTGCGCGGCGCAGGTCGGCGAGGGACAGCAGCCAGATGGCGGTCATGATCGCCGCGGAGGCGAGGCACCACCGGCAGATCGCGTGCAGCACGAACAGCTCGATCGCGGTGAGATAGATCGTGAACGCGAACCCCGCCGTGGCGAGTGCCGCGAGCAGCACGCTCACGCGCCGATCCGACGCGAACCGGGGTTGCAGGCCCGCGAGCCCCAGGGCCAGGAGTGTCGCGTATCCGGCCACGCCGTACAGCGCGACGGGGAGACCGAGGAGGTCCGCGTAACGGCTCGTCTGGACGTACTCACAGCTGCCGGTCCCGCACTGGAGCTCCCCCAGCACGCCGAGCTTGTACAGCCAGAGATACGTCGCGACCAGCAGCCCCACGAGCGCGAGGAGCACGATCGCCTGACGGCGGATCACTTGTGCTTCTTGGTCAGACTGTCGACGAGTGCCTTGAAGTCGTCCGATGCGGAGCGCCCCTGGTAGGGGCGTCCGTTCACGTAGAAGCTGGGCGTGCCCTTCACGCCGCGCGCCTCACCCTCCTGCACGCTGGCCTGGACTCGACCGGCGTAGCGCTGCCCGTCCATGCAGGCGTCGTACTTGTCGAGGTCGAGACCGAGGCCGCGCGCGAACTCGCGGAACAGGCCGCGCGGGTTCTTCGCCGTCTGAGCCCACTGGTGATTGGTGAACAGCTGGTCGTGCATCTCCCAGAACTTGCCCTGCTCCCCCGCGCACTGGGCCGCCAGCGCGGCATAGCGGGAGTACGCGTGCGTGGGGAGGGGAAAATCGCGATACCGCCATCGCACCCTGCCCGTGGCGATCAGCTGCTCGCGGATCACGGGCATCTGCACCGTCGCGAACGACGCGCAGAACGGGCACTCGAAGTCCGAATACTCCGTGATCTCGATCGGAGCCGAGTCCGACCCCAGCGTGTATCCCCGGAACCCGTCCGCCGCCGCGACCGGAACGGGTTCACTCGGCACCGGCGCCGGCGCCGGCGTGCGCTGCGAGCCGTACCACAAGACTCCGCCCCCGATCACCGCCACCCCCACCAGTAACAGGTAGAACCCCTTCATTCGCCCGGCACCCTCCTCCACGGTTCGTCGTCCTCGTCGTCGTCGAATCCCGCCCGCGCCTCGCGCGCCTCTCGCTCCGCCTCGTCCACGATGCGGCGGCTCTCGGCGACCTCGGGCGTATCATAGGTCAGACGCACTTCATAGTGAAACAGCTCGCTGCGCGTGTTTCCCATCAGCTTCTGCAGCTCCGGTACCCGCTCGAGGAGCTGCCCGGCCCGGTCGAGTGCTCGAATGCGCTCGGCGAGGGCGCGCAACATCGCGAGCAGGCGCTCCGCCCGGTCCGGGCCGTATACTTCGTCCGAGTGATCGCTCATGTGCCTGCCTTGCGTGAGATGTCGGGTCCCCGCGTCCAGCCCCGCACGGCCTTCCCGTTCATGATAATACCATGCGCCGGGCCCGGACGTCCGCCCTTTGCGCCGTCTCACGCGCTCTATTACATTGAGCGACCCAGCCGTCCCGCGCCCCCCCCTTCCCGGTCCTGACATAGAGAGGAGCACCCAGAGGCATGGCCAAGAAACGTGCGGAACCGCGAAGAATGTCCACTCCCACCCCCTTCGAGCAGGCCCGTGACGAGTTGTTCTCCCACATTCTCCGCTGCGGCGTATTGGAAGCCAGCGCGGAACACCAGAAAGAGTGGTTCGACGACACCATGCTCTATCTCGCCGACCGCTACGACGGCCTGGACGAGCCGCAGCTCACCGAGCTGCGCGTCCTGGGAGAGCGCTACTGCCGGCCCGTGGTGGCGCGCAGCGCGATCGTGGCCGCGAGCGTCTGAGGTCGCGCCGCTCTACCACCAGGGCGGAAACCGGCGGAAGCGCCGGCCCAGGGACAGCCGCACACCGCCGCCCAAACCGAGCTCCGCATACCACCCCCGGCGGCGCCCCGGTGCCGCCTCCACGCCCACCAGCGCCGTGAGGTAGCCGGCGCCGCGCTCCCCCTCGGCCCCGAAGAAGGCCAATCCCAATCCTCCGTATGGCCCGGGGCTCGAGCGGTCGCCCGGGCGGAGCAGCAGCTGTGCGTCCGCGGCCACGCGCACGCCGGCCGTGCCCCGATAGTCCCCGCCCGCCAGCGTGACGGAGAAGCGGCCCTGCCCTCCGGGGCGCCGGGCGATGACGAGCTCGGGACCCCAAAAGGAGCGGTGCGCCAGCACGACCGTCGCACCGACGCCTGCTTCAGTCGCGCTGAGGGCTTGCGCACCCGCCGGAGTGGCCCCGAGAGCCGCGCCGGCGGCGAGGGCGGCGGCACCCGCGAGCCTTCTAGCGAAGCGCGACGTCGTAGGTGATGTGGATGTCGGAGGCGAGCGACGCGACCACGGAGCAATACTTCTCGAGGGAAAGGTCGATCGCGCGGCGCGCCCTGCCTTCGTCGGCCCCGTCCCCCGTGACGGTGAACACGAAATGCAGCGCGATGAAGCGACGCGGCTGCTCCGCCCGACGTGTGCCCTGCACCAGCACCTCGAGCCCCCGCAGCGCAACGCGTTGCTTCTGGAGGATCAGCACCACGTCGGACGCGGTGCAGGTTGCAGCGGCGACGAGCAACAGTTCCACCGGTGACGCGGCGACGGCGCTGTTGCCATCGACCACGACCGGCGGGCGTCCGGGCGCCCCCGCGTCGAACTCCAGGGCCTCGCGCCAGCGCATGGTGATCTCCGCGACGTTCGCCGCCACGTCAGTTCCCCCGCCGCGTCGTGAGTCCCGCGTAGAGGCGGTTGTGGCGGAACCCACCCATGCCGTGGTATTCGAGCAGCCAGTTGAAGGTGGATCGATAATGCAGCTCCACGCCCACGACCACGTTGAGCCACACGTCCGGACAATCGGGATCGGTACCGCAGCGGTCGTGCCCCACCAGGCTGAAGCCGCCGCCGGCGTACGGCGTGGCGGCCTGTCCCTCGCCGGTGAACCGGTAGAGCCCTTCCAGGCTGCCGACGTAGCTGTTGACGCCATTGAACACGCCGATCTCGCCCGACGGACGGAGTCGGAAGCGACTGGTGACGAGATTGCCGGCGTCGAGCGCCACCCCGAACACCAGCTGCGTGTTGCCGGAGAGGTCGATCCCACCGCGCACCCCGAACCCGAGCAACCCCAGCCGCGTGCCGCGCTCCCCGGCCGAGCGCACGGGCGGGGGATGGAACTCCTGCGCCGCGAGCGCCACGGTGCCGACCACGCCTCCGACCCCGAGTCCTACCCCCGCGAACAGCAACGCCAGCCACACGCTCCGCATCACGTCCCCCTGTCAGCGCTGTGCGTTCACCCGGGCGGCTGCCCGGCCGTAGTCCCAGATCGCATACAGGCCCACGGCCGTCGTCGCCCACGCGATCGAGCGCACGTGAGGCGAGGCGACGATGCAGGCCACCAGCGTCAACAGCTGCAGCACCGTGACCGCTTTGCCGCCGGCGCGCGCGGGCAGCGTCATCGGGTGCCGCAGCAGCCACGCTCCGACGTACCCCAGCGTAGCCACGATGTCCCGACCCAGCACGCCCGCGATCTCGAGGGGATGCAGCAGGTCGGCTCGGGCGACGGTGACGAGGGCGACGGCCATGAAAATCTTGTCGGCCGTGGGATCGAGCACGGCGCCGGCGCGCGACTCGCCGAGGCGGCGCGCCAGCATGCCGTCGAAAAAGTCGGACGCCGCGGCCGCGGCCACGATCCCCAGTTGCGCGGCCGGCCGGTGGACGAACGGAAACGCGGCCGCCAGCGGGAGTCGCAGCGCGGTCAGCAGATCCGCCCACGTCACCCACGGTTTCACTTGCCCCTCCCTCCGGCGCCCCATAGCTTCGTCCGCGTGAACCTGAATCTGCTGAAGCAGGCGGCGGTCTTCCAAGACCTGGACGACGGCGAGCTCGCCCGCATGGCCGAAGTGTGCCGCGAGCAGAAGTTCGCCGTGGGCCAGCACGTCTTCAAGGAAGGCGAGCCCGGCAACCGGTTGTTCATTATTTCCGAAGGAGAGGTGCGCATCTCCCGGACCATCCCCGGCTCGGGAGAAGAGGCCCTCGCCGTGCTCAAGCCCGGTGCCTGCTTCGGCGAGATGGCCATCTTCGACCGCTCGGAGCGCTCCACCGACGCCATCGCCAACACCACCTGCACCCTCATCACCATCGCGCGCTCCGACTTCGAACTGCTGCTCGACTTCAACCGCGACATCGCCTACAAGGTGCTGTGGTCGGTGGTGCGGCTGCTGTGCGCGCGGCTGCGGGTGACGAACGATAACCTTCGCTCGTTGCTCGCGATGTCGATGTTCTAGTGCCGTCGGGAGCAATCCCCCGAGAACGGGGTTCCATAACGCTACCGGCAACCCTGGCCACCCCCGGCCGAGCCCTCTTACACTTAGGCACCATGAGACGATACTCGTTGGCCCTCACCATCGTCGCGGCCGCCGCGTGCTTCGATGTGTCGAGCCCCCTGCCGCCCGTCTTGATCCTGAGCCCGATCCTCGATTCGTTGTTCGTGGGGGACTCGCTCACGGCGCGCGACTTCGCCTATTACAACAGCGACGGCCAACGCGCGAACCCCGGTCCCCTCACGTGGGCCGTCGGTCCGACGTCGGTGGCCACGATCAACGCCACGACCGGCGTCATCCACGGGGTCGGCAAGGGCATCGCGACGCTCACCGCGTCCGGCGGGCAGGCGACGGGAATCGCCCTCGTGGCCGTCTCGCGGCCGCTCGACCTCACCCTGCTCACGGACACGGTCGTGCTGATGCAGCAGGACACGTTCACCATCCCCTACGCGGTCAAGAAGAAGGACGCGCTCGCCACGGATACCGTCTGGTTCGACCCCTCCTCGAGCCCGCGGGTGACGATCAACACGGCGACGGGGCTGGTGACCGCCGTGACGTCGGGCGGCGCGGTGCCGTACGTCGTCCACCTGACCAGCGGCGGTGCGGACACGGTGTCGGACACCGGCGGCGTGGTCGTCCTCGCCCTGGCCGACACGAACTCGCCGGGATACTTCTTCCAGACGGCGTTCGGCACGGCGATCCGTCACGAGGGGGGGAAGGCCGTCGGCATCAGCTACCCCAGGCTGAACGGGACATTGGCATTCCAACTGGTCGACTCGGCGCTTTCGACTGACAGCACGCTGCTCGACCAGATGGTGGTGACGTTGAAGGACTCGGTGATCAGAGGGGATACGACGTTCGAAATCGACTCGATCAATCCGCAGGAGGCCTCGCCCTCCCGATTCGGGCCGCTCGACGCCTTCTGCGCCCCGCGCCGGCCCTGGGCTTTCTGGCGCAGCACGCACAACGTCACGCCGCTGTTCAGCATCTTCGCCTTTTCGCACGGCACGGACGTCGACTCGGTGGCCGGCAGCATTACGATCACGCAATTCGCGCCCGTGACCGGTGGCGCCGTGATCAGTGGCCGCTACCTGTTCAACGCGCAGCGCACCGACCTGTACAGCGACTCGCTCGGGCTGGAAGTCATTCGCGGGACGTTCGTCGCGCCGCTGCGCACGCGCTTGGACAACTGCTCGGGGTGACGTTCGACCACGTCTTCGCGGACCTGGGCGGCGTTCCGGCGAACCGCCTCACGGACGCGCAAGCCATTGCCGGGCTGCTCCTCGCCGCCGCCAACGCGGCGGGCCTGAACCCCGCCAGCCCGCCGGTCGTGACGCTCGGGCCACGCGGCCTGTCGGCCGCGCTGGTGTGCAATGGCGGGCACGTCGCGTTGCACGGCGAGCCGGATGCGGGGCTCTGCTTCGCCGACGTGGCGGGGATCGGGGGCGCGCGGCCGCAGCGCGGTCTCGACGTGATCATCAAACGGTTCGGCGCGCGCGAAGTGCGCGTCGACTCGCGCCGGCGCGGGCCGGTGACCAACGCCATCCTTCCGGAGAGCTCATGAACCAACTCACGCCGTACGCCGCGTTTTTCATGCGGCTCGCCGTCGGCGGCGTCTTTCTGCAACACGGCTTGACGAAATTCCACAACGGCATCCCGGCCGTCGCCGGGTTTCTCCACGGGATCGGATTCCCCTTTGCGACGATCTGGGCGGTGATCCTCATCGCGGTGGAAACGGTGGGCGCGCTGTGCGTCCTGCTCGGCATCTTCACGCGGGCCTGGTCGATCTGCATGACCATCGAGATGCTCGTCGCCATCTTCGCCGTGAAGGTGCCGCACGGCGGGAACATCGAGCTCGAAGGACTGCTCCTCGCCGGCGCCATCACGCTCGTGGCGCTGGGGGATGGGCCGCTCTCGATTGCCGTGAAACTGAAGCACAGCGGCACCTGAGGAGCGGACGGCCAGGGCCTCCCGGAGCGACTGCGTATTTTTGTCGCGCAGGGAGACCCTGGCCGTCCGCAGCTCAGTGGAGGATTCTCAACAATCCCGCGTCCGCGCTCCCCCGGATGAAGCTCTCCGGATCCGTAGTGGGAATCGCGACCCCGGTCTCTTTACGCCCCCGGTGCGCGGCCGCCGCCATGTACTGCTCGAGCGAGCCGCGCGCCCACTCCGCCGCGTCGTCCTTCATCTGGCGCACGATCTCCTCCCACGTGCCGACGTAGGTCGCGCCCCCGAGCGTGCTCACGCGGTGGACGTCGCCCGGCCCGGACCGCGCTTTCATGCCCTGCAGCTCCGTGAGCAGCGTCCCGAATAGCTCGAGCTGCCGCGGGTCGCGCAGCTGGCCGTCGGGCCCCATCGCCTCGATCTCCGCGAGCAGCAGGTCTTCGGGCGCGGCGTCCCCCGCGAGCTCGTCGAGGCGGTGATGCCAGGGCACCAGCTCCGGGTCGTCGTCCGGGAGGCGGTACACGCTCTTCTTCAGCTCGATCAGTCGCCAGAGGGCGAGCCCGTCGAAATGGTCCGCCGGCTGCGTGCGCTCGAGGTGAAACAGCGCCGCCTCGTACTCCCCCCGGTCGTACAGCAGGTTGGCGAGATAGATGCGCGCCTCGGCGTGTCCCGCGTCCAATTCCAGGGCTCGGCGCAGCCAGTAGAGCGCGCCCCCCTCGTCCGTGAGCCGGTGCGCCGCGTAGCCTACGCACGCCGCCGCCTCGGCCGAATCGGGATGCCCCGTGATGGCGACCTCGAAGAAGCGCCGCGCCTGGTCCAGAGCGGCTTCACGGAACAGCGCGCGCCCGACCTGCAGCATGAGGTCGTGGTCGTCCCTGAAACCCAGCGCGAGGATGCGGTCGAAACAGGCGACGGCGCCGCTCCGCTCACCGAACTTGAGCAGCACCTCCCCCAGCCCCGCCAAGGCGTCTTCGTGCTCGGGGTCGAGACCCACCGCTTCCTCGAACGCGCGGCGCGCCCAGACATACTCCTCTCGGGCAAGCCGGGCGTAGCCCATACCGACGTGCAGCTCGACGGCGTGGGGGTAGAGGCCCAACCCCTCTCGCAGGGTCTCGATGGCGTGGTCGTATTGTCCGTCGTTGTACAGCTGATGCGCGCGTTCGTCGTAGTCGTCGGAGCTCAAGAACGGTTCCGACATCGAACGGGCCCTCCCAGGAAGGTTGCGCTATGATATGACGGGCCGGGCGGTTACACAAGCGGCGGGCACGGGCTATCTTCCCGCCGATGTCCGCCGGTTTCACCGAGATCCCGAACGGCTCCGTCACGTCGCCGCGCGGCTTCAGCGCCGCGGCGGCGCACGCGGGACTGAAGGCCGATGGTGCGCCCGACGTCGCGCTGCTGGTGAGCGCCACGAGCTGCGCCGCGGCGGGCGTGTTCACCAAGAACGTGCTGCGCGCCGCGCCGGTGACGTACGACGCCGACCTGCTGGGGGAGCGCCCGGGCCGCATCCGCGCCGTCGCCATGAACGCGCGGGTCGCGAACGCCTGCACCGGCGCCCCGGGGCTCGCGGCCGCAGGCGCGATGGCCCACGCGGCCGAGCAGGCGGCGGGCCTCCCCGCCCGCACGGCGCTCGTGCTCTCCACGGGCGTGATCGGCGTGCCGCTGCCGCTCGAGCAGATCACCAGCGGCCTCCAGGCGGCCGCCGCGCATCTCACCACCGAGGGCGGCCCCGACGCCGCGCGCGCCATCATGACCACCGACACCCGGCCCAAGCATTGTGCCGTACGCTTCGAGACCCCCGCCGGCATGATCACGGTCGGGGGGATCGCCAAAGGGGCGGGCATGATCCATCCCGACATGGCGACCCTGCTCGCGGTGCTGACGACGGACGCAGCGGGCGAGCCGGCGGCGCTCCAGCCGCTGCTGCGTCGCGTCGCCGATCGCAGCTTCAACGCCATCTCGGTGGACGGCGACACCAGCACCAACGACACGGTACTCCTGCTCGCTGGAGGGGCGTCCGGCGTGGACCCCGCGCGCGACGGCGCGGTGTGGAAGGCCTTCGAGGACGCGGTGCAGCACGTGGCGCGCACGCTCGCGCTCGCCATCGTGGCTGATGGCGAGGGTGCCTCGAAGCTCGTCGAGATCCAGGTCGTGGGCGCGCCGAGCGAGACGGCCGCCCGAGAGGTCGGGCGCGCCATTGCACGCTCCGTGCTGGTAAAGACCGCGATCTACGGGGCCGATCCGAACTGGGGCCGGATCCTCGCCGCCGCAGGGACGGCCGGCGTGACGCTCGCCACCGAGCGCCTCTCGCTCCAGGCGGCCGCGGATGGCGAGTGGCTGACGCTCGCCAGCGGGGGAGCCGTGGCGCACGCCGACACAGGCGCCGCCCGCGCGATCTTCCAGCAGAAAACGATCCGCCTCCGCGTCGACCTCGGACTCGGTCGGGCGGAGGCGGTGGTGTGGACGTGCGACTTGACGCCGGAATACGTCCGGATCAACGCTGATTACACCTCGTAGCGCCGACTGCCTACATCTTGGTCTTGGTGGTGTCCTTGGCCGCGGGCTTGGCTGCCGGCTTCGCGGCGTGCTTCTTGGCGCCCTTCTTAGTGGACTTCTTGGCCGGCTTGGCCTTCGCTGTGTCGGCCGCCGGCGCCTGCCCCTGCATCGGGGACGGCTGCTGCGCCACCACGATTGCGGGAGCGGCGAGGAGCGCCAGCGCGAGGAGCGTGCGACGAATCATGTTGCGATACCTCCGGAGGTATGGGGCGAGCCACCCTGGCCCGCTTCACGGGTGAGACCCACGACTGGTGCGGCGCGTCACGCGGCGCAAGGCGCGGCGCCGCGGCGAGTGAGAACGTTCCAGTGTGGAACGGCTGCGCCGGGCTACGGAGGCGGCGGGGCCGCCGGCCGGCGGGCCCGAGCCACCGCGCTGCGCGTGGGTTTCGGGGACGGGGGCACGTTTGGGAGCTGCTGGCGCACCAGCGCGAGCGCTTCGGCATGCGTATGTCCGCGCTGCAGCTCGTGCGCCGCTGCGGCGGACACATCGAGCAGCCGCTCGCGCACCAGCCCCTGACCGATGGCCGCGATGATCAAGTCGGCGGCCGAGTCCGGGTCGAACTGATGCGCGGCAAGATCGGCGACGGCGTGCATCGCGGACGCCCGCGGTGGGCGCGGCAGCGCCGCGACCACGCGCTGCACCACCGGGTCGGGCAGGTCGCGCCGCAGTGCCCACGCCACGGTCGTCACCTCCCCGGGCGTCACCGGCGGCTCGTCGCCGGCCCGGATCAAGAGGTCGCGCGCAGCGCGCAGCTGGCCCAGGCTGAGCTGCACGGCCGCGACAATGCGGGACGCCGTGACCTGCTTCGCCCCGCCCTCCAGGGCTTTCTGTATCAGCGGCTCGGTCGGCAGCCCTTCCGCGACCGCCCGCTGGACCAGGGAGTCGAGCACGGGAACCGCCGCGCCTGGAACCCGGCCTTCGAGCCGCGCCCGAGCCGATTGAGCGGCGAGCGGCCCGGCGAGCAGCGCCAGGCCGATCCAGAGTTTCATCGCCGCGCCGGCCGCACGATGACGATGGAGTTCTCGCGCCCGAATTCGTCCGCCACCAGGCGCTCGGCGAGGTGGTCCGGCACCCAGCGCTCGCCGTCCACGACGAACATGTACTCGTACGCGCCGGCGGGAAGCACGACGGTCGCGCGCCACACCCCGTCCTGGTCGACGTCCTCGAGCGCGATCGAGCCGGGACGCCAGTCATTGAAAGAGCCGACCACGTGCACCGACTGCGCCCCGGGGAAGCGGGCCACGAACTGGGCGATGCCTTCGTGCTCGCCGATATCGGGACCCTCGTGCCCGATGGGGACCAGCGTCAACAGAGCCACCACGGCCGCGAACGCCAGGCTCCACACGGGGCGGACCCGGAACGTGAGCGCGCGCGGCGTCGCCAGCCAGCGCAGCAGCCGGCGCGCGCGCGAGGGTACGGGGCGGCGGATGAGCGCCATCACCCGCGATTCGAGGCTGGGGAGCGGCAGCGGCGCGCCGAGCAGGGCGACGGCCGTCACGAGCCGCTCCACCGACCGACGCAGTTCGGCCGACAGAGCCCCCGGGGCCAGCTCCCCGTCGAGCACCTGATGTATCCTCGGATCGATCATGTTCATTCGTGCTCCTCCAGCACCTGCAGCAGCGCCTCCCGAGCGCGGTGCACGCGCATCTTGAGCGTTGGAATCCGCTCCCCCGTCACCGCCGCCATCTCCTCGTAGCTCAGCCCCTCCACGTGCTTCAACAGGAACGCCTCGCGCTTCTCGGGCGACAGCCGCACCAAGGCGCGTCGCACCAGGGCGAGCTGCTCGGCGCGCTCGAGCGTGGCCTCGGTGTCCGACGGATCCGCCACGGGCGGCGCTTCGTCCAGCGACACATCGGCGATCGTGCGCCGCGCCAGATGGCTCTTGCACCGGTTCGCCACGATGCGATACAACCAGGTGCGCAGCCGCGCCGGCTCACGACAACTCGCGAGGTGGCGATAGGCCCGCACGAAGCTCTCCGCCACGGCATCGGCGGCGGCGTCCCGGCTGCCCAACATGCGGGCGGCGAACCGCAGCAAGCCGGCCTCGTAGCGACGCACCACGAGTCCGAACGCCTCGCGGTCGCCGCCGAGCACACGAGCCACCACCTCCGCATCGGAGGAGGCCCCCGTTACATCCATATGACCTGCATGGAGATCAGGGCGTCACGCTAGCACCGGCGCCGGGTCAAGCGCCAGCGGCGGGAAAAGACTTGGAGCGTTGCGGAAGGGAACCGGATCAGCGGTCCCGCAGGTAGTCTTGCACCGCCGCGAGATAGGTGGACGCTTGCAGCCCTTCCCCCGCCACCGCGCCCGCGAACGTCGCGAGAGTGGCCTCGGCGCGCCGGCGGTATTGCGCATCCCCGGTCACCCGGGCAAGCCGCAGCAACGCGCGCGCGGCGGAAGCGTTCGCTCCCGGCATCAGGTCGTCGAGCACGGGCTTGGCGCGCTCCGCGAGAGCGGGCGCGGCCGCATCGGTCGCGGCCGCGTCGAAGTAGCCCGCCGCGCCCGAGTCCGCGAAGTCGCGCTGCAGCACCGCGGCCAGGTCTTGGGCCACCGCGAGGTAGCGCGCTTCGCCGGTGGCGCGATGCGCCGCGAGGCAGGCCCACACGACCTGGACCTGGTCCTGCAGCAAGGCCCGCGGCGCGGAGCTCGGCCCCGCGACGTGCCGCACGGGGCGGCGCGGGGCATAGACACGCCGCAGCAGGCTGTCGAGCGCCGCCTGTCCGCGCCCGACCGCCGCCTGATCCTCCATCGTCGCGCCCTCGTCGAGGATGGAGCCGATCACGTAGGCGTCGCGATCGGCGAAGACGGTGCGGTCGCTCGCACGGCCCACGTCGCCCGCGAGCCGTTGCGCGAGCGCGCGCGCGGCGTCGCCGTAGCGCGGGTCGTTCGAGGCCGACCACGCCGCGCCCAGATCGCGCAGCAGTCCGGCCCGCACGAGCTCAGGCGGATCGTCCCGGGCACCGACCGCCACCGCGGCGTCGCCCGAATCGACCATGTAGTCGACCACGGCCAGCGCCGGTCTCAAGTACGTCGAGTCGCGCGTGCGGGCGAAGACTGCGAGCAGCAAGTCCGCCGCCTGGGCGTAGCGAAAGCTCGCGACGCTCGCCTGCGCCCGGACGGCCGCCGCCACTGTGCCGCGCACCGCTTCGACCTCGCGCTCGAGCCCGGCGGCCTTGAGCGCCCCGCGACCCGGCGCCGACCGCCCTACGGCGAGACGCTGCACCAGCGCCGCGCGCCGCAGGATGGACGAGCGCTGCTCGCGGTAGCTGCGCGCGACCTCGGGGAGCAGCTGCTTCAGACCACGGCCCGTGACCGGATCGTCGAGCGGGAAATACGTTCCGCCGAAAAACGCCGATCCGTCGGGGGTCAGGAAGACGGTGAGGGGATAGCCGCGCAGGCCGGCCAGCAGCTGCACGGCCTTCGCGTAGCGCTGTGCCACATCCGGTCGCTCGTCGCGATCCACCCGCACGGGCACGACTAGGGAATCGATCATCGCGCCCAGAACCGCGTCGCCATACACCTCGAGGTCCATCACACCGCACCAGCGACAATCGTCGGCACCGACGTACAGCAGGATCGGCCGGTTGAGCCGCGCCGCGAGCGCGAACGCATCACGTCCCCATTGCTGCCAGCTCACCGGCTGATGCGCGGCCCGGGCGAGATAGGGCGTCGTCGACTGGGCCATGCGGTTCGTGAGCGGTCCGTGCTCCGACACGCAGCCCGCGGCGAGCAGCGCCACGAGGAAGGTCTTCGAGGTTCCCATGCTAGGGCGCTTGAGATACCCTGCGCGGTGTAGCGCCGTTCCCACGCAAGAAAAACGGCCTGGGGGCGCCGCCGGCGGAGTTCGGGCGTGCGGTCCCTCCCTCTCACGCGACGGTCCTTACCAGGCCGCGAATCGTGCAGTTTGAGCAGTTACGTTAAACGCCTCGATTGATACGCCGCAAGGTGGCGTTTCGTTCACGCCGGCGGAGGGGCTATAATTCGGGGTGGCCGAGACTCCCACCATCACCCCCAAGGCCAATGGACCCCTGGTGGTCCAGGGCCCGGTGCGCATCGTGACCCCCGACGGCCGAGAGCTGGCCGTGCCCCCCCGCAAGGACGGCAAACCGGCGGAAGTCGTTGTGCTGTGCCGATGTGGCGGCTCCGCGACAAAGCCGTTTTGTGATGGAACTCACAAACGGAACGGCTTCTCTGACGCCCCCCCACCGACCTCCGCTCCCACGATTTGAGCACAGCGTATTATGTTGTCACCGTCCCGGGGGGGTGACCCGGGGGAGCCTCCTCTGACCCCCACCCCATGCACCCCATCCCCCTGCCCCTGCCCCCGAACGGAGGAACGCAATGGCGAAGGCTGGAAAGGCCCCGATGGCTGCGGATGAGGGCTACTGTGTGAAATGCAAGGCCAAGCGGAAGATCTCCAACGCCCAACAGGTGAAGATGGCCAACGGCAGGCCGGCCCTGAAGGGCGTGTGTCCGGTGTGTGGTACGGGGATGTTCAAGATCCTGCCGCCCAAGTAGTCTTTCCCAGACAACCGACAAGGCGAGCCCCCGGCCGAGCGCGACCGGGGGCTCTTCGCTAGGGGGCGACGCGTCGCGTACCGTCGCCTTGGAAGGCATAGCGGAAGGTGATGCACGCCGTGCCGACCACGCGACAGTAGTAGGCGAGCAGCTCGAGCTTGGCGTATCTCCCGCCCGCCGTGCGCACACCATACACGTGCTGCTTCGACATCAGCAGGTGAGTGAGCATGCTGTAGGCGTACCACTTCCCCACCCCGGGATTTGTGGTGTCCGGCATCGCGGTGTTCTCGACGTAGCCGGCGACGGGCAGCTCACGCACGGAGTCGAACGGCACAGCACCGAGGTCGACGACGCCGCCCCCGGGTGCGGCGATCACGTGGAACCGGCGGAAAGCGATGTCCCAGGGGCCGGAGTCCACGGCGGCGTTGCGCCCGAAGTCGAAGCGACGCCAGCGATCGGTGGCCCCGGCATCCAGGGTGTAAGTCGCCGGTCCGACCAGCGAGTCGCCCACGCTGGCGGCGTGCGGCGCCGTGAGCGCGTACGGCGGGAACTCCGGCCGCGTGACGGAGCCGATCAGGAGGGCGATCACGAGCAACACGAAGGCGCCCCCCATCGCCAGCACGAGGATGGGCGGGCGGGCGCCCCCGGCGATCACGACTCGGCCATGAAGGGGTAGGTAAAGCTCCGGGGCGGCAGGAAGTTCTCTTTCACGGCCCGCGGGCTGACCCAGCGCACGAGGTTGAGCAAGCTCCCGGCCTTGTCGTTAGTGCCGCTGGCGCGGGCTCCTCCGAACGGCTGCTGGCCGACCACGGCGCCGGTCGGCTTGTCGTTCACATAGAAGTTGCCGGCCGCGTAGCGGAGCGCCTGGTGTGCCTGGTCCACGGCCCGCCGATCCTGGGCGAACACCCCTCCCGTGAGCGCGTACGGAGACGTCTGGTCGACGGTGCGCAGCGTCTCCGTCCAACGCGCGTCGGGGTACACATGGACCGACAGGACCGGCCCGAAGATCTCCTCGCACATCGTGCGGTATCCCGGGTCGTCCACCTGCAGCAGCGTGGGCTCGATGAAGTAGCCGTCGGCGTCGCGGGCGCCGCCGCCGAACACCACCTTGACCCCCGGCGCCTGCGTCGCGGCATCGATGTACGCCTTGATCTTGTCGAACGCCTTCCGGTCGATCACCGCCCCCATGAAGTTCCGGAAGTCGGCCGGGTCGCCCACCTTCACATCGGCGAGCATTTCGAGCATGCGATCCCGGACCTTGGGCCAGAGGGAAGCGGGCACGTACGCGCGCGAGGCCGCGCTGCACTTTTGCCCCTGGTACTCGAACGCGCCCCGTACCATGCCGGTCGCCAGCGCGTCCACGTCCGCGCTCGCGTGCGCCAGGATGAAGTCCTTGCCGCCGGTCTCGCCGACCAGGCGGGGGTAGGCCGCGTACGACGTGAGGTTCGCCGCGGCCTGCCTCCACAGCGTCTGGAACACCTCGGTCGAGCCCGTGAAATGGATCCCGGCGAACGCGCGATCGGCGAGGACGCGCTCCGACACCTGCGCCGACGGCCCGGGGATGAAGTTGATCACGCCCGGCGGGAGCCCCGCCTCCTCGAGCAGCCTCAGGATGAAGTAGTTCGAGAGCACCGCGGTGGCCGCGGGCTTCCACACGACGGTGTTCCCCATGATGGCGGGAGCGGTCGGCAGGTTGCCGCCGATCGACGTGAAGTTGAACGGCGTGATGGCGTAGACGAACCCCTCGAGCGGACGGTGATCGAGGTAGTTCCAGGTGCCCGGCGCGGAGAGGGGCTGCTCGGCATAGATGCGCTCGGCAAAGTGCACGTTGAAGCGGAAGAAGTCGATCAGCTCGCAGGCGGCGTCGATCTCCGCCTGGTGGGCCGTCTTCGATTGGCCCAGCATGGTGGCGGCGTTGACGATCGGACGGTGACGTGTCGCGAGCAGATCCGCGGCCTTGAGAAACACGGCTGCCCGCCGCTCGAATCCCCACGCCGACCAGTCGCGCCAGGCATCGCGCGCCGCGGCGATCGCCGCCTGCACTTCACCGGACCCCGCCTGCTGCACCTTCGCGAGGACGTGGTGATGGCAGTGGGGCATGACGACGTCAACGGTCGAGCCGGTGCGGACGTCCTTGCCGCCGACGACCAGCGGAATGTCGGCCTGCCGCGTCGACAGGTCCTTGATGGCCTTCTTGAGCTCGACCCGCTCCGGCGCGGAGGGCGCGTAGCTCAGGACGGGCTCATTCGAGGGGAGCGGGATTTTCGGGATGGAGTTCATGAGTGAAAAATACAGCGGGAACCGGCCGACGTTGATAGGTCAATTATGACGATCCATCCAGACACCCGCATCGGGCATGTGCATCTGACCGTGGCCGACCTGGACCGCTCGGTGCGATTTTACCGGGACGTGCTGGGCTTCGACGTGAGTACGCGCTACGGGTCGGACGCCGTCTTCCTCTCGGCTGGGGGCTACCACCACCACATCGGGCTCAACACCTGGGCAGGGCGCGGCGCCCCGCCACCGGCCCCCGGCACGACTGGCCTCTACCACTTCGCGATTCTCTATCCGCACCGGAAGGCGCTCGCCGTGGCCGTGCGCCGCCTGCTCGAGGCGGGCGTCCCGCTCGAGGGGGCGGCCGATCACGGCGTGAGCGAGGCGATTTATCTGCGCGACCCAGACGGGAACGGCGTCGAGCTGTATCGAGACCGGCCGGAGCCGGAATGGCCTCGAGCGGCCGACGGGAAGCTGGCGATGCATACGAAGCCGCTCGATCTCGAGAAACTGCTGGCCGAAGGCGACTGAAACGGGATGCGGGATGGGTCGGTGAGTCCTCGCATCCCGTATCGCGCATCTCGCATCCCGGTTCTAGTTCGGTCCCCTCCCTTTGACGAGCAAGCTGTCGCTGACCTTCACCGCCTGCACCGGCGTCGGCGTGGAGCGCTCGCCTCGCGGAATCATGCCGGGGAGATTCGCGAGCTCGAATGCCGATACCGCCATGACCGCCGTTGCCTGCATCAGGTCCGCCGGGATCGCCATGTCGTACGTATCGGACTGAGAGTGGTGGGTGTGGTTGTAGCCGCGCTCCAGCTGATTGAAGTTGAAGCCGGGCACGCCGTACGGCAGGAACGAGAGATGGTCGGTCCCGCCCTTGGTGCGATTCACCACGGAGTCGGCGCCGAGATTGGCGACGGGGGCGAGGATGGCGCGCCACAACGCCTCGAGGTCGGTACGGCCCTGGAGCGCCTGGCCGGTGATCGCACCGGTGCCGTTGTCGAGCACAATCACGGCCTGGATCGAGTCCGCTTCGCCGGCGTGGGCTTCGGCGTACTTGCGGGACCCGATGAGTCCCTGCTCCTCCCCGGTGAACAGCACGAAGCGGATCGTGCGCTTCGGCTTGAGGCCCGACTGCGCGATGATACGCGCCGTCTCGAGCGTGCACATCGCGCCGGTGCCGTTGTCGGTCGCGCCCGCGCCCAGGTCCCACGAGTCGAGGTGCGCGCCGACGATCACGACCTGGCCCGGATGCTCGCGGCCGGGAATCTCGGCGACCGTGTTCCACTGCGTGACCGAGTCGCGCGTCAGCGTGTTCGCGATGGTCACGGCGAGGCGCGGCGTCGTCCCCGTCCCGAGCAACCGGTCGAACAGCGCGAAGTCCTCGTGCGCCACGGCGAGCTGGGGCAGAGGCAGGGGCCGGTTGGGGGAGCCGCTCATGTTCAGCAGCCCGTGCTCCTTGCCGGCGTCCACCAGAATGCCGAGCGCGCCCGCGCGGTGCAGCAGGTAGGGGACGTCGTTCGCGAACTGCTGCATGCGGGCCCGAGTCGACGAATCCGCGTCACGGAACGGAGTAAACACGGTGCGGAAGAAATCGCGTTGGCGCGCCGAATCGGGGGCGGTCATGGGCGGGCCGTCGTTGTTCCACACGAGCGATGGCACGCGGGTCATGACCCACGCGCCCTTCACGCGGTGACGGTAGAGCACGAAGCTGTCCGGCGTGCTCGCATCGATGCGGACGACCGGTCCCGTGACGGTGGCGCCGCCCGTGCCCGGCGCCCACGCCCAGCTCGCCGCCGTGACGTCGTGCGACCGGGGCGCCGTCAGGCGCACGCGGATCGACCCCCGCGTCCATGTGCCCCCGAACTTCCATGGCTCGAGGTGCCCGTCCAGGCCGTATGCTTGGAAGCGCTCGAGCGTCCATTCGTTGGCGCGGCGCGCGGCGGGCGAGCCGGTGAGGCGCGGGCCGATGACGTCCGTCAGGTACTGGAGGTTCCCCATCACGGCGGAATGGCTCAGCGCTTGATCGACCAACGCCGCCGCTCCCGTGGTGTCGACGGCGAGGTCTTGCCCCGGGGCGGGAGCGGGATGGGCGAAGAGGGCCGCGCAGGCGGCCGCCGCCATGATGAAGGAGCGGCTCATGGTTGCGGATCGAGCGACCGCTGCGGCGGGATCGGCAGCGTGACGGTGACGGTCGTTCCGGCACCGACTTTCGAATTGACCGCGATACTGCCGGCGAACATGTTGCGGATCACGCTCTGTACGACCACCAACCCCATACCGCTCCCTTCACCGAATTCCTTCGTAGTGTAGCCGGGCTCGAAAATGCGCTCCAGGTCCTGCGGGCGGATGCCGACGCCGCGGTCCTCCACCGTCAGGCGCAGCGAGCTGGCCTCCTGGACCAGCCCCACGCGGATGGGCGCGGGCTGTGCCGCGCTTGCGTCGGCGGCGTTGCGGATCAGATTCACGAGCAGGTCGTACAGGGCGTTGGGGTCGCCCTTGAGATACACGGTCTCGAGCGTGGAGTCGAACTCGAGCGGGATCTTCTTCTCCTTCAAGACCCGGCTCTCGAGCGTGCAACAGGAGCGGACCACGCGTACGGCGTCGAAGCGCTCGGAGCGCGCCAGGGCGCCGCGCGCCCGGTCCTTCACGGCGCGCAGGAAGCTGACCGACCGGTCGATGTCCTCGACCACCTGACCCAGCTCGTCGAGCAGCTCGAGGCGGCGGCCGGCCGCAACCTCGGTCCAGCGGCCCAGCGATTCCATGGCGAGCTGCAGCCCGGCGCGGGCCGCCGTGAGCGGGTTCGACAGCTCGTGCGCGATGATGCCCGGGAGCGTGGTGATGTCGTGGAGCGGGTCGGGCCGTGCCGGCGCATGGCCGGGCGCGGGCTCGCGCCGGTCCAGCAGGCCGAGGCAGAGGCCGGCGAGCTCGAGCGTCAGGCGCTCGCGGCTGCGCCGCTCCCGCCCCTCGGGAGGCGGCGCGGGGGGCTTGGTCCGGACCGGGGCGACCACCCAGAAGCCGTTCGCGCCGGTCATGCATCCGACCCACCGGCTGCCCTGCACGATGGCGATGTTCCAGCGGCGCAGCGTGGCGTCGACGTCCAGCTTGGTGGCGTGGTGCGTGGGGGCGGGGTCGCTCGACGCTTGGGGCTCGAGCTCGGCGCGAGCCGAGACTTCCCACACGGTGACGGGGCGGCCCCCGACGGCGACGCTCGCCTGGCGCAGGATCTCGCGTCGACCTTCGACGAACGGCTCCCGTTGCGTCACGGAGGCTCCCACCCGCACACCCCGTCCCTGGCGGCCCGCCGCACGCACGGCCACCGCTCACAAGAAGGATTCGCTCAGTCGTGGGGGCGCACCTTACATATGTGATAAACTGCACGGCCAGTCAAGTAACCGCGCCGTCTGACTTTGCCCGCGGTCCCGACCGGACATATTCTTTCCTTTTATGCTACGTTGTCCCCCAAGGAGCGAGAACCCCACATGACGCCCGACGACGCCCGGATCGCGCGCCCTCCCAGACCGCCCAGCCCGGCGCGGCCCGCCCCGCCGCGCGAGATCGAGGGCCCGCGCGACCGCGAGCGCATTCCTACGGTCGTGGTTCCCGACCACGACGATCTCGCCGTGCTGCTCGCGGATCGCGTCGTCGACGTGATCGCGCGCACCACGGCGGCGAGCGGCCGCTGCGTGCTCGGCCTGGCCACGGGGAGCACCCCGCTGGGGATCTATCGCGAGCTGATCCGCCGCCATCAAGCGGGCGAGGTGGACTTCGCGCGCGTGATCACCTTCAACCTCGACGAATACTACCCGATGGCGGCGGACAGCCCGCACAGCTACCGGCGCTACATGTGGGAAAACCTGTTCGCCCACGTGAATATCCGGCCGGAGCGCGTGCACATCCCCGACGGCAGCGTGCCGCGGGAGCGCGTCGCCGAGCACTGCGCCGCTTACGAGCGTGCCATCGCCGAGGCGGGCGGGATCGACCTGCAGCTTCTGGGCATCGGCAAGAGCGGGCACATCGGCTTCAACGAGCCCGGCTCCTCCCAGGACTCGCGCACCGGGCTCGTGACCCTCGACACGGTGACCCGGAAGGACGCGGCCGCCGACTTTTTCGGCGAAGACAACGTGCCGCGCGAAGCCATCACCATGGGCGTCGCCACCATCCTCGGGGCGCGCGAGATCGCCCTCATCGCGACGGGAGAGCACAAGGCGGAGATCGTGGCTCGGGCGGTGGAGGGCGAGGTGTCACCGGACGTGGCCGGCACGTTCCTGCAGCGGCACGACAACGCGACGGCGTATCTGGACCTGGCGGCCGCGGCCGAGTTGACCCGGATCAAGACGCCGTGGGTGCTCTCGAGCGTCGAGTGGACGCCGGAGCTGACGGAGCGCGCGGCGGTCTGGCTGGCGGAGCAGACGGGCAAGGCCCTGCTCAAGCTCACGGCGCGCGACTACGCGGAGCACCACCTGAGCCCGCTGCTCGCGAAGCACGGGGCTCCGGGACCGATCAACGGGCTCGTGTTCAACCGCCTGCGGGACAAGATCCGCGGCCGCCGGCGGCTGCCGTCCCGCAAGCCGGTGCTGGTCTTCTCCCCGCACCCCGACGACGACGTGATCTCGATGGGCGGCGTGCTGCGCAAGCTGTGGGAGAACGAGAACGCGATCGTCGTGGCCTACATGACCAGCGGAAACATCGCCGTGTTCGATCACGACGTGCGGCGCCACCTCGACTTCGTGAGCCGCGCCGCGGAGACGCTGGGACTCGATCGGGCGGCCGTGCAGCGCGTGCGCGGCCAGGTGGAGGGGAGCTTCGAGCGCAAGACGCCGGGCGACGTAGACCTGCCGGTGGTCCAGGACCTGAAGCGCATGATCCGGGAGTCGGAGGCCATCGCGGCGCTCGAGTCGGTCGGCCTGCCGCCGACCGCGGCCCGCTTCCTCAACCTCCCCTTCTACCGGACGGGTGAAGTGCGGAAGCGCCCGATCGGCCCCGAGGATGTCGCGATCGTGCGCGCGCTGCTCGACGAAGTGCACCCCGATCTCGTCTTCGTCGCGGGAGACATGTCCGATCCGCACGGGACACACCGCATGTGCAAGGCGGCGGTCACCCAGGCGCTCGCCGGCTACGACGGGGCCCGCCCCGACGTGTGGCTGTACCGGGGGGCGTGGCAGGAGTGGCCCCTCACGGAAGCGGACGTCCTGGTCCCGCTCTCCCAGGACGAGTTGCGGGCCAAGGTGTTCGCGATCTTCAAGCACCAGTCGCAGAAGGACACCGCGCCGTTCCCGGGCGCGCACGACGACCGCGAGTTTTGGCAACGGGTGGAAACCCGCAACCTGGAAACCGCGGCGTGCGCCGACCGGCTGGGGCTGCCCGAGTACTTCGCGATGGAGGCCTACCGAATCGTCACACCGGAGGAGGCCGAGCCATGAACCCGATGACCATGCGAGCGTTGAGTCTGGCGGTGGTGGTGGCTGCGTGGACCGCGATTTCCGAGATGGCGAGGGTACCCCTGTCGTTGTGGCCCGCGATCGTGGCGCTGGGATGCTCGCTGGCCGCGGGCGGCGGGATTCCCGGCCTGCAGCGCACGCTCGCCGGCACGATTTCGGGCGTCGTCTGGGCGCTCGTCGCGCACGCCGTCTCCCGGGCGTTGGGCGGTCAGGACCTCGTCCAGGCACTGGTGGCCGGCGCCGCAGCGTTCGGGATGGTGCTGCAGGCGCGGGTTCCGCTCCTGTCCTACACGGCCGGCGCGTTCGCCGGGGCGGGCGTCGCGATGGGGCTCCGGGCCGTCAGCGTGCAGGGAGGCGTCCGCGTGGCGATCGCTCTCGCGGTCGGGGCGGTGCTCGGCGTCGCCGCGGAGCGGATCCCGTCGCTCGTGGCGTCCCGACGTTTGTGACCGAGCTGCGGGACGCCGAAGCCCGGGCCGCCTCGCGGCGCCTGCTCGCGACCAGCGAGCGGGAGTTGCAGCGCATCGTGCTCGACATGCACGACGGCCCGGTACAGGACATCTTCGCCGCGTTGTCCCAGCTTCAGGTGCTCGAGCGTGCGCTCGCCGGGGACCCATCGTCCCAACAGCGCTCGCGACAGGCCGTGCGTCTGCTCGAGCGTGCGCTGAGCGAGATCCGGAACTTCATCGGCGCGTTCCGACCGCCGGGGTTCGAGCGTCGCGCGCTGGGCGAGATCATCGAGGGCCTCGCGGTCCAGCACGAGACGCTCACCGAACAGGGCGTGGAGCTCGACCTCCCCGACGACCTCGGCGACTGCGCGCTGCCGACTAAGATCGCGATCTACCGGATCCTGCAGGAGGCGCTCGCCAACGGCCACCGCCACTCGGGCGCCTCCGAGCAGCGCGTGATCGTCGAGCGGCAGGGCGGGTCGCTCGCCCTCACCGTGTCGGACCGGGGCCGCGGCTTCAATCCGGCGCGCGTGCTGGCGCGGGAGGAGGATGTGGGCGTGGAGGGCGGACATTTCGGCCTGCGCGGCATCCAGGACCGCGTGGAGATGCTGGGGGGCACGTTCGCGCTCGAGAGCGCGCCCGGGCAGGGCACATCGCTCACCGTCACGCTGCCGGCGGAATGAGAGCCCTTCGATGATCCGCGTCCTGCTGGCGGACGACCACGCCATCGTACTCGAGGGCCTGCGCGCCCTGCTCGACGGGGAGCCCGACATCACGGTCGCCGGCTGGACCACCGACGGCACCGAGGTCGTGAAGCTGGTGCAGCAGCACAAGCCCGATGTCGTCGTGCTCGATCTCGAGCTCACGACGATCAAGGGCACCGAAGTGCTCGCCGCCCTGCGCGACCGGCCCACGCCCCCCAAGGTGCTCGTGCTGACCGCGTACAACGACGGCGAATCGCTCCGCTCGGCCCTCGACGCCGGCGCGGACGGCCTGGCCCTCAAGACGGAATCGCCCCAACAGACGCTGACGGCGATCCGCCAGGTACACGCGGGTCAGCTCGTCTTCCCCCAGGCCGCGCGCCGCTGGATCGAGGGACGAGCGGCCGGGGCGCCCGGCGACTTGACCCCCCGGGAACGCGAGGTCTGGACGCTCGTCGCCGGCGGACTCACCAACCCGCAGATCGCCGAGCGACTCGGCCTCTCGGACAACACGGTGAAGTTCCACGTGCAGCATCTGTTCTCGAAGCTCGGGGTCAAGAACCGCACCGAGGCGGCCCTCAAATACGCCCACGGCCGTTAGGCCGAGCGGCACCTTGACAAGGTGCCATTTCGGCGGGACACTGGAACCTCCACCACCGACCAGAGGGAGTTATGACCGCTCCTGCGCTCGCCGTGAAGGATCTGCGGCGCGTCGTGATCGCCGCAGCCGTCGGGAACGTGATCGAGTGGTACGACTTCTACATCTTCGGCAGTCTGGCCGCGCTCCTGTCGGTGAAGTTCTTCGCCGCAGGCGCCTCCGGGAGCGCCCTCATCAAGACGGTCGGGACGTTCACCGCCGGGTTCTTGATCCGCCCGTTCGGAGCCTTCGTGTTCGGCCGCGTGGGCGACATCGTCGGCCGGAAGTACACTTTCCTCATCACGCTGAGCGGCATGGGCCTATCGACGGCTCTGATCGGCCTCGTGCCGAGTTACGCCAAGATCGGCGCGACGGCCGGGATTCTGTTGCTGTTGCTCCGCCTCATCCAGGGCCTGTGCCTCGGGGGCGAGTATGGCGGCGCCATCACGTACGTGGCCGAGCATGCCCCAGACGACAAGCGGGGCTACTACACCGGCTGGCTCCAGACGTCGCCGACGCTCGGGATCGTGGTCTCGCTGGTCGTCATCATCGTGACGCGCGAGATTATGGGGACGGAGGCCTTCAACGCGTGGGGCTGGCGGATCCCGTTCCTGCTCTCGCTGCTCATGGTCGCGATCGCCATCTACATCCGGCTGCAGCTGCAGGAGACGCCGATCTTCCAGGCCATCAAGGCGAGAGGACAGACGTCCGCCAATCCGTGGCGCGAGGCTTTCTGGAGCGAGAACATCCGATACGTGCTGATCGCCAGCGTCGTCGTGATCGGTGAGGGGGTCGTGTGGTACAGCGGCCAGTTCTGGGCGTTGTATTTCATCCAGCAGGTGCAGAAGCCCGACGTCCTGCACCCGGCCATCATCACGGGCGCGGCGCTGCTCATCGCGACCCCGTCGCTCATCTTATTCGGCTGGCTCTCGGATCGCATCGGCCGGAAGCCGATCATCCTGGCCGGGTTCTTCCTGGCGGCCGTCACGTACTACCCGCTGTACACCGCACTCGGGAACGCCGCCAACCCCGCCAACGTGAACTACCCGCTGGCGATCTTGATCGTCGCGATCATGGTCTCGTATGTCGGCATGGTGTACGGCCCGATCGGCGCATTCCTCGCCGAGTACTTCCCGGCCCGCATCCGGTACTCGTCCGTGTCGGTGCCATATCACATCGGGAACGGCTGGGGCGGCGGACTCGTACCCGTCATCACGACCGCGGCGTACGTGTCCGCGCAGACCGCCGGGCTATCCATGTCCCAGAGCCTGGGACACGCGCTGGTCTATCCCATCACGGTCCCGGCGGTCGCCTTCCTGCTGAGCCTGTTCCTGATGCCGGAGACGCGGAAGATCAGCATCTGGCAACCGGCAGAGGTAAGGGCAGGCGCGCGGGGCTGAAAACATCAGGCGCGCAGAAAACCGTAGGGGCGCAGCCTGCTGCGCCCCTACGGTTTTTTCACACCCTCGCATCACTTCACGATCGTCAGGCCGTGCGGCACCCCGCCCGGGAAGACGTAGGCGTACAACAACACGATCACCCCGACGATCGCGCCCAGCGCAATGGAATGCCAGAACACGTGCCGGAAAATGGTGCCTTCGTTCCCCACCTGATTCGTGGCCGACGTCGCAACGGTGATGGACTGCGCGTCCACCATCTTGCCCATCACGCCGCCCGCCGAGTTGGCCGCGCACATCAAGACGGGATCGAGCCCGAGCTGTTGTGACGTGATCCGCTGCAGGCTGCCGAACAGCGCGTTGGACGACGTGTCGCTACCGGTCAGGGCCACGCCCAGCCACCCCAGGAACGTGCCGAAGAACGGGTAGAACCATCCGCTGCGCGTGAACGCCAGGCCCAGCACGGCGTCGAGCCCCGAGTAGCGCGTGGTGTACCCCAAGCCGAGCATGAACGAGATCGCGATGACCGCCAGCTTCATCCGCTTGAGGGTGTGCCAGAAGATCTTCGCCAGCTGCACCGGCCCCAGGCCGAGCACCAGGCCGGCCAGGATGGCGGCGATGAAGCATCCGGTGCCGGTGGCCGAGAGCCAGTTGAAGTCGTAGCGCGCCACCTCCGGGGTCACTTTGGTCACGACCGGGGCGGCACGGCTGACCGCGTTGTGCAGCAGCGGCACGTCCCACACGTGGGTGGTCGCGCGGTTGATCGCGCCCTTGACCGCCGGCAGGCCCCACACCAGCACGGTCAGCGACAGGATCGCGAACGGCATCCACGCCTTGACGATCTGACCAGCGGAATGCCGATGCGCCGTCGCCGGATTGACGCCCGACGCCTGCTCGTCCGCGAAGCGCCATACGCGCTTGGGGCGCCAGAACCGGAGGAAGATCACAGTCGCGGCGAGCGACACGACGCCGCCGGCGATGTCGACCAGGTTCGAGTCCACGTGGTTGGACCAGAAGTACTGCGTCAGGCTGAACGACGCTCCGACCACGAGAATGGCGGGCAGTACCTCGAGGGTCTCACCCCAGCCCACCATCGCGCGCACCAACCAGAACGGCACGATGATGCCCGTGATAGGCAAGATGCGACCGATCATCGCGCTCAAGTCCGACTCCGGCAGACCCGACACGGCGGCCAGCGTATGCACAGGCGTGCCGATCGCTCCCCATGCCACGGGCGACGTGTTGGCGATCAGATTGAGTGCGGCGGCGTGGAACGGCTTGAACCCGAGGCCGATCATGAACGCGCCCGCGATGGCTACCGGCGCCCCGAAACCCGCGGCACCCTCGATGAACGCGCCGAAGCAGAACGCGACGAGCAGCAGCTGCAACCGGCGGTCGGCGGTGATGCCCGCAACCGATTCCTTCATGATCTCGAACTGGCCCGTGAACACCGAGATGTCGTACAGATACACGGCCGCGAGCACGATCCACGCGATCTTTAGCACGCCGAACCCGACGCCGTACAGGAAGCTCATCCCGGCGAGCGAGACCGGCATCCCGAAGACCAGGACGGCTACG
>Ga0209156_10000826_pt1 | contig 26240 bp, 18 predicted proteins | sample GraSoiAngelo_124_FD_185881 | JGI IMG/M metagenome (GOLD analysis project Ga0209156, IMG submission 185881) | Grasslands soil microbial communities from the Angelo Coastal Reserve, California, USA - 14_0927_05_20cm (SPAdes) (version 2) | ecosystem: Environmental > Terrestrial > Soil > Grasslands... | reverse complement strand
CCCAGGTCGTGCGCCTCCGCGTGCGCCATGATTCGGTACCCGAGCTGCATCGCGACCGCTCCATGCCGTGCGCCACCGGGATCTCGGACCACGAGCCGGCCGCGGATCAGCTCAGTGCGTTTGTCGGCCAGGTTCAGCCGCAGCAGTTCTTCTGCGGTCATGAGCACCGTGTCGCCCATGCCGGGAACATAGCCTCGGCGTGCTTGCATGGCGACCGGCATGATGCGCGCCGAGCGTCAACGCCGCGTCAACGATTGTGGGGGCGCGCCCTCACGCGACGACGGCGACCAGCTTCGCTTCAGTCGGCTCGGCAGGTCCGCCTGCCACGGTGCCGTGTCGGGCGAGTACCCGGCCATCGCGGAGGCGCAGCCGCCCTTGACCAATTTGGTCAAATCGGGTAGACTCGCCCGATGACCCATGGCAAGAAGCACCGCGTGGTGCGCGAGCCCGTGAGCCTGTACGAGGCGAAGACGCATCTGTCCGAGCTGGTCGAACAGGCCGCGCAGGGCCGGGAGATCGTCATCGCAAAGTCCGGCAAGCCCAAGGCTCGGCTGGTGCCGCTCGAGCCCAAGGACACGCGCCGTCTGCGCAAGTACGGACTGGGGAAGGGCAGGGGCTGGATCGCCGCCGACTTCGACGCGCCGCTGCCGCCCGCAGTCCTGCGATTGTTTACCGGCGAACCCGAGTGAGGCTGCTGCTCGACACCAACACCCTGGTTCGCTGGCACCTCAAGAAACTTCGGCCCGCCGCCGTTCGCACGGTGGAGCGGGCCGAACTTGTTGTGGTGAGCGCCATCAGCGCGTGGGAGATCGCCATCAAGGGAGCCATAGGCAAGCTGAACCTCAAGGACACGGTCGAAGACATCGTGGCCCGCAATCGGTTTCTCCCGCTTCCCGTGACCATACGTCACGGGGACCTGCTGCGTGACCTGCCACGCCACCACAGCGACCCGTTCGACCGCCTTCTCATCGTCCAGGCGCTGGACGAAGGGCTCACCATCGTCACGGCGGACCGGGCGTTCGAGCCGTATCGCGTGCCGGTGGCGTGGGTGTGAGGGTCACCCCCCGCTGAGCGGCGTGACGCGCACCATCACCACCCCGTGCGCCGGCACGGTGGCCATGAAGCGCGCCGGGAACGTGCCGAGGTCGCCGTGTGCCCACAGGTCGCGCACGCGAGCGGGGCCGCGGATGCCGAGCGCTCGCCATGAGGCGGTGATCACCGTCTGCAGCGTCGAGCGGTTGAAGAGCACGACCGCCCGCGAGCCGTCGCTCAAGGGCTTCGCCCACACCTGAAGGTCGGGTACGGGCTCCTGGACCAGCATCCCCTGCACGCCCAGTGAGTCCTGATCCACCGCGAGGACTTCCTTATTGAGGAGAATGTCGCGCGTCGCTGCGGGCATGGTGCGGACGTCGTTTCCCGCCATCAGCGGCGCGGCCATGATGGCCCACAGGCTGAAGTGGGCGCGGTACTCGTCGTCCGTCATGCCGCCGTTGCCGACCTCCAGCATGTCGGGATCGTTCCAGGCCCCGGGGCTCGCCGCCAGCGCGTACTGGGCGTTCAAGTCGAGCAAGGCGATCATGCTCGCCCAGCGGTCGCCGATGTCGCCCGTGGTGCGCCACAGGTTCCCGGTGCGTGGGCCCCACTCCCACGGCCGGTTCGAGCCCCACTCGCAGATGCTGAACACGATGGGCCGGCCCGCCTTGGCGAGCGCGTCGCGAAACTTGGCGTACTGGGTCGGCGCGTCGAGCCCCTCGGAATTGCACCAATCCTCCTTGACGTAGTCTACGCCCCACTCGGCGAAGGTCCGGGCATCGATCTCCTCGGAGCCGTAGGTGCCGGGGCGGCGCTGGCACGTCTGACGCCCCGCGTCGGTGTAGAGGCCGAACTTGAGCCCCTTGGAATGCACGTAGTCCGCGAGCGGCTTCATGCCACCCGGGAAGCGGACCGAATCGGCCACGAGCCGGCCCGTCGCGTCGCGGGCGACCTGCCAGCAGTCGTCGATCACGAGATACTGATAGCCCGCGTCGCGCATGCCGCCCTTCACCATTGCGTCCGCCGTCTCCCGGATGAGCTGCGCGCTGACGTCGCACCCAAAGTGGTTCCAGCTGTTCCAGCCCATCGGCGGGGTGCGGGCGAGACGGTTATCGAGCGAGCGGGCGGGTTGGTGTGCCACGGCGAGCCCGACGCCAAGACAGATCAACAGGGAAGCTCGAACTAACACGGCACCGCTCCTTTCAAGGGCTATCCTGCCGTCCCCCCTCTCCGGAACGGAGAGGGGGACCAGGGGGTGAGGACCGGCGGGCCAGCCCGAGCATCGCGACCCCGAAGACGAGCAGCGCCGCGCCCCACACCAGGTCGATCGGGACGCCGGTGGGGGTCGTGCCGGGCGTGCCGCGGGTCGCCCATCCGTAGCCGGTGAGCAGCACGCCCAGCAGGGTGAAGAACCCGCCAATCGGCAGCCGGACGTCCAGGCTCACGAGGAAGGCGCGAGTGAACTCGCGGCTCGGCAAGGCACGGATTCCTGCCCCCCGACGAGTCGCGAGTAAACTCGCGGCTCGGCCCTGTCAGTAAACTGACCACGCGGGGCCGCTTCAGCGGCAGGGCCGAGCCGCGGCTTCAGCCGCGACTCCTGAGTGGACGACATCAGAAGAACACCACGTTGAGGGCCAACGTGACCGCCAGCACGACCACGGCGAGTGCCACCGGACGCTCATACCACGGGACGGCAGTATCGACGAGGCGCGGCGTGAGGCCGTATACCAGGCCCCGCAGCTCGTCGGGCGCGCGCGCCTTCGTGGCGAGGGACACGAGGATGGTCACGACGAAGCACGTGACCCACGCCACGATCGCGGTCCAGAACGTCTGCGCCAGCTCGCTCGGGAACGTCGCCACGACGCCGAGATAGCCGCCCTTCACACCGACGGCTGCGCCGGCTGGGAGGGACAGGCCGTGGTGTACCGCCGCCGCGAGCGTGCCGGCGACGAGCCCGGCGAAGGCCCCGTGTCCCGTGGTGCGCTTCCAAAACATCCCCAGCGCGAACGTGGCGAACAGCGGCGCGTTCACGAACGCGAACACGAGTTGCAGGAAGTCCATGATGTTGTTGAACGACGCCGCGACGTAGGCCGCCGCGATCGAGATCGCGACGCCCGCCACGGTGGCGAAGCGCCCCATCGCCAGGTAGTGCGCGTCGGGCGCGCCCGGGCGCACGTAGCTCTGGTACAGGTCGTAGGTCCAGACGGTGTTGAACGCCGTGACGTTGCCGGCCATCCCCGACATGAACGACGCAAGCAGCGCCGTGAGGCCGAGGCCCAAGAGGCCCGCGGGAAAAAAGTGCAGCAGCAGCATCGGCGTCGCGAGGTCGTAATCGAGCACGACGCGGCCAGACGCGTCGTGGAGCGGCGCGCCGGTGCGCGGGTCGAGCTTGGGGGGCACAATTCCGACGGTAGAGGTTGTAGAGGTTGTAGAGGTCGTAGAGGTCGTGACGGCGGCCTGATCCACGTGTCGCACACCGCTCGCGGGGCTCACGACCAGCGCCAGCATGCCCGGCAGGATGACGAGAAATGGGAACAGCATCTTCGGGAACGCGGCAATGAGGGGCGTGCGGCGGGCGGCGGTCATCGAGTTCGCGGCCATGGCGCGCTGAACCACCAGAAAATCCGTGCACCAGTATCCGAACGACAGCACGAACCCCAGTCCCATCACCAGGCCGAACCACTCGACGCCCACCGGATTGGTGGACGCGTGTCCCATGAACGCCCAGCTGTGGGTGTAAGCGCCGGGCGCGAAGCCGCCGGCCGTGGCGTGGTCGGCGAGCCGCGCCACCAGTCCCGACCAGCCGCCCACCGCGCGCAGGCCCAGGAACACGAGCGGTGCGAACCCGAGCACGATCAGGAAGAACTGCAGCACCTCGTTGTAGATCGCGCTCGTGAGCCCGCCCAGAAAGATGTAGGCGAGCACCACGCCCGCCGCGATCAGGATGCTCACGTCGAAGCTCCAGCCGAGCAGCAGGTGCAGGAGCTTCCCCATGGCGTAGAGCGAGATCCCCGAGGAGAACACCGTCATGACGGCGAACGAGACGGCGTTCAAGGCGCGCGTCTTCTCGTCGAAGCGCAGCTTCAGGTACTCGGGGACTGAGCGGGCGCGCGAGCCGTAGTAGAACGGCATCATGAACAGGCCAATAAACACCATCGCCGGGATCGCGCCGATCCAATAGAAGTGGCTCGTCGCGATGCCGTACTTGGCGCCTGACGCGCCCATCCCGATGACTTCCTGGGCGCCCAGGTTCGCGGAGATGAATGCGAGCCCGGTGACCCAGGCGGGAATGGAGCGTCCCGACAGGAAGAAGTCTTCGCTGGTGCGCACGTAGCGCCGCAACGCCGCGCCGATGCCGAGCACGAACGCGAAGTACAGGAGCATCACCGCGTAGTCCACCCAGCCCAGCGTGGTCATCGTAAGGACTCAACCCGCACCGCCAGCGCGCGGTTGACGGGCGCTGGTGCGACCATGCCACACGCCCAATCGCGTCGGTATTGCTCGGACGCAACGGGCGGCCCCCGGACAAGCCGCCGAGGCCCACGCGCGGCGCTGCCGCGCGGGGTGATGCGGCACGGCGTCAAACTTGAAGAGCCACGGTCTTGACCCGTTGTGCCCTTTGGGCCGTCCAGGGGAGCGACGTGACTCAGGTCAGGGTGCCGTCCTTTGACCACCCCGCCTCACCCGAGGCCGGGGACCGCGAGCGCCGCGAGGCTGCGGAGTTCGCGGTACCAGCCGTTTCCGCCTTCCGTCATACCGTCACTTGCCACGCGGGCCGTCTTGCGGCGGCTCCGGAGAACCGTCCTATGCAGCGAATCCTGTCCTTGCTCTCGCTCCTGGCGCTCGCCGCCGCCCCGAGGCTGCTCGAAGCCCAGGGTGCGATCTCCGGGACTATCACCGACCTGTACACGGCCGCCCCGCTGGCCGGCGTCACGCTTACCGTCGTCGGGACGACACTCGGTAGCGCGACCGACACGGCTGGCCGATACACCGTGTCGAACGTAGCCCCGGGCACGCACCGGCTGCGAGCGCGCCGGCTGGGCTATGCGCCCGCCGACACGACCGTCGTCGTGCAACAGGGCGGGCCGACGCTCGTCAATCTGCGACTGCAGCCGAGCCCCTTCGAGCTGAATCCCGTGGTAGCGATCGGGTACGGCGAGCAGGCCAAGGGGACTCTGACGGGCGCCGTGAGCGCCGTGTCGGGCAAAGAGGTGCAGAGCGTCCCCGCGGTCAACCTGTCGAACACACTGGGGGGCCGGCTGCCCGGGCTGGTGACGGTCAACCCCAGCGGCGAGCCGGGCTACGACGGGGCGATCATCCGCATCCGCGGCGGCCATACACTGAACGACAACAGCGCGCTCATCGTGATCGACGGTGTGGCGGATCGGGATGGGGGCCTGGAGCGGCTCGACGCCCGGGACATCGAAAGCATCAGCGTTCTGAAAGACGCGACGGCGGCGATTTACGGGTCCCGCGCGGCCAACGGCGTCATCCTGGTCACGACCAAGCGTGGGCGCAGCGGTGCCGTACAGCCACCGGAGCTCACGCTGAACATCAACCAGGGTTTCAACCACCCCACCCGGATTCCCCAGATGGCGGATGGCCCGACGTACATGACGATGATGAACGAGATCAACATGTACCGGAACCTGCCACCTGCGTACACGGCCGACGAGATCCAGAAGACGCGTGCGAGTACCGATCCCTGGCTCTACCCGAACACCGACTGGTTCGGCGCGGTCATCAAGCCCATGTCGTTCCAGACCAAAGGGAACGTGGCGCTGCGCGGCAGCAGCGAGCACCTCGGCTATTATCTGTCCCTGAGCGGTCAGACCGAAGATGGCTATTACCGGAACAGCGCGACCCGGTTCAATCAGTACGGCTTCCGCAGCAACATCGACGGCCGGGTCACGGACCATTTGAGCCTGCGGTTCGACGTGGCGGGACGGCTCGAAGACCGCAACTTCCCGGTGCGCAGCGCCGGCTCCATTTTCCGCTCGCTGATGCGCGGCAAGCCGAATCTTCCCGCGTACTGGCCCAACGGGAAGCCGGGTCCCGACATCGAATACGGCGACAACCCGGTCGTGATCGGGACGCCGGCCACGGGATACGACGATGACGGGCGTGACTACGTACAGGGCACCCTGGGCATGGACTTCAAGGTGCCTGGGATCCGCGGCCTCACGCTCCGGGGTAACGCGTCCTACGACGTGCGGTTTCGGGACGAGAAGGCGTGGCGGACTCCGTGGACGCTGTACACCTGGGACCGCAAGACACGCGACGCCGACAGCCAACCCGTGCTGCAGGCGGCCAAGCGGGGATTCAGCACGCCGCAGCTGAGCCAGTACGATGGGCGGGGTGTGGGCATCCTGTTGAACTTGATCGGCGAGTACCGTCGCCAGGTCGGCCCGCACACCGTCGGCGTGCTGGGCGGCGTCGAGCGGCAGACGGCGGACAGCTCTTACGACAGCGCCTTCCGCGATTATTACGTCTCCGATCAGGTGGACCAGCTGTTTGCGGGAGGCGATCTCGGGAAGACGAACAACGGCACGGCGTGGGTGGCGGCGCGGCAGAACTACTTCACCCGCATCAACTACGCCTTCCGGGACAAGTATCTCTTCGAGTTCGTGGGGCGCTACGACGGCTCCTACATCTTTCCGGTGGGGAAGCGCCTCTCGTTCTTCCCGGCTGTTTCGGCGGGGTGGCGCATTTCGGACGAGCCATTTTTCCGCGACCACGTACCTGTGTTCGACGACCTGAAGCTGCGCGTCTCGTGGGGTAAGACCGGGAACGACCGGATCGAGCCGTGGCAGTACCTCGCGACGTACGGCTTCGGGAGCGGGTACGTCTTCGGCGTCAATCAGGTCGTGCCGAGCGTCTTCCAGACGCGCATCCCCAATCCGAACGTGACGTGGGAAGTCGCGAAGCAGTTCGACGTCGGTCTCGAAGGCCGCCTCCTGAGCAATCGGCTCTCCTTCGAGTTCGATCGCTTCACCGAGCGGCGCAGTAACATCCTGGCGTTTCGAAACGCCTCGGTGCCCCAGACAGCTGCCATCCCTCTGCCACGCGAGAACATCGGGGTGGTCGCCAACCGGGGCTACGACGGCTCGATCACCTGGCAGCAGCAAATAGCGAGCGACGTCTCGTTCCAGGTCACGTTCAACGGCGGCTATGCCCACAACAAGATTCTCTTCTGGGACGAGCCCCCGGGCGCGCCTCCATGGCAAACCGCGACCGGGCATCCCATGAATTGCCCGAACCAGAACCTTCGCTGCGACCCGCGCGCCGCCGGCATGTACTACGTGGCGATTGGGATCTTCAAGGACTCGGCCGCCGTCGCCAATTACCCGCACTGGGCCGGCGCCCGACCGGGGGACATCATTTTCCGAGACGTCAACGGCGACGGTAAGATCGACGCCAACGACATGCTCCGCATCGACAAGACCGGCGATCCCACCTTCACCGGCGGCCTCAGGCTCGCGGCGCAGGTGAAGAGCTTCGACGTCAGCGTCTTTTTCCACGCCGCCTTCGATGCGGTGCAGTACTTCCGGACCGAATCCGGCGACATCGGCAACTTCACCCAGGAGTACGCCCAGAATCGCTGGACGCCGGAGAATCCCGACGCGCCGGGCCCCCGGACCTACAACCGGACCGACGAGTACTGGGTCGCGAACGCGAACACGTATTTCCTGCGCGATGCGTCGTTCATCAGGTTGAAGTCGGTCGACGTGGGATACCATCTCCCGACGCACGTGGCAGCGGCGCTGGGCGTACATGATGTCCGAGTGTACGCCAGCGGATACAATCTTCTGTTGTGGGACAAGTTCCAGATCCTGGACCCCGAGACGCGGGACAATCAGGGTCAGTACTACCCGCAGCAGCGCGTATTCAATGCCGGCGCGTCCCTAACGTTTTGACCGAGACGATACCATGAGATCACAAGTTCGTATCACCACGGCCGCGGTGCTCGTGCTCCTCGGGCTCTCGAGTTGTAACGGGGTCATGGACCTCACGCCCAAGGATCAGTTTGCGGACGACGCGGTCTTTGCCGACCCGAACCTCGCCCAGGCCTTCGTGAACGATATGTATCGCGGGCTGGGGCACGGTCTCTACGAGATTATGCTGGCGTCGATCAGCGACGAGACGCACTTCATCCACAATTACAACACGGAGCCGGTCGTCAAGTCGATCATCACCTCGAGCGACCGCGGCGCGATCGACGACGGCCGATTCGCGCACTTCAACTGGGGGCCGACCTACTCCCGCATCCGGCAGACGAACATCTTCCTCAGCAAGATCGACGGGACCACGTTCGACGCCGCCTTGAAGCAGCGGATGAAAGGCGAAGTGTTTTTTCTGCGGGCGTACTTCTACCACAACCTGATGCGGATGTACGGCGGCGTGCCGCTCATCACCAAGGTCTACGGCCTGAACGAGGACTACCAGGCCGCGCGGAACACCTTCCAGGAGACGGTCGCCTTCATCGTGGCCAACGCCGACTCGGCGGCTGCCCGGCTGCCGTTGTCGTACAGCGGCATCGACGTCGGCCGGGCGACCAAGGGGGCCGCCCTCGCGCTCAAGGCGCGCGTGCTGCTGTACGCGGCGAGCGATCTCTACAACGTGAACCCGAGCGGCCAGCCGGAAAACGGTTACACCACCCCGCAGGACCGCAGCGCGCTCTGGAGGGCCGCCAAGGACGCTGCCAAGGCGGTGATGGATCTCGGGATCTATGGTCTGTTCCGCCCCACTCCGGCGAACGCGCAGGAGGCGACGCAGAACTACGGCGACCTGTTCCTGCAGTCCATGAGCCAGGAAGTGATCCTGAGTCGCTTTTTCCTGAGCACGCGGGACGACGGCTACAACCCCGGCTTGCACAACGGCCCGAACGGCTTCCACACGTGGGGCGGCAACACGCCGATCCAGAACCTGGTGGATGATTATCGGATGGCCGACGGCTCAAAGTTCGACTGGAGCAGCGCCGCGGAGGCCTCGGCGCCGTACGCCAACCGCGACCCGCGCTTTTACGCGTCGATCGCCTACGACGGCGCGCGCTGGCGGCCGCGTCCCGACGACGTGAAGGGCCTCGACTCCGTCGGCATCATCCAGACGTTCCGGCAGCTCGCCGTCCGCAACGACTCAGGCAGGGTGACGGGCGTGGTGCCCGGCCTTGACACCCGTGACAGCCCGGTCGAGAACTGGAACGGTGCCTACTCCGGCTACTACGTCCGGAAGTTCATCGACCCGTCCATCAACGCGCAATTCATCAAGGAGCAAGTACCCTGGATCTTCTTCCGTTACGCGGAAGTCCTGCTGAACTACGCCGAGGCCTCGATCGAGCTCAATGAACTGACGGATGCGCTTAACGTCCTGAACCAGATCCGGGTGCGCGCCGGCATGCCGCCGTTCTCGGCGGGGTTGGGCCAGGCCGCGCTGCGCGACGAGTACCGCAACGAGCGCCGCGTCGAGATGGCCTTCGAGGAGCAGCGCTTCTTCGACGTGCGCCGCTGGATGACCGCGCCCCAAGTCTTAAACAAGGTCGCGGGTGGCATCAACATCTTCCTCGACGGGACCAGCCGGACCGACCGGACGACCTGGCATAACTACCGCTACGCGGTCGATACCGTCCAGACGCGGGCGTGGAACGACAAGATGTACTTCATGCCGATTCGCTTCGATGAGTTGAACCGGAACAGCTTGCTCAAACAGAACCCGGGATACTGAGCTGAAGCGAGACTGTTGCGGGCTCATCGTCGCCGTCCTGATCGGCTGCGGGCGCGCCGCCCCGCCGCCGGAGCAGACCGCCCCGGCCGCCTCGGTCCCCACCGGCGCGGTGACCACCGTGGTGCCCACCGAGACCGACGCCCGCGTCACCCGGGTGGAGGAGCTGCTGCGCGGGGTGCCGGGCCTCGATATGACCCGCCTGCCGGACGGCAACTACCAGCTCCGCATCCGCGGCCATCGCAGCATCCGCGGAAACCCCGGCGACGACGACCCGCTGATCGTCATCGACGGCATTCCCATCTCGCGCGAGGCGGTGGGCAGCACGCTCGCCGGTCTCGCGCCCGGGGACGTCGCCCGGATCGACGTGCTCAAAGATGCGGGGTCGGCGGGTGTGTACGGCTCGCGCGGAGCCAACGGGGTGATCGTCATTACCACCAAGCGCGCCCGATAACAATCGACAGGAGGGATCCTCATGATGACTCGCGTGATTCGGCTCGCCGCGGCGGCGTCGCTCGCCGCCGCCCTGCCACTAGCGGCCCAGCGCGCCGGCACGATCGAGATCGGAGCGTTCGCACGCTACACTGATTTCGACAACAGCCTGGGCTTCGACAACACGGTCGGCGTGGGGGCACGGGGCGCGGTGTACGTGCGGCCCAACCTCGCGCTCGAGCTGGACGTGTCGCGGTCGACCGGGTACACGCCGGTGCACGCCCGCCTCGTCGGAGCGTTTGCGGCGGGCGCGCGCGCCGAGGTGCTGCTGGGCGGCGGCTACGTGCGGAACTCGTACGGCGGGGGCCTGGGCGTGAGCGACGGCGGCCTTTCGGCGCTGCTGGGGCTGCGCTACCGCGTGGCCCAGCGCGTGTGGCTGCGGGGCGGATTCGACGCCGACGCCATGTTCTCGACGGACTCGAGGCGCGGCAATCCACTCCCCTTCTACAGCGGGAATTGGGGCTTCCAGCTCGGCGCCACGCTGCGGCTCAAGGGCGGCGGGGGCGGCGGCGCGCAGCCGTAAGGAGGCCGGATCATGAGACGCCGTTCTAGCGCCTGGCTCGTCCTGAGTGGGGCGCTCGTCGGCGGCGCCCTGCCCGCACAGGCCCCGACGGGCACGATCACGGGCCACGTCACCGATGCGCCGACCGCTCACCCGGTGCTGGGCGTCCGGGTGACGGTGGTCGGCACGGATCGGGGGGCCGTCACGCGCGACGACGGCGGCTTCGTCCTGACGGACGTGCCCGAAGGCGCGCACCGGGTGCGCGCCACCCGAATCGGCTTCACTCCCCAGGAGCAGACGGTGGTCGTCGTCGCCGGGCAGTCGGTCACGGCGGATTTCACGCTGTCCACGGTGGCCGTCTCGCTGTCGGACGTCGTGGTGGTGGGTTATGGGACCCAGCGCCGGGCCGACCTGACCGGCGCCGTGGTGTCCGTGCCCCCCGACCAGATCCAGAAGGCCGCGGCGGTCAGCCTGCAGCAGGCGCTCCAGGGGAGCGTGCCGGGGGCGACGGTGACGCAAGGCGACGCGGCCCCCGGCGGCGCGATCGCGGTGCAGATCCGCGGCGTGACCTCGACGAGCGGCGACAACCAGCCGCTGTACGTGATCGACGGCGTGGCGGTCGGGACGGCCGGGGTCGACAAGTTCACCCTCGGGCCCTCGGAGCCGAGCTTCACCACGATGACCACCACCAATCCGCTCTCCACGCTCGCTCCCTCCGACATCGAGTCGATCGACGTATTGAAAGACGCCTCGGCCACGGCGATCTACGGCAGCCGCGGCGCGAACGGGGTGGTGATCATCACGACCAAGCGGGGCCAGCGCGGCCAGCCGGGGCAGATCACCTTCAGCTCCTCGACCGGGATGTCGAACGTGGTGCGCGAGCTCGACGTCTTGAACGCGCGCGACTACGCCACGTACGTGAACCAGGCCAACTGGCACGCCACGCCTGACTCGCTGCGCATCCGGGGCGACTCCTCCGCGCTGCCGTATGGCGGTCGGACCGGGAGCATCCGACCCGACAGCATCGCCCGGCTGTACGGTGCGGGCATCGACTGGCAACGCGCCATCTTCCGCACCGCCGCCACGCGCGACCTGCAGCTCGCCTTTTCCGGCGGCGACGGGAGCGGCAGCTATGCGGTGAGCGGCAATTACTTCGACCAGGACGGCGCGATCCGCGGCTCCGGGTTCGGGCGGGGCGGCGTACGCGCCAACCTGGACCGCAAGCTCAACTCGATCGTACGCATCTCGAGCAGCCTGGACGTCACGCGCTCCAAGGCCAACCTGGTGCGCTCCTCCGGCACCGAGGGGACGAGCGCCGAGGGGATCGTGCGGGGGGCACTCCGCTACAGCCCGCTCCCGAACGAGGCGTACGACACCTCGCGCCTTGCGATCGATCCGCGGGCCGAAAACCTGGCTCTGTCCGGCATCCTGGGCGCGAACCCGCTGCGCTACACCGACGAGGTGCACGAGAGCGAGACGGTGACGCGCGGCCTGGGCGGCCTCCGCATGTTCGCGCAGCTCCTGCCCTCCCTCTCGTTCGAGACGAGCATCGGGGCGAACTACGAGCGCAAGGGCGTCGACTCGTACTTCCCGCGCACCGTGTTCGAGGGCAGGAACAGCGACGGGCTCGCCATCGTGAGCGGCTCCGAGTACGTGAACCTGGTGCACGAAGACCTGGTGCGGTTCGACCGGGAGCTCGGCGCCGACCATCACCTCGACGCGGTCGCGGGCTTCACCTACGAGTGGGACCGCAGCAGCTGGAACAGAGACGAGGTGAGGAAATTCCCCGACGACATCCTCGGCTCGAGCGCGCTGCAGCGCGGGCTCGCGTGGTCGGCGCCGCTCAGCGGCGTCGCCGTGTGGAAGATGGCGTCGTACCTGGCGCGCGTGAACTACGGCTTCCGCGACCGCTATCTCGTCACCGGCACGCTGCGCTCCGACGGCTCCTCCAGGTTCGCCATCAACAACAAGTGGGCCACGTTCGCGTCGCTGGGGCTCGCCTGGCGCGCCAAGCAGGAGCCCTTCCTGCGCGACGTCGCGTTCCTCACCGACTTGAAGCTGCGCGGCAGCTACGGGCAGTCGGGCAACCAGGCGATCGACACCTACCAGTCGCTCGCGAGCGTCGAATGCGGCACCACCGTGCTGGACGCGCAGCTCGTGTCGGCCTGCTACTTCGCGCGGCTCGCGAACCCGAACCTCGGGTGGGAAACGACCACCCAGTACGACGTGGGGCTCGACGTCTCGGCGTGGCAGAATCGTGTGACGCTGACGGCCGACCTGTATCGCAAGCGCACCGACGGCCTGCTGCAGAACGTGACCCAGGCCCCCAACACGGGCTATTCGAGCGCCTGGGTCAATTCCGGCCGTGTGACGAATCTCGGGCTCGAGCTCGCGGCCGACGTCCGCATCCTCAGCGGCACCGCGGGCGGCCCCGCGTGGACCATTTCGGCCAACATCGCCGGCAACCGGAACCGCATCGTGAGCCTCGGCGCCACGCAGCAGCAGTTCTCCGATCGACTGGGGGCGGGCGGCGGGCTCGAGGTGAACCCCTTCATCCAGAAGCCGGGCCTGCCGATCGGCACCATCTGGGGCTACCAGACCGACGGGATCTTCCGGGACACGGCCGCGGTCAACGCCTACAAGAGCGTGCAGCCCGACGCCCAGCTGGGCGACTATCGCTACAAGGATCTGAACGGCGACGGACACTTGACCGACGCCGACAAGACGATGATCGGCAACGTGAATCCCGACTACGTCTTCGGCATCACGAACCACGTCACGTTCGGCCGCTTCGACGTGAGCGCCGTGATTCAAGGCGTGCACGGGAACAACATCCTCAACGCCAACCGGCTCCAGTTCCTCGCGCTCAACGGGTTCGGCGGCAACATTCCGCTGGAGTACTACCGGAACGCCTTCGATCCGGTCACGAACCCCAAGGGCAAGTACCCCATGGTCACCACGAACCGCGTGGGCGTGGGGCGATTCTCCGATGCCTTCGTGGAAGACGGGAGCTACATCCGGCTGAAGAACGTGCAGCTCGGCTATGAGCTGCCGCCCAGGGTCGTTCCCGGGGCGCAGTCCGCCCGGGTTTATGTCAGCGCGATCAATCTGCTCACGAGCACCGACTATACGGGCTACGACCCCGAGGTCAGCGCCTTCAGCACGACCGCCATGCGCGGCGTGGACCTGGGAAGCTACCCGCAGTCGCGCCTGGTCAGCTTCGGCATGACCTTGACCTTCTGAAAGGAGGCGCGCCATGAATCGAGCTCGTCGCGGCTGGTTGGCACTGCTGGCGTCGGCGTGCCTCTGCACCGGCGCTGCCGGGTGTCACGACCTGTTCAATCTCGACGAGCATCCGCAGACTTTCGTCGACCCAGCGAGCTACTTCAAGACCGGCGACCAGGCCATCGCGGCGGTGAACGGCATCTACGCGCCGCTGATGACCTGGGACGACTGGATCGATCCGGCCTGGCAGGAAGTGACCTGCGAAGGTCCGGACATCTTCTGCCCCGACTGGTGGGCGTTCGGTCGCCTGGGCGCAAAGACCGGCACGTGGTTCGCCGGCCGCACCTGGACCGCGAACTACCAGGTCATCCGCCGCGCCAACGACGTCCTGGGTCAGCTGGACCATGTGAGCCTCGACCCGGCCCTCGAGGAGCGCCTGCGGGGCGAGGCGCATTTCCTCCGTGGCTACGCCTATTTCGAGCTGGTCCGGCGCTACGGCGCCGTCCCGCTGCGGCTCACGCCGTACGTGCCCGACGGCACCTACGGCGACGCGCCGCGGGTGCCGATCGCGCAGGTGTATCCGGCGATCGTGAGCGATCTGAAGGCCGCCACCCAGGAGCTGCCGCCCGATTTCGCGTCGCACACATACTCGAGCGCGGACCGCGGCCGCCCCACCGCGTTCTCGGCCTGGGGTCTCCTGTCCAAAGTGTACCTCACGATGGCCGGGGCGGAGCTCGCGGGAACGTCGCTCGCCGCCGCCAAGCAGCAGTACGCCGATTCGGCGCGGCTGGCCGCGCAACGGGTGATGCAGAGCGGCTGGGTCGCCCTCGAGCCCAACTACATGCGGCTGTTCGACGGGCAGCAACAGATCAACAGCGACGAGATCCTGTTCCAGATCGGCGCGACGCACCAGGAGAACACCGGCCCCGAGATCGCGACCTTCTTCAACCCCCGGGACTACTCGACCGCGGGCGGCGGCGGAGGCGGCTTCCTGAGCATGCGGCAGGTGTTCTACACGACCTTCGACACGCTGGACCGGCGGATCGCCCCCGGCTACGCGATCTTCGCGGGGTGGAAGGAATCGTCGTCATCTGCCGATGCCGGAACGCCCGCCTGGTACCAGGGCGCTGTGCCCGACAGCATCAAGACGGCGGTCGCGGCCGACAGCCAGATCGGCTGGACCTGGACCGAATTGTGTGAGACCGTCGGCGCGAACGCCTACTTCAACCGTAGCACGCGCACGGTCGTGCAGATCTCACCACGCATCTACACGATGAAGTACATCGACCGCACCGCCCTCACGAAGAGCCAGAACGAGACGAACCCGATCATCCTGCGGTACGCGGACGTGCTGCTGGTGTTCGCCGAAGCCCAGAACGAAGTGAGCGGGCCGACGGCGGCCGCGTATGACGCGATCAATCAGGTCCGCACCCGCTCCAACGTGCCCAACCTGACACTCGGCCTGTCGCAGGCGCAGTTCCGCGACTCGGTGTGGCTGGAGCGCCGGCACGAGCTGTATGGGGAGTTCCAGGAATGGTTCGACCTGAAGCGCCAGGGCCGCTGGCTCGACATCATGAACGACCGCATCCCCGCCTATCCGGGCGGCACCGCGCCCAGCGCGTCGGTGTGCCGGCCGCGCCAGGCGTATCAGATGCTCCTGCCGATCCCCGATGCGGAGATCGGCGCGAACCGGCTCATCACCCAGAATCCCGGCTACTGAGCCGGGTCGCTTCGCGATGCAGACCGGCCGTCCAGCGCTCCGGGCTCTCCTGGTGGTCGCCGCGGTGGCCGCCTGTCATGGCAATTCCGCCGGCGTGCAGGTCCCTCCCGCTCCCACGCCCGCCCCCGCCGTGCGGGTGCAGGGGAACGGGCTCGTCGACACGGTCGGCCGCCCGGTGCGGCTACGCGGTGTGAACCGCTCCGGCGCCGAATACGCGTGCGCACAAGGGTGGGGCATCTTCGATGGCCCGTCCGACTCGGCCTCCGTGAGCGCGATCGCGACCTGGCGGGCGAACGTGGTACGGCTGCCGCTCAACGAGACCTGCTGGCTCGGGATCAACGGCGTGACGGCCGCGTACGCGGGAGCGAACTATCAAGCGGCGATCGCCGACTATGTCGGACGGCTCAACCGCGCCGGCCTGGTGGTGATCCTCGACCTGCATTGGACCGCCGCCGACACGGCCAAGGCGCTCGCGCAGGCCCCGATGCCGAATCGCGACCACACGCCGGAATTCTGGCGCCAGGTGGCCACGGCGTACGGGCACAACAACGCGGTGGTCTTCGATCTGTTCAACGAGCCGTTCCCGGACAGCAACACGGACTCGCCGGAGGCGTGGCGCTGCTGGCGCGACGGCGGCACCTGCCGCGGGATGAGCTTTCAGGCCGCGGGGATGCAGGAGCTCGTGAACGCGGTGCGGGGCACCGGCGCCACCAACGTGATCATGCTCGGCGGCGTGCAGTACGCCGCCACCCTGTCGCAGTGGCTCGCCAACCAGCCGACCGATCCTGCGAACAACCTCGCCGCCTCCTGGCACGTGTACAATTTCAGCTGGTGCCATGTGAAAAGCTGTTGGGACGGCCAGGCTGCCCCCGTCGCCCAGCGCGTGCCGCTGGTGCTCGGCGAGCTGGGGCAGAACGACCGCGGCCGTACCTTTGTAGACTCGCTGATGGACTGGATGGACGCGCGCGGCGGCAGCTATCTCGCCTGGACCTGGGATGTGTGGAAGTCGGTCTGGGACCTGATCCAGAGCTACGACGGAACACCCACGGCGTATGGGGCTACGTTCAAGACGCGCTTCGCCCGGTAGCGGCTGGGCCGACTTTGGGACGGGAGGTTCACATGACAGCGAATAGCGACGACCTAGACCGGCGAGACGCCTTGAAGCTGATCGCCGGCGGGCTCGGCCTTGCCGCCCTGGGCGGGACCGCATCCTGCGCTCCGACAGTGCGCGCTGCGTCCGCCCAGCCCCGGCTCCAGGCCGGACCTGCACCCGAGCGCTTCTTCGCCGCCCCGCCGATCGACCCGGTGCGGATCGGCTTCGTCGGCGTGGGCGGACAGGGGAGCGCCCACGTGCGCAATCTGCTGCGCGTCGAGGGATGCGTGATCAAGGCCGTGGACGACATCGTGCCCGAGAAGGTGACCCGCATCCAGGACCTGGTCGAGCAGGCGGGCTTCCCACGTCCGGCGGGCTACTCCCGCAGCCCCACGGACTTCGTGCGCATGTGCGAACAGGAGGACCTGGATCTGGTCTTCAACGCCACGCCGTGGGAGTGGCACGTCCCGATCTGCGTCGCGGCCATGCGCAACGGCAAGCACGCCGCCACCGAGGTGCCGGCGGCTTACACGGTCGAGGACTGCTGGGCCCTGGTGGAGCACGCGGAGAAGTACAGTAAGCACTGCATCATGATGGAGAACTGCACGTACGGGCGGATGGAGATGATGGTGTTCAACATGGTCCGTCAGGGCGTGTTCGGGGAGATCCTGCACGGCGAAGGCGGGTACCTGCACGACCTGCGATCCGTGAAATTCAGCCCCGAAGGCGAGGGGCTGTGGCGCCGCGCCCATTCGACGCAGCGGAATGGCAACCTCTACCCCACGCACGGTCTCGGCCCCGTGGCCAATTGCCTTGATATCAACCGGGGCGACCGGTTCGCGTCGTTAGTCTCGATGAGCAGTCCCTCCCGCGGACTGCAGCTGTACGCCCGTGAGCACTTTGCGGAGGGCGCGCCGCAGCGGCAGGAACGCTACGTTCTGGGCGACGTGAACGTCAGTTTGATCGAGACCGCAAACGGGCGAACGATCTGCGTGAGCCACGACACGAACCTGCCGCGGCCCTACAGCCGGGTCCATGTGGTCCAGGGCACCCGCGGGCTGTTCCAGGGCTACCCGGACCGCGTCTACGTCGAGGGTCGGAGCAAGCCGGACGAGTGGGACCCGGCGGAAGCGTACCTGGCCGAGTTCGACCACCCGCTGTGGAAGCAGATAGAGGAGAAGAGCCGGGGTGCCGGGCATGGCGGCATGGACTACCTCGAGGATTACCGGCTCATCAAGTGCCTGCGCGAAGGGGTGCCCACCGACATGAACGTGTACGACGCGGTGGCCCTCAGCGTCGTCACGCCGCTCTCCGAGTGGTCGGTGGCGAACGGCAGCCGGCCCGCCGAGTTTCCGGACTTCACCCGGGGCCGCTGGAAGACGTGGCCGCGGCTGGGGATCGTCACGGCGTGACCGACACGGCACCACGCGCGCTGGTAACCGGTGGAGCGGGCTTCATCGGCTCCCATCTCGTCGATCGCCTGCTGGCGGACGGCCGCCGGGTGTGCGTGGTGGACGATCTGTCCACGGGATCGGCCAGCAATGTCCCGCCGGAGGTCCGGTTTCAGCGAGTCGACATCTGCGATCCGGCCTCGCTCGGTGAAGTCTTCGCCGCCTTCCGGCCGGACGTCGTGTTCCACGCGGCGGCGCAGACGGACGTGCGCCGGTCGACGCGCGAGCCGGACTTCGACGCGCGGGTGAACGTGCTGGGCGGCCTGAACGTGCTGCGCGCGGCCGTCGCCGTCGGAGCGCGACGTATCGTCTACGCGTCGTCGGCCGCGGTGTACGGCGATCCCGAGCGGCTGCCCGTGTCCGAAGCCGATCTCACACGTCCGATTTCCGAATATGGCGCGAGCAAGCTCGCATTCGAGCATTATCTCAGCGCCCACGCGGCACGCGGGCTGATCGAGTACGCCGTGCTGCGCTACGCCAACGTGTACGGGCCGCGCCAGCGGGCCGATGGGGAGGCCGGAGTCGTGGCGATCTTCGCGCGACAGATGCTGGCCGGCGAGCCGGTGGCGATCTTCGGCGACGGCAGGAAGACCCGCGACTACGTGTACGTGAGCGACGTCGTGGAGGCGACCATTCGGGCGGCCGCCGGACCCTCGGGCGTCGTCGCCAATATCGGGTGGGGGCGGGAGATCTCGGACCTCGAGCTGTTTCGCGAAGTGGCGGCCGCCACGGGATACACGCATGACCCGACCCTCGCCCCGGACCGGCGGGGCGACATATCGCGGATCTGTCTCGACGCCGCCGGTGCACGGCGCACCTGGGACTGGCGTCCGTCCGTGCCGCTAGGGGACGGCGTGCGACGGGTGGTGGAGGGCGCAAAGGCCAAGCCCGAGCTCGCGAGGTAGGCCATGGGCGCGCCGGCACTCGTCATCCTCGCGGCCGGGGTCGGCAGCCGTTATGGCGGGCCGAAGCAGATCGAGCCCCTCGGGCCGGGCGGCGCGACGCTGCTCGATTATTCCGTCTACGACGCGCGGCGCGCGGGCTTTGGGAGGATCGTCGTGGTCACCCGGCCGGAGCTCGCGGCGGCCTTCGAGCGGATCGACGCGACGGTCGCACTCCAGCGACTCGACGATGTGCCCGGACCCGTACCGGCCGGACGCACGAAACCGTGGGGCACGGGCCACGCGGTGCTGGCGGCGGCCTCCCACGTCGACGGCCCGTTCGCCGTGGTGAACGCGGACGACTTCTACGGCCGCGACGGGTTCACGCGGGCGGCAGAGTTTCTGGCGGCGCGGCCCGCGGGCGAATCGCTCGTGACGTTCGCCATTATCGCGTACCCGCTGCGCGACACGCTCAGCGCCGCCGGCGGCGTAAACCGGGCGGTCTGCCGCGCCGATGGGGAGGGGTGGCTCGAGTCCATGGAGGAAGTCGTGGACACCCGGCATCTGGGAGATGGCACGTACGAAGGAACCGATGCCCGCGGCCGGCCGGTGCGGCTCGCGGGGGACGCGCTCGTCTCGATGAACCTGTGGGCGTTCACGCCCGCGGTGTTCGCGCTGCTGCGGAGCCGGTTCGCAGAGTTCCTGCGCCAGGACACGGCCGGACGGAGCGAGTTCCTGATTTCGCACGGGATCCGGGACGCGGTGCGCCGGGGCGAGGCGCGGGTGCGGCTGCTGGGCACGCAGGGCAAGTGGCTCGGCGTGACCTACCCGGACGACCGCCCGCGCGTCGCGGCGGCGCTGAGCCAGCTCGTGGCCGCGGGTGAGTACCCGGAGCGGCTCTGGGGATGAAACTCGACACCCTCGATTGGATCGTGCTGGCGCTCTACGGCGTCGTCTGCGTCGCCATCGGCCTGGCCGTGGTGCGCCGCGCCGGTCAAGGCCGCCAGGAGTTCTTCCTCTCCGGGCGCCGCCTGTCGTGGTGGCTCCTGGGCGTGTCGCTCGTGGCCACGACGTTCTCGACCGACACGCCGAACCTCGTCACCGATCTCGTGCGCACCGGCGGCGTGAGCCAGAACTGGGTCTGGTGGGCCTTCGCGGTCACGGGCATGTGCACCGTGTTCTTCTACGCCAAGCTGTGGCGCCGCTCCGCGGCCCTCACCGACATCGCGTTCTACGAGGTCCGCTACTCCGGCAAGCCGGCGGCGTTTCTCCGGGGTTTCCGGGCGATCTACTTGGGCGTGTTCTTCAACGTGATGATCATGGCCTCGGTCAATCTCTCCGCGACCAAGATCGCGGGCGTGATGCTCGACTGGGATCGCCACACGGCGGTGCTCATCGGCGGCGCCGTCACCGTGCTGTACGCGGCCAGCTCCGGGCTGTCGGGAGTCGTCTTGACCGATTTCGTCCAGTTCCTGATCGCGATGGTCGGGTCCGTGACGGCCGCGGTCGTGGCGCTCGGGCTGCCCCAAGTCGGCGGCCTGTCGGGGCTGTTCGCCCACCCCGCGGTGGTCGGGCGCCTGTCGCTCTTGCCCGACTTCTCCGATTGGAGCACGGCGGCCGCCGTCCTGCTCGTGCCGCTCGCGGTGCAGTGGTGGAGCACGTGGTATCCCGGCGCCGAGCCGGGAGGTGGGGGGTACGTGGCGCAGCGCATGCTCGCCGCGCCCACCGAGCGCGACGCCATGCGCACGACCCTGCTGTTCAACGTGCTCCATTACGCCGTGCGGCCCTGGCCGTGGATCATCGTGGCGCTGGCGTCCCTCATCGTCTATCCCGACCTCGCCTCCATCGCCGCTCGGTTCCCGCGGATCGACCCGGCGATCGTGCGGAACGACCTGGCCTACTCCGCGATGCTCGTGTATCTCCCGCACGGGCTCCTCGGCCTGATGATCGCCTCGCTCGCGGCGGCGTACATGTCCACCATCAGTACCCACCTCAACTGGGGCGCGTCCTACGCGGTCGAGGACTGCTACCGCCGATTCGTGGCGCCCCACAAGGACGAACGTCACTACGTGCGGGTGGGGCGCGGCGTCACGGTGGGGCTGATCGCGCTCGCGTCGGCCCTGTCGCTCTGGCTCCACAACTCCTACCAGGCGTTCCAGATCTTGCTCCAGATCGGCGCCGGGACCGGACTGATCTTCCTGTTGCGCTGGTTCTGGTGGCGGATCAACGCGTGGAGCGAGATCGCCGGCATGGCGATCTCGTTCGTGGTCGCCGTGTACTTCCAGTTCGTGCACACGGCGCTCGGGCTCGCGCCGCTCGCCCCCACGCTCCAGCTCGTGACCGGGGTCGCGATCACCACCGTCGGGTGGCTGGCCGTGACGTTCGCGACGCCGCCCACCGACCGCGCCACCCTCCAGACGTTTTATGACCGCATTCGACCCGTGGGCCCTGGCTGGAGCCGCGCCGTGACGACCCGGCCGGCGACCCCTGGGGAAAGCGTCACCGCCGCCTTCCTGTGCTGGTTCCTGGGCTGTGTCGTCATCTACGCGGCGCTGTTCGGCACAGGATACCTGTTGTACGGGAAGCCGCTGCCCGGGATCGTGTGCCTGGTGGGCGCGGCCGCGGCGGGGTGGGGCTTGTTCCGCACGCTGCCGCGGGTGGGGTTCGAGTAGGGGCTAGGGGTTAGGGGCTCGGGGCTAGGGCATGCCAGCCCGAGGCCCGAGCCCCTAGGCCCGAGCCCCTCTTGGGGGTTGGGCCGGGGCTGCCCCGTTATGATAGTGTGCACCCCGAGGACGAGCGTCTCTATCTCCTGTTAGACCGCTACCTGGCCGGCGAGGCGTCGGCCAGAGACGCGGAGGCCGTGCAGGAGTGGCTCGCGGATGACCCCGAGCACGCCCGGCTCCTGGACGACCTGCGGCTCATCAAGCGCGTCATAGCCGACAAAGCACCGCACAGCAGCACCGATGCGGCCTGGGCGAAGGCGGTCGCAGCGCTCGAGGTCGCCCGTGCCCCGCAGCCGCGCGTGTCGCGGCGGCTGCTCGTGGCGGCGCTTGCCGCCGCGGCGGTCGTCATCGTGCTGATCGGCGGAAAGGGCTTGCTGCGGCGGGCGCCCGAGTGGAGTGAGCACGCCACCGCCGCCGCGCAGCGCGCGGTCATCCGCCTGCGAGACGGCACGCAGGTCACCCTCGCGCCCCAGAGTCGCCTGCGCTATCCGGCCGACTACGGCACAGCGCGCCGCGAGTTGTATCTCGACGGCGAAGCGTATTTCCAGGTCACACCCGACTCACAGCGTCCGCTCCGCGTCCACACCGCCGCGAGCGTCACCGAAGATCTGGGGACCGCGTTTGTGATCCGGGCGTATGCCGATCAGGTCGCGACCGAAGTGGTCGTGGCCGAAGGGCGCGTGGCGCTCTCGCGGGCCGATACGGCCGCGGCGTCCCGCGCACCCGCGCTGGTGCTCGAGGCCCGGGACCTCGGCCGGCTCGATCCGAGCGGCGTCGCCACGTTGCGACGTGGGGTCGACGTCGGGCGGCAGCTCGCGTGGACCAGGGGGGTGCTCGCCTTCGACGGTACGCCGCTCGGCGACGTGGTGCTCACGCTCGGGCGGTGGTACAACGTCGAGATCCGTCTGGCTGATCGCGCGCTCGCCGTGCGCCGTCTCACGGCGACTTTCCAGAACGAGCCGATCGACCTGGTGCTTCAACGGATTGCATTGACCGTAGGCTTGCGTGTCGAGCGCGCTGACGGATCTGTCATCTTGCTCCGGAACGGTAGGTGACCATGATGCTCATGTACCGCGTTGCGTCGTCTCCTCTCGTGCTCGCGTTGGCAATGGCGGTGTTCCCGCACGGCGCCACCGCGCAATACGCGGGCGACCCGACCGAAAGCCGGGCCCCGCGATTCCTCCTGGCCATGGCCGAGCGCTCCAAGCCGGTGCCGGTTGATCTCAAGCGATCGGCGTTCTTGCGCCGGCCGCTGTCGCTCGCGTTCGACGGCGCCACGCTCAAGCAGGCTCTGGCGGAGATCTCGCGGCAAGCGGGACTGAGCCTGGTCTATGCCGACGACGTGTTGCCGGCCGGGGCGCTCGTCAACCTGCGTGCGGGCCGCATCACGGTAGCGGCGGCGCTGACGGACGTGCTGCTCGACGCTGGCGTCGACATCGTGTTCACGCCGGAGGGAAGGGCCACGCTGGTGAAGCGCCCGCCGGGGCTGGCCTTGCAGCTGGGCACGATCACGGGGACGGTGACGGCCGCGGGAACCGGCGCTCCCCTGCCGCGGGCCATCGTCAGCGTCGTCGGCACCCGGCTGAGCGCCGACGCCGATGCCACCGGTCACTATACGCTGAGCGGCGTGCCGGTGGGGACACAGCGGGTGCGCGCCCGGATGCTCGGCTATGCGGCCGTCGACACCAGCGTGGTGGTCACGGAGGGGCAGGCGACCGTGCTCGACCTGCAGCTCAAGGCGCAGGCCATCGAGCTGGAGGCGGTTGTCGCAGTGGGGTATGGCGAAAAGAAGCGCGAGAATCTCACCGGCGCCGTTGCGTCGGTCGGTGCGGAACAACTGGAAGATCGCCCCGTCACCAATACGGTGGCGGCCCTGCAGGGCGCAGTCCCCGGTCTGCTGGTGCAGCGCGGTTCGGGGCAGCCAGGAGTGGAAGGATTCAGTCTCAACCTCCGGGGCGTTTCGTCGGTTCCCAGCGATAAGGACAAACTGTTCGCCGCCAACGGCGGCAATTCCCCGCTGGTGCTGATCGACGGGATCCCGGGCAACCTCGATCTCTTGAACCCGGCCGACATCCAATCGATCGACGTCTTGAAGGACGCCGCCGCGTCCATCTATGGCGCTCGCGCCGCGAACGGCGTGTTTCTCGTGACCACGAAGAAAGGAAAGCGCGGGGCGCCGACGGTGACGTACAGCTCGAACGTCGCGACCACCCATTTGTCAGGGATGATGGATACGCCCAATAACTACCAGATGGCGATCATGGATAACGAGGCGAACATCCACGCCGGCGCGGCGCCGATGTATACGCCCGACCTGCTGGCACGCGTGAAAGCGGGTGATCCAAATCCCATCCCGCATCCCCTGTACGCCAGCTCGGGGTGGATGCTCTTCTTCACGTCGACCGACTGGAGACGCGCCGTCTTTGAAAACGGCTTCGAGCACAAGCAGACGCTCACCGTGTCGGGGGGAGGCGCGAATTCGGCCTACTACGTGTCGGGGACCTATGCGGACCAGCAAGGGGTCATTCGCTACGCTGACGACGGCAACAAGCGCTACAATCTCAGGCTGAATTTCGACTACGACGTTTCCCAGCGGATCCGCCTGGAATCCAAGCTGGCCCTGGACAATCAGGACATGTCGGATGTCGGAGGGATCGGCGCTCGACGCGTGATGGTGGAAACGATTTTTGGAATGCCCAATCATCCCATCTACACGCAAGGTGGTCAACATTTCTTTGCGCAAGGTGGCTGGGGGAACGCGGTCGCCCAAGCCGAGGAAGCGGCTACGGCGCACTTCAATACGCGGAGTGTCAGCACGAATTTCAAGGCGATCGTCGACGTGGTGGAGGGCCTGAGGCTCAACCTCCAGGCCGGCATCGATTACCGAACGCAGAATAACACGGACATCGGCAAGAGCTTTCCCCTCTACCGGTGGGACAACAGCGGCGTGGCCTACTATTCGATCGCGAATCCCGATCAGAATTGGGTTACCAGGTCGGATTCGGAAGGGACGCACCGGAACTACATCGGTTACGTCCAGTACAGCAGGCTATTTGCCGACAAGCATCAGGTCGAGATCATGGCGGGCGCTTCGCACGAAGACAGCGACATCGACCAGTTCAGCGCGGGCAGAAGCGACTTTCTAAACCAGGACGTGTGGGGACTAGGACTCGGATCGTCTGCTACCATGTCCAACAACGGCGGCGGTGAGCACTGGACGCTTCGGTCGGGATTTTCCCGCCTGAGCTACATGTTCAAGAACAAGTACATGCTGGATGCGAACCTGCGATGGGATGGCAGCTCGCGCTTCGCGCCCGATCACCGCTGGGGATTCTTCCCGGGCGTCGCCGTCGCGTGGCGTGTCTCGGAAGAGCCGTTTGGCCGGCGTCTGGCCACGTTCGACAACCTGAAACTCCGGGCGTCCTATGGCGAGACCGGCAATCAGGAAGGCATCAACCTCTACGACTACTTGCAGCTGATCACCATCGGCCGACCGTGGCCGTACGATCGGGGGTATCCGTTCGGACAAGGCGGTCAGGATCAGCCCGCGTTTTTGTCAGGAATGGTCTCCAAGAACAGAACGTGGGAGACGATCGCCACCAGCAATGTCGGCGTGGATGCGACCATGTTCTCGTCCAAGCTCGACGTGACGCTGGATTATTTCATCAAGCGAAACAAGGACATGCTGATTCCGGTCGCCTATCCCAGCCTGCTGGGTGCGGTGCCCCCATACTCCAACGCCGGTCAGCTGAAGACCTGGGGGTTCGAGACGTCACTGGGATGGAAAGGGCACGCCGGTGGAATTGAATATTCCGCCCGGGTGCTGCTCAGCGATGCCAAGAACAAGGTCGTCAATTATGGCGGACAGGACACGTATGTGCTGGGCCTCAACTACGTCCGTCAGGGCTACCCCGTCAATACGTATTTCGGCTACGTGTTCGACGGGTTGATCCGCACCCAGGCGGAGCTCGATGCCTATAAGAAGCTGCAAGGCGTCCCATCGGACATCGGCATCGGCGATGCGAAGTACAAGGACGTCAACGGCGATGGCAAGATCAGCCTGTACGGCGATACGCCGGGTCAGGATGGCGATGTGGTCAATCTGGGGAGTGCCACCCCGCGGTATACGTATGGCCTGAATCTGGGTGTGAACTGGAAGCACTTCGATCTGGGTCTCTTCATGCAGGGCGTTGGGAAGCGGACACTGATCAGGACCGACGACTACAGCATGCCCTGGAGCGACTGGTGGAGACAGCCTCCGCTGTTCTATTACGGCAATACCTGGAATGAAGATCGCCCCAATGCGCCGTATCCGCGCCTCAGTCACGGCAGTATCAGATACTGGAATTATCAGCCGTCGACGCTGACCGCCATCAACGCCGCGTACCTGAGATTGAAGAACC
>Ga0209156_10000825_pt1 | contig 26240 bp, 16 predicted proteins | sample GraSoiAngelo_124_FD_185881 | JGI IMG/M metagenome (GOLD analysis project Ga0209156, IMG submission 185881) | Grasslands soil microbial communities from the Angelo Coastal Reserve, California, USA - 14_0927_05_20cm (SPAdes) (version 2) | ecosystem: Environmental > Terrestrial > Soil > Grasslands... | reverse complement strand
CGAGACGCTGCTCTTCTACCATCCCGCGGTGTGGTGGGTCTCGACGCGGGTGCGCGAGGAGCGCGAGCACTGCTGCGACGACCTGGCGGTCGCCGCCTGTGGCGACGCGCGTGTCTACGCGACGGCGCTGCTCGAGATGGAGCAGCTGCGCGCCGCACCGGCGCTCGCGCTCGGGGCGGGCGGCGGCTCGCTGCTCGGTCGCGTCCGCCGCCTCCTGGCGCCGGCGACGCCCGACGCCTCCCCGCGCTGGCTCGCCGGCGTGGTCGGCGGGGCGCTCGCGCTGGCGGTGGCGATCGGGAGCAGTTGGGGCCTGCATCGCTCCTTGCCGGCCTCCGCGGATTCGCCGATCGCACTCGCGACGGGGTCGCACGATCCCGATGTGCGCCACGATGCGGTGAAGGAGCTGCGCCGAGCGAAGGATGCCCGGACCCGGGCGACCCTCATCACCCTCGCCCAGAGTGATCCCGACGACGACGTGCGGGACGAAGCCGTCGAGAGCCTCGGCGCGGCGTTCCCCGATGCCGAGACCGTGCGCGTGCTCGCCGCGATCGCGCGGCGCGATCCAAATGAGCACGTCATGCGCGAAGCGGTCGAGACGCTCGGCAGGATGAAGAACGGCGCCGGTCTGCCGGTGGTGATCGACATCGCGCGCACGCACCCGGACCCTGCGGTGCGGCGCGAGGCGGTCAAGAGCATCCGCGATGAAGCGCCGCGGGCTGCCGCCGTGCTGGTCCTCCGCGAAATCGCGCGCCGCGACCGAGACCCCGACGTGCACCGCAAGGCGGTGCGGGCGCTGGCGAAGGTGGCGAGCGTTAGCTCAGCAGCCGGCGGATCTCGGTCCAGCTCCTCCGGCGTCGCGGGGCGCGTAGACAGCGCCTGCAACACCAGCTCCAGCTCCAGCGCCGCCCTCCGCGGCGCCGCAGTCACACGCTCCGTGAGCTGGGCGGCTTCGTCCACCAGCGGGCGCGCGGCGGCAGCCGTGTCGCGTCTAAGCAGGCGCGACGCGAGATGCAGTAACGCGGCCGCCCGGTGCCACCGGAGCGCGCGCGGGTCAACCAGCCCTCGGGTCTCCGTCAGAAACGCCTCTTCCGCCCGCGACGCCTCGCCGGCCGCCTCGTCGTGCCGCCGCAGTCGCGTGAGGGTCGCCAGGAACACGGCGGCGTCGAGCTCGACCGGCCCCTGTCCGAATCGCTGCCAGTCGATCACACCGGGCACCCCGGGCTCGCCGGGCTCGTCGCCCAAATCGAGGATATGGCGGGCGTAGAGCGTGCCGTGCACGAGCCGCGGGGTGCTCTCGGATGGCGGCTGGCGCGCCAATGCGACGGCGACGGCCTTGGCGGCGGCGCCGAGCACTCGATCCGCACCAGCGAGCTCGGCCACCGATTTCCCCGCCTGCAGCAGCACCTGGGCGACGCCGACGGTCGGGCCCAGCTTGACCGGGGCGGACGCGGCGCTCCAGAGCCAGCGGGCAGCCATCTCCCCGGCTCGCCGCCCCTGTCCCTCCCTGATCAGCTGCCTCGCGGGAGGCCCCTCCAGCCAGCCGAGGGCCAGGACCTGGAGCGACGGCTCCCAGGCGAGCAGGGGCGGCACGCGCGCCCCCGCACGGCCCCCCTCCCCGAACCCGGCGGCGGCGAGGGCCTGGTACAACGCGGCCTCCGGCTCCGCATCGTGTGCGTAGGCCTTGAGCGCGAAGCGCCGCCGCCCCGACCGCACCTCGAGCGTCGCCCGCGACCCCGGCGTGTAACCGACCAGGCGGATCGCCTCGGGCCCACCGCCGAGCTCGAGGGCCGGGACGACACGCCCCAAGCCGACTGTGCGAATCGCGAGGAGTCCCGGCAGCGCGGGGTCGTCAGGAAGCTCGGTCGTCGGCTTCAGCGAGCAGAGTCGTCGGGCAGATCGATGGTGGGGTTCATCGGAGTGTCCCGGCTGCCGTGCGGTGCGCCGCGGCGACGGCCGCCGCGACCTTTTCGGGCCAGCGTGGCTCCTGGCGCTTGAAGATGCCGCCCGCCACCTCGATGAGTGCGCCGACGCAATGCAGCTCAAATTGCGGGCGCCACGCCGGCGGGACGTGGGCAAAGTATTCGTCGACGAACACTTTCGCGGCACGACATGCCTCGTCGGCCGGCAGCGCGTCCAGACCGACCCGGGCCGTGATGTGCGCCACCAGGTGCGCGGGGTCCCTCACGGGGTCGCCGAAGACGACCGAGTCGAGATCGATGAAGATCACCTGGTCGCCCGACAGGAAAATGTGGTCGGTCTTCAGGTCCCGATGGATCGGGGCCGGCGGTACGTCGGTGAGGCCGGCCTCGATCGCCGCCGTGAGCGCCTTGACCTGCGCACGCAGCTCCGGACAGGCCCACCGCACGAGACTCGCCGCCCGGTTCACGTCAGCGAGCTGGTCGGCGAGGCAATGGTGCTCGGTGAGCGGCACGTCCGCTTGATTGAAGGCCGCCACGGCCCGGGCAACCGCGCGCAGCGCCGCGCGCCAGTCGCCGCCGTGCAGCAGCATCTGCTGCAGCGCCGTGCCCTGCGCCTCCTCTAGGGCGAGCGTGCGCAGCTCGGGCACATAGGCGATGGGCCGCACCACGTCGTACGGCCCGCCGCCCGCCCGCGCTTTGTCGGTCAGGGCCCGCAGCAGGTGGAACGTCTGCGCCCCACGCTCGTTGCGATAGACCTTGAGGTAGCAGCGGCGGGTCTCGTCCTTCCCCGTCAGCCGGTCGCGCGCTCGCAGCGTGTATCGGAGCGCTGCGCCTAGCTCCGTCCGGTAGCGCATCGGCTCGATGGTCCATTGTTCGGCGCGCCAGCGGCCCGGCTCGAGACCGGCCAAGAGCAGCGGCTCGAGCTGGCGCAGGGCGCCGCCCAGCACGAGCCGCAGATTCCCCAGCTTGCGGTCATAGGGGAAGACCTGCACCAGCATCTGCAGGTCGGGGATGAAGCCCACCGGCTCGAACGCGAGCCACTGCTCCGGAATCTCCGGGGGCGGATCCGCGGCGCGCAGCTCCCGCCACAACCGCTCGGCCTCGCCGGCCGCGGCGTACAGCAGGCCGGTCACCCACTGGTCCCAGCGGCGACCGCTGCTCGAATCGGCGACGCGGAGCGTGTATTGCAGGACGCAGCGCGACGTGGACTGGCGGCACCGAAATCGGAAGGGGATACACTCCTCGATGCGGTAGGCTTTCCCCGAGACCGCCTTCAGATGTCGGCGGAACACCTGGAGCATGAGCCGGGGATCGCTGGCGGTCTCGAGCTGCGGGAAATCCGGGTCCCGAGGGAAGCCGTCCAGGCAGACGGCTGCGGGGAGCGCCTGTTTTCGCACGGGTGCCGGCTCCTCCGTCAGGTCGAGAGGCTCGCGGCCGGCTGCTGCAGATCGAGCGTGTACATCTGCCGGTACCGCGGGTTCCCGGCCAGCAGCGCGGTGTGGGTGCCGCAGCCGATGACCCGTCCTTCCTCCAGAACCAGGACGGCATCGGCGTCCGCAATCGACTGCAGGTCGTGGGTGATCATGAGGCAGGTCTTGCCGGCCATCAGCCGATCGAGTGCCTCGCGCACGTTCGCTTCGCTCTCGGCGTCGAGGCCCGTCATCGGCTCGTCCAGAATGAGGATGGGGGCGTTGCGAATGAGCGCGCGCGCAATCGCGATCCGCTGGCGCTGCCCGCCCGAGAGGGTCGCGCCCCGCTCGCCGATGACGGCGTCATATTCGTCTTCCAGCTCCCGGATGAACTCGTCGGCGTTTGCCGCTCTGGCCGCCGCGATGATCTCCTCCAGGTCCGCGTCGGGTCTGCCATAGGCGATGTTCTCCCGGATGGTGGCTCCGAACAGAATCGATTGCTGGAGCACGAGCCCGATCTGGCGGCGCAGGGACTCCCGCCGATAGTGCCGGATGTCGACCCCGTCGATGAGAATGACCCCCTCGTGCGCTTCGTAGAGACGCAAGATCAGGCTGACGATGGTGGACTTCCCCGCCCCCGACGCACCCACTAGGGCCAGCCGCTGCCCCGGCGACACAGCAAACGAAACGTGCCGCAGCACGTCCCGGCCGTCGCCGTAATCGAAGGACACGTTCCGGAACACGATCTCTCCGCGGAACGGGGCGGCCTCGATGGCATCGGGGCGATCCTGGATTTCGGGCTCGATGTCCAGGACCTCGGACAGCCGCTCCGCGCTGGCCATGGCCTTGGAGAAGTCGGTTGAGAGCTTGGCCAGACCCTTCAGCGGCTTGTACATGTTGGTGAGGTACGCGACGACGAGCACGAGCTCGCCGGGCAGCATCCTGCCGTTCATGACCTCCAGCGCCCCGAACAGCACCGCCGCCGCGGTCCCCAGCGCGGTGATGATTTCCGATGACCGGGTTGCCGCGGCCTCCAGGCGGGCGATACGGATGCTTTCCCGCAGCGTCTCGCCCGTCACCGCGTCGAACCGCTCTTCCTCGTGTTTCTCTCGGGCGAAGGCCTGCACCAGGGGAATCGCCGAGAGTACCTCGCTCATGCGCGACGCCACCTGACCTTCTTGCCTTTTCTGCTTCTTGGCGGAGGCCTTGGTCTTGCGATAGAGATGCAGCAGGCTGTAACCCAGGAACGGCAGGGTCCCCAAGGCGATCAAGCCGATCTTCCAATTCATCGCGAACATGATCGCGAACATCCCGATCACGGTCAGCAGCTGTGCGGAGAATTTGAGGATCGACTCCGCGAACACGTTCTTGAGGGTGTTCGTGTCCGCGCCGATCCTGGTCAGCAGGTCCCCCGTCCGCGCCTGGTTATGGAAGGACAGCGACAGTCGTTGCAAATGCGCGAACAGCTCCCGGCGCAGCGCGTACACGGTGGTGTAGCCGATGGACGAGGTGATAAAGATCTGGGCGTACGAGAACAGCCCGCCAAACCCCGCGATCAGGACGATCGCGCAGGACGCTCCCACGAGGAGGGGAACCTGGCCGCTCGGGAGGAGATCCCGGACAAAGGGCAAGAGATGCGGCAGTGGGTTCTGCAGGATGCCGTGATCGATGATGATCTTGAGGGGCCACGGCTTCAGCAGCTCCGTGGCCGCAACGCCCACGGTACACACAGCGGCCAAGAGCAAGCGCCCTCTGACCTGGCGCAGGTGGGCCCAGAAGATCTGGCGGAACCGCGTGCGTTTCCCCATGGCTAGAGCATGCTCGCCAGCAGGCCGATCGCTTCGGCCTGTCGCTGCCGGATCGCCTCGGCCTCCGGGTGGCGAGTCCGGTCGAAGGTCAGAGAGTGGATCTTCCGCACGAGCGCGATCCGCTCGTACCAGGCGACTCGCTCCGCCAAACCTGGATCGTCGTGGGAGGAACGCCGGTAGGCATCGAGGATCGTAGCGCGCGCCGCGGCGAAGTCCGGCAGCTTGCCCGGCTTGCGCAGGGTGAGCCGACGCAGCTGGGTCAGCAGATTGCCGAGGTCCAGGGCCGGATCACCACGGGTGCAATCGTCGAAGTCGAGGAAGACGATGGTGCCGGCGTTCCACCGCAGCTGCACCAGGCCCAGGTCGCCGTGCAGAAACGACGGCGTGGTCGGCGGCGGCGACGCTTCACGCTCCAGCCAGGCAAGCAACCGTCCCAAGGACGCCGCTTCCGCGGGAAACCGGCCGCACAGCTCCACGATCCTTCCTTGCAGGTCGGCGAGCACGGCGGCAGGACCCGTCACCGTCGCCGGCGTAACGGGCGCGGCATGCAGGGCGGCCAGCGCGCGTCCCATCGCGGCCAGCACGTGGGCGCCCTCTGCCGCGATCGCCTTGACGACCGACTCGCCCGGCTCGTAGCTGAGGAGGAGCAGGCAATGAGGGGGGTGGTAGGCGAGGACGCCCGGAGCCACGAAGCCGCCGCGGGCGCCACAACCGGAGGCGGTCAGCCCTCGCAGCGTCGTCGCGACGCAGCAGGCGTCTTCGTCGCTCTCGTAGAATTTCCCTACCCACTGGTAGTGTTGTACCTCAGCGCCAGCGGCCACGCGGGCCTGGACGTCGTACCGCACCACGCGGTGTTTCCCGCGCTTGGAGAGGGGGTGCGCGCTCCAGGTCTCGACCGTTCCGTCGGCGCCGTGAACCGCGCGGAGCGCCGCCGCCAGGGCGGCTCCAAGGTCCGCAGCACTCAGGGTCGTGGGCGGGGGATTCATCGGGGTTGCCCCGAGGGCACCGCGTCCTCGAGTGCCGCCCGCGCCCGCGCGGCGAGCTGAGGCGCGAGCTGCACCCAGTCGGGCGTCTGTTTGCGATAGACCGTGTAGATCTTGCGCACGAGCGTGAGGCCTTGATAGAACGACACGTTGCGTGGGCATACCTGGGGCATCGCGGCCAGGTAGGCGTCCCGGAAGCAGGCGACCCAGTCGTCCGCGTGCGCCGGCAGCGTGCGATCCCACAAGCACCGTCGCTCGAGTTGCGCGAGAAAATGGCCGGCGTCGTATGCCGGGTCGGCGTACCCGAACATGTCCAGGTCGAGCAGGACAAGGCGATCGCCCGTCCAGAGGAACTGCCCCGCAGCCAGGTCGCCGTGGACCGGCACGGGCTCGGCCGGATCGAGCAGGGTCGCCGCGTCCTGGATCGCCGCCAGGAGTGGTTCGATGATTGCGGTCGTCTCGGGCCAGCGGCGCCGCAGACGGTCGCACCGTCCCCGCGTCTCGGCGACGAACATCTGGGCCGTCGTGGGTGGCTCCGGAACGACGGGCAGGCGGTGCAGGGTCGCCGCCAGGCGCGCCGCGCGGCGCAGGAGTTCCGGCTTTCGATCGTCAACGATCTCGGACAAAAACGCCCCATCCACCCATGGGAATACCAGCGCGCGCGCGCTCGAGACGTAGCGCGTGGGCAGGCACGGTCCGTCGTGGTTCGGCTGCAGCTGGACCGCCAGAGCCTGCGAATGCGCCCACACCTGCCGTCCGAAGTCATCCGCATATACCTTCACCGCGTAGGCGCGCTCTTGCCCGGTGTGTGAGCGCACCAGGACCCGGAGCACGAAGCGGTCGGAATGCGCGCTTTGCAGGGCACAGGCCGTATCGGCCGCCCGAAAGTCCGCCGGCAGCGCGGGCCCGAGGATCTCGAGCGCTGGCCCCGGTTGCTCGAGACGAGCCAACTGGGCGCGCACCGCGGCGCGTTGCGCCGGCGTGGGCTTGAACCGGATGCGCATCAGTCGCCACCGAGCCAGCGCGAGAGGTACGCGGTGAGCCGAGTGGCTCCGTCGAACGACGGAATGATCTGGGCCACAAGTCGCGCGTGCGCTTGCCGATCGCACCGCAGCGCCCACTCCAGGGCCTCGGCGAGACCCGGGCCCGTCAAGTCCTTGGGGTGAATGCACTGGGCCAGCCCACGCGCGGCCAGCGTTTCGGCGCGGATCTGCTGCTCGACCTTATGCGTGGCTCGGGGCACGATCACCAGGGGTCGCGCCATGGCAAGGGCTTCGCACACGCTGTTGTAGCCACCCATGCTCACCACGGCGTCGGCTGCAGCCATGAGTTCGAAGGTGTCGGCGCCCGCCACCACGCGACAAGTGGATGTGGCTCGTGCCTGCAGCATCGCTTGCTGAGTGGCCGGCATGAACGGCCCCGTCACCAGGATCGCGTACAGCTCGGGAATCGTCGCCTGCAACCGCTCCAGGGCTTCCCGTGCGGCGGCCAGCACCGGATACCCGTCGCTGCCACTCCCTACCGTAGCGAGCACGAATGGGGCGTTCGGTGGCAGTCCCAGGCGCCGGCGCACCACACCAAGATCAACCGCGGGCCGAGCGCGCACGACGTACCCGCAGTAATGGAGCTTGGATTGGACCGATGCCGGGATGGCATAGGCTTGCGCGACATCGTAGAGGTCGGGGGAGCCGTACACCGCGATGCCGTCGTACAGGTTCTCGAGCGCGTCGTACACGCCGAGTTCTTCCCAGGCGGCACGAATGCGCGCGGCGTCATCCATGATGTCGCGCAGGCCGAAGACGAACCTGGTATCGGGGTGCTTGGCCTTGAGAGCCCACAGACCATCGCGAAACTCGCCCTTGGAGCCCAGGGGCTCGTGATCCACCAGCACGAGGTCGGGGACCAGCCCGAGCACTGCGTCCCGCAAGATGGCACCGCGGATCGTCCGGAAGTGTTGTTTCGCCGCTTCTTCTTCCGCTGCTGTCGGCCGAACGGTGCCGGCGGTGAGGAGGGTGGGCAGCTTGATGTAGTCGCAGCGCTCGGGCAGCGTGAACCCGGCGAGCGGAGACTTGGTCGCGATGTAGGCGATGCAGTCCGGATGGCGCGCCAGGACGTGGCGGGCGAGGGTCAGGGTCCGGGTGACGTGCCCCAGCCCTTGGTTGTCTTGCGCGTACAACAGCAGCGTACGGTTCCGGACCGGCCGGGCCGCCGGCATGTCACGCCGCCCTGGCGACGGGCGCCGCCGCATCGAAGGACACGCCCAGGAGCCCCGCGAGGAGAGCGGGGATCCGGGTGAGACCGCTCACGTCGACGCGGCTGCGGCTGGCCGGGGGCCGCCCGAGATCGCGGGTCAGCCAGTCGCTCAGCGCGCGGGGGGTCAAGTCGTCGGGATGCAGCACCTCGATCAGCCCCAGATCCTGCAGGCGTCGTGCGCGAATCCATTGCTCGGGCTCGGGGTGCACGCGCGGCACAATGAGGGCGTGCTTCTCGAACGAGAGCACTTCGCAGATGGTGTTGTAGCCGCCCATGGCGATGATCCGGTCGGCCCGATCGATGAGCGGTACCAGATCGGGGACGAATTCGAGCACATCGCAGCGCGGGTGCCGCTGGGCGCGGTGGAGCAGGCGTTGCCGCTGCTCCGCCGGCATGTATGGCCCGGTCACGACCAAGCCCGTGGTATCGGGAGGCAGCTCGGCCTCCACGAACGCCTCGGCCAACGCATGGCCGTCCACACCGCCGCCCACGACGCAGAGCGCGAGCCGGCCGGGCGGCAGGTTCGCCAGCACCTGCGCGGCTTGGGCGCCGGCAAACTCGAGGCGCGGCCGCTGGTCCAGGTAGCCGGTATAGCGCACCTTGCTTGCCACGCCGTCGAAGACGCCGTACTCGCGAACGGGGTCGAACACGGCGGGGTCCCCGTAGATCCAGATGGCGTCGTAGTAGTCCCGCATGGCTTCGAGGGTGCCGTCGGTACTCCACGTGCGGCGCACGGTCTCAGGATCCTGCAACACTTCGCGCAGTCCCAGCACACAGCGCGTGCGCCCGCGCTTGCGGATATGCTCGAGCGTCCGGACGAGCTCCCGCCCGGCGCCGAGGGGCAGGTAGTCCACCAGAAACACGTCCGGCTGGAAGGTCTTGAGCGCTTTGCGAATCAGCTTGCTCCGCAGCGTGATCAACTCCTGGTCGGAGATGTCCAGGAAACGGGCGTTCAAGCCGCCATCGGCTTCCTTACGCAGGCCCGGCAGCGTCACGCAATCCACGCCTTGCGGCATCGGGATGGCGCCGGCTTGCCACGCTTCGGCAATCATGAGGATCACCGCCTGCGTGCCCGCGCCTCGCAACGCGTGCGCGATGGTGGCGTTGCGGCGAATGTGTCCGAACCCGTGCATCCCTTGCGAATACGTGGCGATCCGAGGGAGGGGCGGCTCACGAACGAAGAGCGGCGGCCGGTGTGACCGCGGCGGGGTGAGTGGGTCGGCCGCGCGCACCGCCGACGACGCGCGCATCCCGTCGAGCAGCTTGCGGATTTCGGCCAGCTCCTCAAGCGTAGCCGATGCCGTGGACAGGGCGCGCAGCGCGAGCTCGAGCGTTTCCACGAATTTCGGCACGTCGCCGTCGCCCGGAGACGTGTCCGGCTTTTCCTTCCTCTGCTGCCCCGTCCCTGGCACGGCTCCGTCCCCCTAGAAGCGCCAGAGGTAGCTGAGCTTCACGAACACCTGCCTCCCCACCGAGACTGCAGACGGATGTAGAGGTGCGGCTTGATGGAAGCGGTAAGCAAGCGAGCTCTCCGTGGTGATGAGATTGCGTACAGGTGCGTCCGCTGGCGCTCCACTTAGCCGGTACGGCGGCACAACGCCTCCGCTGGAGGGTAGCAACGCAAGTTCGCGCTCGCCATCCGGCAAAATACTGGTTTGGGGGATAAAAAACATGCCTTTGCCTTAGGCTCGACGTAGTCCATTCGGAGCATCCCCTTCCGGTAAAGTCAAGTACCTGCCCGGGCCGGCGGGTTCGCTGACGATCCCAATATGAATGGAAAATCAGCTACGACGCTGTGCCGCGCTTGGGGTCGCGGAACCAGACGCCCTCCCCGGCGTTTCCTTCGGCGCGTCGACGAGCTTCGTTCCGTTTTGCTCGAGGTGTTTCTTCAGCCCTTGCAGGTCCTGCGCGCGCGCCGTGAAGCAGACGTGATGCTGGTGTTTTTTCTTCCCCTCGTTGGCGTATAGTTTTTGCAATTCCCGCGGGTGGTGGAGGGGACATGGCTTCAAGCGTCAATCTTTTGCGGGTCAAGGTCGCGCCGAAGGGCATGGGCCTCAACGACTTCGTCGCCTTCGAAGAACGCTATTACGCGGACGAGGGGATCGACGTCGAGCTCGACTGGAAGACCTTCCGCGGCACGCAGTCGAGCTGGAAAAGGTACGACTATTTCCAGCGCCCCCAGGACAAACCCTACACCGAAGGCGGCGGCGAGCAGATCGTACAATGCGCGTGCCTGTGGGGCACCATCAGCAACGCGAGCGCGGGCATGGGCCGGATGGTCGCCGACTGCCACGGCGTGTCGCCGTGGTCGATCTTCGTTCGGCCCGAGTCGAAAATCCGCAAGCCCCAGGACCTGAGGGACGTTCCGGTCGCGGTCGGGTTGCGCGCGGGGAGCCATTTCAATGTCCCGTTCCGCCTGGAGAAGTACATGCCGCTCGAGCGCATCAAGACCGTGAACGTCGGCGGCTTCGGCGCGCGCCTTGCGGCGCTCCTCAACCGCGAGATCGAGGCGGCGAGCCTCCTACCGCCGCAGATCGACATGGCGAAGCAGCTGGGCTTGCGCGAGATCATCGCCGACGAGTTCCACACGCTGTGGTGGGTGCCCGAGTCGGCGCCGAAGGACGGCGTGCGCGGCTACCTCAACGCGCTCGAGCGCGCCGAGCGGGCGCTCAAGGCCGATCTTCCGAAGTACCTGCCGCTGTGGAGGCACTGCGTCCCGCCCGAGTTCCAGGATCGAAAATGGGATTTCAGCCGCTTTTCGCGCGGCGAGCGCTTCGTCTACAGGCCCATCGCGCGCGAGGAATTCGACGGGGTGTTCGAGCAGGTGAAGCGCTGGGGTCTCGACCAGCACATTGGGGAGCGCTCCTTCGAAAAGCTCGTCTATCGCGCGTCGCCCTGAGCCGGAGCGGCAACAGGAGGAGGTGCGCATGGCATCGGCGGGGGAATTCGACGTTTCGCGCTTCATCGACGAGCGCAGGCTCAACCGGTTCAATGCGAGCCTCGTCATCTGGTCGTTCTTCATCGTTCTGTTCGACGGCTACGACATCACCGCGATCTCGTTCGCGGCGCCCGAGCTGATCAAAACCTGGGGCATCGCCAACCGCGCCGAGCTCGGCCCGATCTTCAGCTCGAGCCTGTTCGGCATCCTCATCGGCTCGCCCCTGTTCGGGTACATCGGCGACCGCTACGGCCGCAAGATCGCCGTCATCGGCTCCTGCCTGATCTTCGGCGCGTTCACCCTGCTCGCCTGCTGGGCCGGATCGCTCAGGGAGCTTTTCTACCTGCGCTTCGTCGCCGGCATCGGCCTCGGCGGCCTGCTCCCCAACCTGATCGCGCTCAACGCCGAATACGCGCCGCGCCGCCTCCGCGCCACGCTGATCATCGTCATGTTCACCGGAATCACCTTCGGCGGTGCCGTCCCGGGCGCGATCTCGGTGTGGCTGGTGCCGCAGTACGGATGGCAGGCGATATTCGCCGTCGGCGGCGTGCTGCCCATTCTCATGGCGGTCGGCGCCGCCCTGCAGCTGCCGGAGTCGCTCAAGCACGTCGTGGTCAGGGACGACCGCGCGCAGGCGGACCGGCTGCTCGCCCTTCTGAAACCGGATCGCGCGCCCGACGCGGCCACCCGGCTGGTGGTCGCCGACGAGAAGGTCTACCGGGGCTTCAATCCGAAGTATCTGTTTGCCGACGGTCTCGCGCTCATCACGCCGCTGCTTTGGATCTGCTTCGCGTGCAACCTGATGGGATTCTATTTCCTGCTGAGCTGGCTGCCGACACTGCTCACCGGAGCGAAACTTCCGCCCTCGGAAGCGGCGATCGCGACGGCGCTGGTGCAGATCGGCGGCACCGTCGGCGGGCTCGCTCTCACCCGCCCGATCGACGCGAAGGGGTTCCTGCCGGTCACGATCCTGTTCGCTTGCTCGGTCCTCGCCGTCGGCGCGCTCGGCTACGTCGGACTGTCCTCCGCCGCGGCGCTGATGGCGATCGTGTTCCTCGCCGGGTTCTGCGTGCTGGGGCTGCAGTTCGGTTTGAACGCGGCCTCGGCGATGATCTATCCGACCTCGGTGCGCTCGAACGGGTCCGGCTGGGCCTTCGGGGTGGGAAGGGTCGGATCGGTGCTTGGCCCGATTGTCGGCGGCGTGCTGATCGGAATGAAGATGCCGCTGCAGGAGCTGTTCCTGTGGGCGACGGTCCCGTTCATCGTCGGCGCGGTCGCCTGCGGCGCGCTGACGCGGCTCTACGTGGCGAGATTTGGAACGTACGCGCTGCGCACCGCGCGCTGACCGGCGCGTGAGACCCGCGGGCAGCGTGCCGAACTGGGTTTTCGGCGCGCGGTGCTCGGGTTACTCGTCGGGAAAGGCGCCGTTTCCGGGGATCTGCGCTGCAAGCTGCTAGGCTGGAGGCATAGCGGCTCTTCGGTGCACAACCCGTCCCTAGCGGCGTGTCGGGTTAACCGCGATTCGAGCGCGGGCCTCGTCCTTTCCACCGATTCCTGAACGGGACTCCGCGGAAAGTCTGAGAACCTATCGTATCAGTGCCCGCCAATTCATGCCGACGCCTGATTGTGTCGCGGTGACCAAAATGCGATACGTCCCTCTTCTCAGGGGGAAACGCCATGCGAACTATCTACGGGTTACCCTCTTTTTCAAAAGCTCGACGTCAGCAGCCGTCCTTCTGCGCAAGATATATATCCAGCGGTATAGAAAAATATATCCGTACCGACATGTCGGTACGTCATTTCATTGAGCCGACTGCAATACCTTCCCGAGGGCGAAATCAGGCTTTTCAGGAATTGAAGGTGGACAGGTCATAGTTGATGGTAACTGCTTTGTGGTTGCGGAGCAGCGGTGCGGCTCCGTACGAAGGACATAGGCCGGTCAGACTACGCAGAGGATGGAACCTCGCGGAGGTCTTGCTCGTGTCTATGAAGCGATGAGGTTGTAACACTCATCCCAAGAGACTCGTAATCCCGCCGCTGGTGCGGGGCCAACAATCGGAGGTGTGACCGTGGGCATGGGAGTCGGAATCTTCGGCACAGGCTACGCGGGATTGGTCACGGCGGTGGGTCTCGCGGAGGTGGGCCACACGGTCACGGCGATCGACAAAGATCCCGACATCGTGGCCCGCCTTTCGGACGGGACGCCGACTATCCATGAGCCCGGCCTGCAGGAATTGCTGACCGCCAACCTGGAGGCCGGCAAGCTCAGGTTCAGCACTCGGGCCGAGGACGCCATGTCCGCGTCCAAAATCATCTTCCTCTGCGTGGGCACCCCGCCCCGAGCCGACGGACAGGCCGACCTCTCCCAGGTCGAGGAAGTCTCCCGCACCATCGGGCAGCAGTTGGACGGCTACAAGCTGATCGTGGAGAAGAGCACCGTTCCCGCCCGGACCGCTTACTGGATCGACACCACGATCCGGCGCCTGGCCGGACCGGAGCATGAGTTCGATGTCGCCAGCAATCCGGAATTCCTCCGCGAGGGCTCGGCGGTCCGCGACTTCCTGCGGCCGGACCGGATCGTCATCGGCGCCGATACCGACCGCGCGCGATCGCTGCTGCTCGACCTCTACGAGCCCAACTTCGACTGCCCGATCGTCTCCACGAGCGTCACGACCGCCGAATTGATCAAGCAGACGGCCAACAGCTTTCTCGCGACCAAGATCTCGTTCATCAACATGGTGTCCGACCTGTGCGAGGAACTCGGCGTCGACGTGGCGACCGTGGCCAGAGGTATCGGCCTCGACCCCCGGATCGGCAGCCATTTCCTCAATGCGGGTCTGGGCTTCGGCGGCTCCTGTCTGCCCAAGGACCTGAGCGCGCTCATCAGGGTGGCTGAGGGCAACGGCGTCGATGTCGGCATGCTCCGAGAGGTCGAGCGCATCAACACCGCTCGTGTCGACAGGCTTCTCGCGAAACTCGAGCGGGCGTTGTGGGTGCTGCGGAATAAGGTCATCGCCCTATTCGGCGTGGCGTTCAAGCCGGATACCGATGACATTCGCGGGGCGCCCAGCCTCGGGGTCGTCCCCCGATTGCACGGCGCCGGGGCCTGCCTGCGCGTCTACGACCCCGCCGCCACCCGGAAGCTCGAAAGGCTGTATCCGCCCGATGACCGCCTCACCTATGTGGATTCGGCCTTCGAGGCGGTCCGGGACGCCCACGCGCTGGTCATCCTAACCGACTGGGAGGAGTTCCGGTCTCTGGACCTCGGCCGGGTCGGTTCACTCATGCGAACCCCGATCGTCGTTGACGGGCGAAATCTCTTCGAGCCGGCGCAGATGCAGGCGGCCGGGTTCGAGTACTACAGCCTCGGCCGCGGGGAGGCGACCTTCCGCACGGAGCCGAAACGGGTGCACGTATGAGCATGCGCCGCCGATCTTCCGTGAGCGTGACGCCCGGGCAAAATTCCCCGGTCTCGGTGTAGGGGCCCAGCGTGGCGATCGCGGCGCCAGCCAGCGTGCCCACGACTGCGCCGAGCGCTCGGGCGACCACCCGCGACATTTTCCGTGCGAGCACGTCGACCTGCGTCCCGGCGCTCGCCCGGCCGCACGTGCGGGGCAAATTTCTCTTCGCCGGCGACGAGAAGTTCTACGTTCGCGGCGTGACCTACGGGGCGTTTCAACCCGATGCCAGCGGCTACGAGTACCACGACGCGAACGTCATTGAACGCGACTTCGCGCAGATGGCGGCGAACGGGATCAACACCGTCCGCATTCCGCACACGATGCCTCCCCGTTCCCTCCTCTACGCAGCCAGGCGGCACGGCCTGCGGGTCATGGTGGGGTTATCCGCCGAGCAATACCTGGGTTTTCTCATCGATCGGAAGAAGAGTGTGGCCGACATCGAGGCGCTGGTCCGCGCGAAGGTCCGGGAGTGCGCCGGGCACCCGGCGCTGCTGTGCTACGCCCTCGGCAACGAGATCCCGTCGACGATAGCGCGCTGGCTGGGCCGCCGAAAGATCGAGCGCTACCTCGAGCGGCTGTACCGGGTGATCAAGGAGGAGGACCCGGGCGGGCTCGTGACGTATGTGAACTACCCCACGACAGAATACCTCCAGCTGCCGTTCCTCGACCTCGTGTGCTTCAACGTCTACCTCGAGTCGCAGGAACGGTTCGAGGCGTACCTGGCGCGCCTGCAGAATATCGCCGGGGACCGGCCGCTCATCATGAGCGAGCTCGGGCTCGACGGCCTGCGCAACGGCGAGGGCGTCCAGGCGCGCTCGCTCGACTGGCAGGTGCGCACGGCGTTCGCGGCCGGATGCGCCGGCGTGTTCGTGTTCGCCTGGACCGACGAGTGGTACCGCCATGGCCACGACGTGGAGGACTGGGCCTTCGGCCTCACGCGCGCCGACCGCTCGCCCAAGCCTGCGCTGCACGCGGTACAAGAAGCGTTCGCCGAGGTGCCGTTCTCGGCGAACCTCCAGTGGCCCCGGATCTCGGTGGTCGTGTGCTCGTACAACGGCGCGCGCACCATCCGCGACTGCCTCGATGGATTGGAGCAACTCGCCTACCCGAATTACGAAGTCATCGTGGTGGACGACGGATCCACTGACTCGACCGCCGCCATCGCGTGCCAATACGACTGCCGGTTGATCCGGACCGAGAACCGCGGCTTGTCCAATGCGCGCAACACGGGCCTGAAAGCGGCCACCGGCGAGATCGTCGCCTACATCGACGACGACGCCTACCCCGACCCACACTGGCTCGCCTACCTCGCGGCCAGGTTCCTGAGCACGCCGCACGCCGCCGTGGGTGGACCGAACCTCGCTCCGCCGGGCGACGGACCGATCGCCGAGTGCATCGCACGCGCGCCCGGCGGGCCGGTTCACGTCCTCCTCAGCGATTGCGAGGCGGAGCACATCCCCGGGTGCAACATGGCGTTCCGCAAAGACTGCCTCGAAGCGGTCGGCGGGTTCGATCCGCAGTTCCGCACCGCCGGCGACGACGTGGACGTGTGCTGGCGGCTGCAGGAGCGGGGCTGGACGCTGGGCTTCAGCCCTGCCGCCATGGTCTGGCACCACCGCCGGAACTCGCTGCGCACCTACTGGAAACAGCAGACCGGGTACGGCCGGGCGGAGGCGATGCTGGAGCGGAAATGGCCCGAGAAGTACAACGGCCCCGGGCACGTGCGCTGGGCCGGGCGTATCTACGGCAACGGGCTGACACGCGCGCTCCCGTGGCGCCGGGCGCGCGTCTACCACGGCATCTGGGGCCTCGCGCCGTATCAGTCGCTCTATGAGCCCGCGCCCAGCTTGCTCGGCTCGCTGCCACTGATGCCGGAATGGTATCTGGCGTTCGCGCTCCTGATGGGACTGTCGGCGTTAAGCTTCGTCTGGAGCCCACTCACCCTTGTGCTGCCGTTGCTTGTCGGCGCCGCCCTGCTACCGCTGGCGCAGGCTGGCCTGAGCGCAGCCCACGCTTCATTCCCGGACTCGCCGCCCAGCAGAGCGGCCCTGCTGAAGCGGCGGTTGTTGACGGCAGCGCTCCATCTGGTTCAGCCTCTCGCCCGCCTGCGCGGGCGGCTCAAAGAGGGCCTCACTCCCTGGCGCTGCCGCGGCGCTTTACAACCAGCACCGCTCTGGCCCGTGACGACCTCCACGTGGAGCGAGCACTGGCAGGCTCCGGACCAGCGGCTCAATTCGATCGCAGCCGCCCTCCAGATGGAGGGCGGCTGTGTGCTCCGCGGCGGCGAGCACGACCGTTGGGACCTGGAGGTGCGGTGCGGGTTCTTTGGTGCCGCACGGTTGCTCATGGGGGTCGAAGACCACGGCGGCGGGCAATTCGTGCGCCTTCGGTTGTGGCCCGACGTCCCGGCATGGAGCCCGATCGTCACCGTCGGCTTTGCGGCGCTCGCCCTTGGCGCGCTTCACGACCACGCTTGGCCGGCCGCCGCAGTCCTTGGCCTTGGCGCCCTGGTGCTCGCGCTGCGCACGCTCGAGCAGAGCACGGCCGCCATGGCGACGATCACCCGAGGCCTGAGACGACTCCATAAGGGAGGTGCGTGATGGGCGACGTCGTCCTGTACCGGCGGCTGCTCAGTCAGGCCCGACCCTACTGGCCGCATGTCGTCGCCTTATTCCTGCTCAGCCTGCTGTCGAGTCCGCTGTCGCTGCTGACTCCGCTACCGCTCAAGATCGCCGTGGACAGCGTGATCGGCTCGCATCCGCTCCCGCACGTCATCGCCCCGTTCGTGCCCGACGCCATCGCGCGTTCCCCGGCCACCCTGCTGGCCATCGCCGTGGGCCTCCTGGTGACAGTCGCACTGCTGCGCCAGCTCCAGGGAATGACCAACACGCTGCTGCAAGCCTACGTCAGGGAGAAGCTGGTCCAGAGCTTCCGGGCGCGGCTCTTCCGCCACGTCCAGCGCCTCTCCCTGGCCTACCACGACGCCAGAGGCACGGCCGACTCCACCTACCGGATCCAACACGACGCCACGGCGATCCAGTACGTCCTGATCGAGAGCGTCATCCCTTTCATCTCCGCCACTGTCACGCTCGTCGGGATGACCTACGTCATGACCCGGATCGACTGGCAACTGGCCCTGATCGCTCTCGCCATCTCGCCGGGTCTGGTCGTGACCGGGCGGATCTTCCGCCGACGTCTGCGCCGGCACTCGCGAGAGGCGAAGAAGCTCGAGAGCTCCACCATGTCGATCGTGCAGGAGGCTCTAGGGGCCCTGCGTGTCGTCAAGGCCTTCGGCCAGGAAGCGCGGGAAGAGGAGCGCTTCATCCGCCGCTCCACGGAAGGCGTGAAGGTTCGGCTGCGACTCGCCAGCCTGGAAGGCAGCTTCAACGTCCTGGTCGGGCTCGCGACTGCTGCCGGAATGGCCGCGGTGCTCCTCATCGGCGTCCGCCACGTCGGCGCCGGGGTGCTCACCCTGGGCGAGCTGCTCATGGTGATGGCTTACATGAACCAGCTCTATGAGCCCCTGAGGACGATCAGCCGGAAGGCCGCAACCCTCCAGCTCCATCTGGCGAGTGCCGAGCGGGCCTTTGCCCTGCTCGACGAGCCATCAGATGTCGAGGAGCGACCGAATGCCCGGCCACTCGGACGGGCCAGCGGCGCCATCGCGTTTCGCAACATCTCCTTCGCCTACGGCAAGGATCGTCCGGTCTTGCACGACATCTCGTTCAACATCGAGCCGGGCACGCGCCTGGGAATCGCGGGCGCGTCCGGCGCAGGCAAGAGCACGCTGATCAGCTTGCTGACCCGGTTCTACGACCCGACGGCGGGGCAGATCCTGCTCGACGGCGTCGACCTCCGCGACTTCAGGCTTGAGGATCTGCGCCGGCAGTTCGCGGTGGTACCTCAGGACCCGGTGCTCTTCTCGGCCAGCATCGCTGAGAACATCGCTTACGCCAGGCCGGGGGCCAGCGAGAGCGACCTGGTCGCGGCGGCGCAGGCAGCGAACGCCCACGAGTTCATCGTCCGGCTCCCTCAGGCCTATGACACCCAGGTGGGCGAGCGCGGCGTCCAACTCTCGGGCGGCCAGCGCCAGCGCATCGCCATTGCGCGCGCCTTCCTGAAGGACAGCCCAGTGCTCATCCTGGACGAGCCGACGAGCGCCGTCGATGACGAGGCGGAGGCGGCGATCGTGGAGGCGATCCGGCGGCTGATGCGCGGCCGCACCGTGATCCTGATCACCCATCGCCCGCGGCTGCTGGAGCGCTGCACGACGCTCGTCGTGCTTGAGAATGGCCGCCTGATCCGCGATACGACCCGCGCCGCTCCCATGGTCGTTCCGATCGCCGGGCCGGCCGCAGGTCGTGAGCGGCAGTCAACCCTCATGAGCCATCCGGCCGTTCACGCCTGGTGTCAGTTGTATCCCCATGACGAGCCGCGAGGGATCACGACCCTGCGGATCGGCAGGCGGCGAAAGGTCTACAGGCTACAGGGCGCGGGCCCGGACGGCTCTGCGGTGATCGCCAAGCGGTACCGGAAAGCGGACGCCCTCATTGAGCGCACCGTCTATGAGGAGATTCTCCCTCGCGTGACCGTCCCGTCGCTCCGCTACTACGGGTTCCTTGCGGACCCGGACGCCGAGGACTGCTGGCTCTTTCTGGAGGAGGCCACCGGCGTCCACTATTCGAACCTCCTGGCCGAGCATTGTACCCAGGCCGCCCAGTGGCTCGGGCTGCTTCACACCTCGGCGGCCGGTGTTGCCGCCGGGGGGCGGCTCCCCGATGGGGGCCCGGGACGCTACCTCGTCTACTTGAGGGCGGCCCGCGAATTGACGCAGCAGCATCTGGACAATCCCGTCCTGTCGCCAGACGACGTCCTCTTCATCGAAGGGATCCAAGCTCGTCTCGACGATCTGGCGGCGCACTGGAACCGAATGGAGGAAATCTGCGACGACGTGCCGCAGACGTTGGTGCACGGCGATTTCAATGGAAAGAACCTGCGCATTCGATCGGCGAACGGGAACACCATCGTCGACGTCTTCGACTGGGCAGACGCGGGGTGGGGCGTTCCTGCAGTCGACCTGGCCCAGGTGGCGGTGCCCGCCAGCAAGCTGTCGGCGAATCCCGATATTCCGACCTACTGGTCAAGGGTCCGCGAGCGCTGGCCGAACGCGAGCGCTGAGGCATTGCGGCAACTGGCCTACTGCGGCACCGTGTTCCGGGCGCTGGCCGCGTTGTCCTGGGAATCGAACGGCCTCAGTCACGAGTGGGCTTCGGCGTCCGTCAACACCATGCGGGTCTACGACGCGGAAATGGCGCACGCCCTGAATGCCCTGGGCTGGAACGGGCGTTCGATGTCCGCTCACGCTGCCGAGCGGACCACCGCGAACCGAGGATCATGAGCACCGCGATTTGCCTCGCGCCGGCCCGGACCCTCGCGTATCCCCAGGGTGGCGGACACCTATGGGTGTATCTCCAGTGGGCCCTTGGCCTGCGGGCGTTGGGCTGTCGGGTGATCTGGCTGGAAGGGATCGACCCCCGCGATCCCGAGCACGACCGCCGGGAGAAGGTGGCGACCCTCAAGGGCCGCTTGAAGCCATACGGCTTGGCGCAATCCGTCGCGCTGTTCTCGTTGAACGACGAACCCCTGCCGCGTGACCTGGCCGAGCTCGCGCTCGACCTCGACGCGGCCGCCGAGGCCGACCTGCTGCTCAACCTGTGGCATTCCCTCCCCGCATTCGTGGTGAGCCGCTTCCGACGCTCCGCGTTCGTTGACACCGACCCAGGGCTGCTGCAGATCTGGATGACGAGGGGAGACGTCCGAGTGGCGCCGCACCACATCTACTTCACCATCGGCGAGACCGTCGGGACCCCGGCGGCCCGCTTCCCCGACTGCGGCCTCCGCTGGCATTACACGCCGCCGCCTGTCTTCCTGCCCGAGTGGCCGCCCATCCCGGTGGATCCGACCGCGCCGTACACGACGGTCGCCCACTGGTGGGGAAGCACATTCGAGTTCCGGGGACAGACCATCAACGAGGAGAAGTACGTCTCGTTCCTGGAATACAAGGACCTCCCGTCCCGGACACCCGTAAGGCTTGAGCTGGCCGTCTGCCTGGTCGAGCACTACGAACATTGGCGGACCCGTCTAGAACCTCTCGGGTGGAAGATCCGCCAGGCCTGGGAGGTGAGCGCGACGCCGGAGCAGTACCGCGCATACATCCAGCGGTCGAGGGGAGAGTTCAGCTGCGCCAAGCCGGTCTGCATGACCCTCGCAAACGCATGGATCAGCGACCGGACCCTCTGCTACCTGGCCAGCGGCAAGCCGGCCGTCGTCCAGCACACGGGCAAAAGCCGCTTGCTGCCGGATGCCAAGGGCCTCTTCCGCTTCCGGAACTTGGACGAAGCCGCTCGGGCGTTGTCCGCCGTGGAGTCGGACTACGAGCACCATTCCCGGCTCGCCCGCGCGCTTGCCGAGGAGTTCGACTCCCGCCACGTCGTCGCCCGCGTTCTAGAGCAGGCCATGGCGGGAGCAGATTGGTCAGAGGAGGCAGCAGGCAAGGGGGACACGCTCATGAAGTGGCTCATCATCACCGGGGACGACTTCGGAATGAGTCCGGGCATCAACCTGGGCATCATCGAGGCACACCATTGCGGGATGCTTACGAGCGCGAGCCTCCTGGTGAACAGACCGGCGAGCGAAGCGGCGGCCGCCCTCGCGCGAGAGTGCCCGGTCCTGAGCCTGGGGCTGCATCTAGAGCTCGCCACGGACGACCCCGAACGCGTCCACGCGCAGATCGAGCGGCAGGTCGCGCGGTTCTTGGAGCTCGTCGGCGCCCTCCCCACCCACTTGGACTCGCACCACAACGTGCACCATGATCCGCAGGTGCTACCTCACGTGCTTGCGTGGGCCCGGCGCAGCGCGGTGCCAGTGCGGGGTCACTCCGAGATCCGCCATGTCTCAAAGTTCTACGGGCAGTGGGGTGGCGATACCCATCTCGAGCAGATCGGGGTCGAAGGGCTCCTTCGCGTGCTGGACGAGGAGGTCCGGGATGGCGTGACCGAGCTGGCCTGCCATCCCGGCTATGTAGAGGCCGGATTTCGTTCCAGCTACGCTGCGGAGCGCGAGGTGGAGCTGAAGACGCTGTGCGATGAGAGGGTGCTGCAGGCGATCCGCCAGCGGGAGATTGAACTCATCGGGTTCCGGGACCTCCCGGGGCTGGCCAAGTCCGGTTTATCTCACCCTGGAGACCGCGCGCCGCGGTGGCGGGAGGTGTTGGGGAGATGAGAAAGTTGCGAATCGGATTCCTGGCGCGGTCATTCAGTCCGCAGACGGGGAGCTACATCCCGCTTGTCATTCGGGCGCTCGAGGAATTCGGGGCGGTTGTCGATCTCATCCACCCGGCGGCAGGGGTGACCGACCTGTCCACCGTGCGCGTCGAGCACGACCTGTACGTCTTGAAGCAGCAAAGCGGCCTCGCCCTCAGCCTGGCCGGAGTGCTGCACGCCCAGGGCGCTGCGATCGTGAATCCGTATCCGGTGTCCCTGGCGTTGCGCGACAAGATCGTCATGTCCCGGATCCTGCAGGCCGCCGGAGTGTCCACGCCCGCGACATATGTGACGACGCACCCCGACAAGTTGGCACCGCTTCTTGAGGCGGGACCACTCATTGTGAAGCCGTACCAGGGAACGGGCGGCTACGGCATCCGCATCATCCGGAGCGCCGTTGAGCTCGCGGAAGTGCCGCACGGCAAAGAGCCCGTGTTTGCCCAGCGCTACCACCCGCCGCAGGGCCCCGATCGGAAGATGTCGTCAATCGGCGGCCGGATCTTCGGCGTGAAGAAGGTCTTCCCGCGGCGGACGGACGCGGAGAAAGATGGAGAGCCTTTCACGCCCACGCCGGAGCTGTGCGAGATCGCCCGTCGCTGCGGACAGGCGTTCGGCATCGACCTCTACGGCGTGGACATCATCGAAAGCGACGGGACCCCGTACGTGGTGGACATGAACAGCTTCCCTGGGTTCAAGAGCGTCCCAGACGCGCCGCTGCGTCTGGCCAAGTACCTCTATGCCGCGGCGGAGCGTGCAGCACGAGGACAGCCGCTGTTCGAGTCGGCTATTCCCGCCGAGGCGGTGCCAACAGAGGGAGTCCGGTGAGCGACACAATCTGCCTCGCCCCGGCGCAGACGATCGAGTACCCGCGGGGCGGCGGCCATTTCTGGGTGTATCTGAATTGGGCCCTCGCCCTACGCGCCGCCGGATGCCGCGTCATCTGGTTGGAGGGCGTTGACCTTAACGACAGGGCGAACTCGCGCCGCCGGCGGCGGTACGGCACCGATGTGCGTGAGTGCATCGCCACCCTGAAGGAGCGACTGGAGCCCTATGGCTTCGCGGACGCGATCGCGTTCTTCCCGTTGAACGACAAGCCGCTTCCGCGCGACCTTGTCGAGGGCTGCCTGGACCTGGACGCTGCTGCTGAGGCCGACCTGCTGCTGAACCTGTGGCACTCCTTACCCTCACCCGTGGTGCGCCGCTTCCGACGCTCCGCATTCGTCGACACTGACCCAGGGCTGCTGCAGACCTGGATGACCACAGGCGAGCTGAATGTGGCACCGCACGACATCTATTTCACGGTGGGAGAGACGGTGGGCACGCCAGCGGCGCCGTTTCCCGACTGCGGCCTGCGGTGGCACTACACGCCACCGCCGGTGTTCCTCCCCGAATGGCCTCAGACCCCGGCGGAGTCCGGCGCCGCGTACACGACCGTGGCCCACTGGTGGGGCGGGTCAGTCCGCTTGGGCGGCGAGCAGGTCAGCGGAGACAAGCTTTCCGCATTCTTGGAGTACGCGCAACTGCCGGCTCACACCCCGGTCCCCCTCGAGCACGCAATCTGCCTCGGACGCAACTACGAGGAATGGCGCGTCCGTCTGGAAACCCTGGGCTGGAAGATTCGTGAGGCCTGGGATGTCAGCGCGACGCCTGAGCAGTACCGCTCCTACATCCAGCGATCGAGAGGTGAGTTCAGTTGCGCCAAGCCAACCTACGTCAGACTGGCGACCGGTTGGGTCAGCGACCGCACTGCCTGCTATCTGGCCAGCGGGAAGCCGGCCGTGGTACAGCACACGGGTCCCAGCCGCTTTTTGCCCGATGCCGACGGCCTCTTCCGGTTCCGGAACATGGACGAGGCGGTGCGCGCGCTGGCCCAGGTGGAGTCCGACTACGAGCGCCACTGCCGTCTGGCGCGCGCGCTGGCCGAGGAATATTTCGACGCGCGTCGCGTCGCGGGGCGTGTGCTCGAGCAGGCCCTGGCCGAGCGTGTGGGCCATCCAGCGTAGCGATATGAACCTCGCCATCGATCACACTACAGAGCTTCGCCACGCGCTGGAACGTAGCGGCGAGCCCGGTGCTACCGAGCTGCTCGAAGCCCTGCAGGCGCTCCTGGGGGGCGCCGAGGCCGACGCGCCGACGATCGCCCTGACACAGCTCAAGCGTCGAGTGTACCGGGTCGATTTCGGGCCGGGCCCTGGGCCACGCTCCTTGATCCTCAAGCGCAGTGAGCCGATGATCGCGCAACTCAACCGGCTGGTCGCCGAACGCTGGCTCCCGGCCATCGGGCTGGGCGACCGCTGTGCCCCCTTGCTGGCGACGGCGGCGGAGCGGCAGGGCCGCTGGGTGTGGCAGATCTATGAGGATCTCGGCGACGAGACCCTCGACCGATGCCCGGAACGTTCGCGCCTCGAGTCGGCGGTCGAGCTGGTGGCCGAGCTGCACATGCGCGCCGCTGGGCACCCGCTGCTGCCGGAGGTCCGCCACCACAGCAAGGACCTTGGCTTGTCCTTTTTCATGTCAAACGTCGCCGACGCCATCCGGGGTCTCGAAGCGCTGCCGCGGGCTGCCTTCCAGCCGTCGGCAAAGACGATGGCGCTACGAGACCGTCTGCTTGATCGGCTGTACCACGCGCTCACGGACGCTCCCCGGAGGGCACAGGTCCTGAAGGAAGCGGGGGGACCGGACACGCTCCTGCACGGCGACCTGTGGCGAGCAAACGCGTTCGTGACGGCCACAGGCAACGGCACCCGTGTGCGGCTCATCGACTGGGATCATGTGGGGGTCGGGCCGTTCAGCTACGACCTCTCGACGTTCCTCATGAGATTTTCACCAGCCGAGCGGCCATGGCTCCTGAGTCACTACCGCCAGGCAGTGGCCGTGGCGGGCTGGCGGCTGCCTGCGGAACGGGAGCTCAACGTGTTGTTCGAGACCGCGGAGTACGCGCGCTTCGCGATCCGGGCGGCCTGGGCCGCCATGGCTTGGCTGCACGAGGGCGCCGAGTGGGTCCCCGTCGAGTTGGCCGAAATCGCGCGCTGGTTCGAGGCATGGCGCCCAGTACTCGCCGAATGACCGATGAAAAAAATCACCAATCATAAACGCGTCCTCGTCACCGGCGGCGCCGGATTCCTCGGCTCGCACGTTTGCGACCGGCTGGTCGCCGACGGCTGCGACGTGCTCTGCGCCGACAATTTCTTCAGCGGGACCAAGGACAACATCGCCCATCTCATCGGAAATCCCCGTTTCGAGCTGCTGCGCCACGATGTGACTTTCCCGCTCTACGTGGAAGTGGATGAAATCTACAATCTCGCCTGCCCCGCGTCCCCCATCCATTACCAGTACGATGCCGTCCAGACCACGAAAACCAGCGTACACGGCGCGATCAACATGCTGGGCCTGGCGAAGCGAACGAAAGCGAAAATTCTTCAGGCATCCACGAGCGAAGTCTACGGCGACCCCATCGTCCATCCCCAGACGGAGGACTACTGGGGCCACGTCAACCCGATCGGCCTGCGCTCCTGCTACGACGAAGGCAAGCGCTGCGCCGAGACGCTTTTTTTCGACTATCGCCGCCAGCACAAGCTCCGGATCAAGGTCTCGCGCATTTTCAACACCTACGGCCCTCGCATGCACCCGAACGACGGGCGCGTGGTGTCCAATTTCATCGAGCAGGCCTTGAAGGGCGCGCCCATCACCGTCTACGGAGACGGCAAGCAGACGCGCTCGTTCTGCTATGTCGACGATCTCATCGACGCACTCGTCCGGTTGATGGCGACTTCCGACGAGTTCACCGGCCCGGTCAACCTCGGGAACCCGGAGGAGTTCACCATCCTCGAGCTTGCCCGGAAGGTGATCGCAAACACGGGCAGCAGATCCGAGATCGTCTTCAAACCGCTGCCGAGCGACGACCCCGTGCAGCGGCAGCCGGACATTACATTGGCCAAGCAAATGCTCCAGTGGGAACCCGTCGTTGCGCTCAACGAAGGCCTGCGGCGAACGATCTCGTACTTTCGGGATGAACGACGGCCTGCGGCGAAAGATCTCGTACTTTCGGGATGATGATTTTAGGCGTCAGCGGAAGGACGTATCGATGGCGAGACATGTACTGGTTACGGGCGGCGCCGGCTATGTCGGGTCCCACGCGTGCAAAGCG
>Ga0209156_10000824_pt1 | contig 26243 bp, 19 predicted proteins | sample GraSoiAngelo_124_FD_185881 | JGI IMG/M metagenome (GOLD analysis project Ga0209156, IMG submission 185881) | Grasslands soil microbial communities from the Angelo Coastal Reserve, California, USA - 14_0927_05_20cm (SPAdes) (version 2) | ecosystem: Environmental > Terrestrial > Soil > Grasslands... | reverse complement strand
CTAACGCCCGGCCCCCCTCGCGCGTATTTCTTTCGGTGCGCCGTCGCACCCTTCCACTTCACGCCTGAGGCCGTCATGTCCCTACGCCGCTGGGTCTGGTTCGCCGTCGCTACCCTCGTCTCCCCCGCCCTGCCTTCGCTCGCCGCACAGACCGCCGCACCCCTCGATTCCACCGTCCTCGCCGCCTTCCGCTGGCGCAACGTTGGACCGGCCAACATGGGCGGCCGGGTCTCGAGCGTGGTCGGCATCCCGAGCCCCTCCAAGACCTTCTTCGTCGCCGGGGCGGCGGGCGGAATCTGGAAAACGACCAACGCGGGGACGTCATTCCGGCCGGTGTTCGACAACCAGCGCTGCATCTCGATGGGCGAGCTGGCGATCGCGCCCAGCGACACGATGCAGGTGTGGGCGGGCACCGGGGAGGAAGACTCCCGCAACACGATCTCCCCGGGCTGCGGCATCTTCAAGTCGACCGACGGCGGGATTACCTGGAAGCTGGCGGGGCTCGAGAAGACCGGCGCCATCGGTCGCATCGTGGTGCATCCCACGAATCCCAACATCGTGTACGTCGCGGCGCTCGGCCAAGCCTGGGCCGCGAACCCCGAGCGCGGGCTCTACAAGACCACCGACGGCGGCCAGACGTGGCAGCTCGTCAAGTTCATCAGCGACAAGGCGGGGTTCATTGATATCGCCATGGACCCCACCAACCCCGAGGTGCTGTTCGCGTCGAGCTGGGAGCGGGTGCGCGGGCCCTACTTCCTGAAGAGCGGCGGTCCCGGCAGCGCCCTGTGGAAGACCACCGACGGCGGCAAGACGTGGACCGAAGTCAAAGGCGGCGGTTTCCCCGAAACCATGAAGGGCCGCATCGGCCTCGCGATCGCGCCAAGCGACAACAAGGTCATCTACGCGTTGGTCGAAGCCGACACGACGCCCAATCCCAAGGCCGACAAGGCCAAGCCGGCGCAGAAGCGGCCCTCCGGGCTGTATCGCTCCGGGGACGGCGGGGCCACCTGGACCAAGATGAACGACAACGACGTGCGCCCCTTCTATTACTCCCAAGTCCGCGTCGACCCGAAGGACCCGAATCGCGTGTACTGGTCGTCCACACCGGTCAACTTCTCGACCGACGGCGGCAAGACGGTCGGCAACGCGACCCAGGGCATCCACGTGGACCATCACGCCATGTGGATCGACCCCACCGACGCGACCCACTTCATCGTGGGCGATGACGGCGGCGTGTCGCAGACGTGGGACAAAGGTGGGAACTACGACTTTCTGAACGTCATCACCATTGCCCAGCCCTACATCGTCAGCTACGACATGGCGTTCCCCTATCACGTGTGCGCCGGGCTGCAGGACAACGGCTCCTGGTGCGGCCCCAGCCGCCATCGCCAGGGCGCGGTGACCAACGCCGACTGGATCACGATCGGCGGCGGAGACGGCTTCTACACCGCCCAGGACCCCACCGACCCGAACATCGTCTACTCGGAGTCCCAGGGCGGCAACATGGGGCGCCTGAACCTCGCCACCGGCGAGCGCACCCCGCTCCAGAAGCCCAATTGGCGGCCGCGCTACCAGCTGTTCGAGGATTCGACCATCATCGAGCGCCCCGACACGACCAAGCCGCCCACGTCCACGCAACAGAAGCGGCTCGCCGACCTGCGCCGGCGCCAGCTCGCCGACTCGGCCGAGGCGGACCTGCGCTGGAACTGGAACACCCCGTTCTTCCTCTCACCGCACTCGCCGAGCACGTTCTACGCCGGCTCGAACAAGGTGATGAAGTCCACCAACCGCGGCGAGAACCTGTTTCCCATCTCGCCCGACCTGACGACGCACGACACGATGAAGATCGCCGTCAGCACGCACACCACCGGCGGTGTCACCCCCGACGTCACCGGCGCGGAGACGTTCTGCACCATCGTGGCGCTCGCCGAGTCGCCGGTGCGGCCGGGCCTGCTGTTCGCGGGCACCGACGACGGCAACGTCTGGCTCACGCGCAACGATGGCGGCACCTGGGAGAATCTCACCGGCCGGTTCCCGGGCGTGCCGGCGGGCACCTACGTGAGCCGCATCGAGCCCTCGCACTTCGACACGGCCAGCTTCTACGTGACGTTCGACGGCCACCGCACCAACGACTTCACGCCCTACGTCTACGTCACCACCGACTTCGGCAAGACGTTCTCGGCGATCACCCACAACCTGCCGACGGGAGGACCGGACTACGTGCACGTGGTGCGCGAGGACCCGTTCAACCGCAATCTGCTGTACGTCGGCACCGACGTAGGCGCCTACGTGTCGCGCGACCGGGGCGCGTCGTGGCAGAAGTTCATGACCGGCCTGCCCGTGGTCCCGGTGCACGACCTCAAGGTGCATCCACGCGAGCACGAGCTGATCGCGGCGACGCACGGCCGCGGAATCTGGATCGTGGATGTCGCCCCGCTCGAGCAGCTGGCGGACAGCGTGCTCTCGGCGAGCGCGTACCTGTTCGAGCCCAAGACCGCGTACGAGTACGGCGAAGCCGTCCGTGCGAATGCCAGCGGGGGTCACAAGCAGTTCATCTCGCCGAGCCCGCAGTACGGCGCCGAGGTCGTGTACCGGCTGACGAGCGGCGACCGCCGCACGCAGACCAAGATCGTGATCCGGGACGTGCGCGGCGACACGGTGCGCACCGTGAACGGCCCGGGCGGCCCGGGACTGCACCGCGCGACCTGGGGATTCCAGGGACGGACGCCGCCCCCACAGCCGTTGTCCCCGTCGCAGCGCCGCGACTCGACGCTGATCGTGCGCCGCATTCAGGTGGTGTTCGATTCGCTCGAGAAGGCGGGCACCAACGCGCAGATGCTCGGGCCGTTGAAGACGGCGCTGCTGGCCGGTGATCTGCAGGGCCTGGCGCAGCGATTCGGGTTCGGGGGAGGTGGTGGAGGTGGGGGTGGCGGGGGCGGGGGCGGTGCCGCGGCGTTGAGCGCCGCGCGCTTCGTCGAGCGACCCGGTGAGACCACGCCGCGCGCACCGGGCGCGACCGCCGGCCCAGCGGCGCAACAGCAGGAAGGCGGCGAGTCCGGCACTGAGCAGCCCGATGTCGGATTCCTCGGCACCCTAGGCCAGCTGATCCGCGTCGCCCTTCCGAGTCAGCGGGGTGCCGGCGGCGGCGGCGGCGGGGGGCTCGGCGGCCTCGGGTTCATCGCCCAGGCGTTTGGTCGCACCGGAGGGGGCGGGGGCGGCGCTGGATTCGGCGGGTTCGGCGGGGGAGCACCGGCCGTGCCGAGCGGCGACTATCTCGTGAGTATCACCGTGGACGGCAAGACCCTCTCCCGGGTGCTGCGCGTCGAGCGGGCGAGTGGCACGGGGGGCGGCGCGTCGTTCGCGTTCGACGACGACGAGAACACAGACCCGTAGGTTCCCACGCTGAAGCGTGGGCTCGGCGAGGCACGACGCTGAAGCGTAGTGTGCTTCAGCACAGTGCATCGCCGAGCCCATCCTTCAGGATGGGGCACGGGGCGCCCGCCCCGCGCGCCACACCGGGAACTCGCGCCCCGAGGAGGGGTCGAGCTGCGTGCCGGGGGCGCCGCTGAACGCGCCCCAGCGCGCCAGCCCGAACCCCTCCGGCTCGAGCAGGGCGAACACGAGCCTGCCGAGCGGTTGCGCCGTGGACACGAAATAGCCGCCCGCCGGCACGCGCCGCACCGTGCGCGCCCACGCGCCTGTCACCTCCAGTAGATGGTGTCCCTGAAACTCCCGCGTCGCCCACTTGAGCTCCGTGCCCGTGAGCACTTCCACTGTGTCGGTCCACTCGGCGGTGAGCCGTTGCACCTGGATGCCGTGGAGGCGAAGCAGGGCGGCGACGGCGCTGTCGGCCGGCTGCAGGAAGTAGCCCGCCGGCAGCGGGCGGGTGAGCGAGTCGACGAAGCGGTCTCGTACCGGAAGCCGGTAGGTGCGCACCTGCTGCATCACCTCGAGCCGCACCGGCTCGACCCCGCGCGACGCCAACTTGTAGCCGACCGCCAGGGACGGCCGTGGGGCTCGACTCGCCCCTTCCAATGCGGTCTGGCGGTCGGCCTCCCCTTCGAGGCGGCGGATCTCGTCGCCGTGCCGCGCGACGTAATTGAGGACCTCCACCAGGAAGTCGTGCGTCACCTGCACGCGGGTCTTGAAGTCGGCGTGTGAGTACGCTTCCGACAGGATCGCCATCCGGCCCCGCAGGCCCACGTAGTTGGTGCCGTACCAGCCGAGCGGAGCGTAGCTGTCCCAGCTCCGCTGGGCCTGCGAGGTATCCACGTTACCGTAGTCGAAGATCGGCTCGTGGTACTTGTCCTGGAGTGTCGTGCGGAGCGCAGGGAGCATCCGGTCACGGACGAAGCCGGTGGGCCCTGCCGGCCCGTTGGGATCGAGTGGCGGCGCGTATGTGAGTTGATAGCCGTGCAGCGTGCCGTCGGTGGTGTGCAGGTCCACCATCAGCGCCGGGTCCCAGGTGGTGTACACCCGGGCGAGCGACGCGCGAGTCTCGGGTGCCTCGGCCTTGAAGTAGTCGCGGTTCAGGTCGAGGTTCTTGCCGTCGGCACGCTGTCCGATCGAGGCGGGGCCATTCTGCTCGGAGCGGTTCACCGCCTGCGGGCCGAACGCGTCGTTGCCGTCGGGGTTATAGTCCGGCGCGACCAGCACGACCAGCGTTTGCAGCAGCTCGCGCCGCGGTCCCGCCAGCTCGCGCAGCAGTGCGAGCACGGCCTCCTTCCCCTCTACTTCCCCTCCGTGGATGTTCGCCTGGAGGTAGACCACCACCTTCCCGGACGCCGCCGCTTCGCCCGGGGACGTCACCGTCGGGTCGGAGGCGATCACGAAGTAGATCGGCTTGCCGAGCGCGGAGCTGCCCATCTCGGAGACTCGGACGGGCGCTCCGGCGAGCGCGATGCTGTCGAGGAAGGCGCCTACGTCCGCGGTGCTGGATGTGGCGGCGTAATTCGTCCGCTCGGCTGTCGTCTGCGGCACCTGGGCCGCGACCAACAGATAGAGGAATGACCCGATGTTCATGCTCGGCTCCTAACGTCCCCTCGCCACCAGCGGCCACGCGAGCACCAGTGCCAGCCCCGCCACCGCGCTGCCGCGGAACGCCGTGCTCGCGCCGTACGCTTGAAACACCGCGCCCAGCCCGATGCCGCCGGCCAGCGCCGCCAGCCCCGTCACGCTGTGGTACATGCCGAACCCGCTTCCCTGGTGGCCCCCGGCGAATTGCGCCACGAGCGTTCGTTCCGGGCTTTCGGTGAGGCCGGCCACGATCCCGAACGCCAGGAATAGCGTCCAGGCCGCTCCGGCGCCGCGCGCCACTGCGAAGCCCGCCGCCACGCCCGCGTAGGCGAGCCATCCCAGCCACATAGTGCGACTTGCGCCGATGCGGTCGGTCAGGCGACCACCGGCAAAGCTCGCCGATGAGCGCACCACGTGCAGCGCGGCCCAGAGCAACAGTACCGCCGCCGTCGAGACGCCGAGCTGCTGGGATCGCAGGATCAGCAGCGTCTCGGGCATGCGGAGGAGGTAGAAGGCTGAGATGGCGAAGAGAGCGGGCGGGATGGGCGGTCGAGGGCGGTCGAAGGCGGTGGAGGGCGGTGAAGGTGGTACCGCACCAGCATTGGCCTCGACCGCCTTCCACCGCCCTCCACCGCCCTTCACCGCCCACGTCGCCAGCACCAGCACCACAACCCCCGGCGCCAGGCTCCAGGCGATCACCGCCCGCACGTCCGCGCTCCCCGACGTGAGCAGCCACCACGCCGTGAGCGGGCCGAGTACCGCGCCCGCATGGTCCATCCCCCGCTGCAGCCCGAACGCCCGGCCCCGCAGCGTTGCCGGCGTGATATCCGCCATCAAGGCGTCCCGCGGCGGCGTGCGGATGCCCTTCCCGACGCGGTCCACGACCCGCAGGCCGATCACCTGCCACGCCGCGGCCGTGATGGCGATGATCGGCCGCACCAGCACGGCGATGGCGTAGCCCAGCACGATGAGCGGCCCGCGGCGCGCCGGCCGGTCCGCGAGCCGCCCCGCGGCGAACTTCACGACCGACGCGGCGAACTCGGCCGCGCCGTCGAGCGCGCCGAGGGCCTGCGGGCCCGCGCCCAGCACGCCCGTGACGAACGCCGGCAGCAGCGGGTAGATCATCTCGCTCGCGAAGTCGTTCAGCAGCGAGACGAACCCGAACAGCTTGACGGGCCGCGGCAGCCGGGCCGCCGCGGCGCCGCTAGCGGTCATCGAGCCCCATGCCCCACCGAATCAGCGTGACGGGCAAGCCGCCGTACCTGAGGATCGCGTCGTGGAAGCCCCGGAGCGTGAATGCCTCGCCCTGCGCCGTGCGAAAGTCGTCCCGCAGTTTGAGCAGCTCGCGCCGTCCCACCGCATAGCTCAGCGGATACGCCGGCTCGGCGCAGTAGCGCCGCACCTCTCCCTCCGCGTTGGACCGCTCCACGTTGACGTGGGTCACGAGCTGGTCCACCGCCTGAGCGAACGTCATCCCGCGGGTGTGCAACCCTACGTCGAGCAACACCCGTGCGGCGCGCCACAGCAGGTGCACGCGCTGGAAGAACTGCTCCTCTTCCGACCGGTAGAATCCCTCCTCCCCCATCATGTCCTCGCAATACAGGGCCCACCCTTCGACCGTCACCGGCGTCCACACGTTCTTGCGGGTGTCGGACCGCTGTTGTTGCGCGTGCACCAGCTGGAGGTGATGGCCCGGGTAGCCTTCGTGCAACGCCGTGGCGGCGAGCTCGTGACGGCAGTGGTCGCGCAGGATCCGCTCCTGCGCGCTCGCCGGCAGCGCCGGATCGGGGAGGGTGACGTAGAACCAGCCGGTCCGGTCGCTCGAGTAGGCACCCGGACTGTCGTACGCCGCGAAGGGAATCACGGGTCGCATGAACGCCGGCGTGGGCACGACGTCGAGCGGGGCGTCGGGGATCGGCGCGAGCCCGCGCTCCGCCACGAAGTCGCGGGCCCGCACCATCGCCCGGGCGTACGCCTCCACCAACCCGGCGGCAGGGGGATGGTCGGCGCGCAGCCGGTCCGCGACGTCCTGCCAGCGCTTGCCGCCCTCGAGCCGCGTGGCGCGGTGCCCCAGATCGGCCTCGACCTCCTCCTTCAGATGCAACCCGTAGCGCCACAGCTCCGGCGCGGTGTCGCGCAGCGCGTGCTCGTAGTGCAGGCGGAAGTTGAATTCCTCCTCGCCCAGCGCGAACTCTTCCGAGGCCGTGTCGAGCCAACGCTCCAGGTCGCGGTCGAACGCCGTCATCGCTTCCGCCGCCTGCTCGACCGCCACCCGCAAGGCGTCGCCCGGTCCGGGCGGAGCGTCCGGAATGGCGGCGGCGATGCCACGCACCAACCCCAGCCCCCCCGCGTTGATCCGCTGGGCCGTCTCGACGAACACCCGCACCGGCTGCGCCAGCGCTGCGCGCGCGTCGTCGAGCAGGCGCGGCACGTCCTCGAGCCGTCCGATCAGCGCGCGGGCACGCTCTTCGTCGCTGCGGTCGCCGCGCCCCAGCAGAAAGTGCAGCCCGCCGAGCAGATGGTTCAGCCAGAACGCCGGACTCCTGGCCTGCGGCCGCTCGCGCTCGAAGCGGTGCAGCACCACGCGGATCTCGTTCAGCAGCGCGGTCCGGTCGATTTCGTCTTCCAGTTCGTCGCCAGTCGTCTCTTCGAGCGCACCCGCGAGCGACTTGAGCGCGGCGAGGTGGGGCACGAGCGCCGGCGGGCTGTAGCGCCCGTAGCGATCGTCGTAGGTCTTCACTCCGGCCTGCGTGGCGGCGACGGGATCCAGATGCCACCGCAGATCGAAGTACGCCTTCTCGATTTCGTGGAACGTCCCTACCGCCATGCCCCCGATGCTCCCTGCCTCACCAAGCGGTGGCATTCTTCGTCCGACAGCACGCGGTCGGTGCGCTTCGCCGCCTCGAACAGCACGCGGCACGCCGCTTCATCTTCGGCGTCGTAGCCGTGGGTCTCGAGCCAGTACTTCACGTTGGACAGCCCCGAGACGGGGGAGATCTCGATCTTCTGCTCGAGCCCGAACTCCTCGGCGGGCACGGAGCTATACACCCGGTCGGCGAGCCAGGCGTGGCCCTTCTTCTTCGCCTTGATGATCGCCGCGGCGTGCACGCCGGTGCCGGTACGAAACGCGTCCGCACCGAGCACCGGATAGTTCACCGGAATCGGCACGCCCACGGCGTCGGCCACCAGGTGGCAGTACTCCGGCAGCTTGGCGATGTCGTGCCGATGCGCGCCCAGCAGCTTCAAGTTCACGATCAGGAGATCCATCTCGGCGTTGCCCACCCGTTCGCCCACGCCCAGGGCCGTGGCGTGCACGCGATCCACCCCGGCCTCGATCGCCGCGAGACAGTTGATCAGCCCCATCCCGCGGTCGCGGTGTCCGTGCCAATCGACCTTCACACGGTGTTGCTTGACGATCTCCTGCTTGACGAATTTGACCAACGCCTTGACGCCGTCTGGAGTCGCATGGCCGACCGTATCCGCCAGACAAATGCGCGTCGCGCCACAATCGATCGCCGCGCCGTACAGCGCCTTGAGGGCCTCTGGCTTGGCCCGGGTCGTGTCCTCGGTGACGTACATGACCGGCAGGCCGTGCTTGACGGCGTACGTCACGGCTTCCTCCGTGGCCGCGAGGATGCGATCCAGCGTCCAGTCTTCGGCGTATTGCCGGATCGGGGAGGAGCCGATGAAGGTGGCGGCCTCGATCGGAATCCCCACCTCTTCCGCGACCTGGACGATCGGGTCCACGTCCGCGAGCACCGTGCGGGCGGCGCAGTTGGGGAAGATGGGGAGCTTCTGGTCGCGGATCTCCCGGGCCAGCACCCGCACCTGCTCCACCACACGGGGCCCCGCCCCGGGCAGCCCGATATCCGCCGCCACGATCCCCAGGTCGGCCATCAGGTGGAGCAGCCGCCGCTTGACCTCGATCGGCGGGTCGCGCACCGAGGGGGACTGCAACCCGTCCCGCAGCGTCTCGTCGTTCAGCTCGACGCGGGCCTGCGACCAGTCGAGCGCCGGCCCAGCGCCGCTCTTGTTCCAGTCGTAGATCAGCTCGCGCTCGTCCATGACCCTAGTGTCGCCCTCTCGCCGGGCACCGTCAAGGCAGTTAGTGTGCAGTGGTGGATCAGACCATCTCGCGCCTGCTCGCGCACGACCGCGTCCGCGCCGCGCGCTCGCACCTCGAGCGTACCGACGAAGTCACGCTCGCGCGCCAAGCCGCGCTGTGTGCGATTCCGGCGCCGACCGGCGCCGAGGGCCACCGCGCCGCGCACGTGGCCGAGCTGTTCCGCGCCGTCGGCCTGCACGACGTCGCGATCGACGAGGTCGGCAACGTACACGGGTGGACGGCGGGGGAAAACGGAAGGGGAAAGGGTGACGGCGGGGCGCCCGTCGTGCTGTCGGCCCACCTCGACACGGTGTTCGGGCCCGAAGTGAACGTCGCCGTCGAGCGGCGTGGCCAGCGGCTCGAGGGTCCGGGCATCAGCGACAACGCGCGCGGCCTGGCCGCGCTCGTCGCCGTGGCTGAAGCCATGGTCGTCACGCGCGTACGCACGGCTCGGCCGGTGCTGTTCGCCGCCACCGTCGGTGAAGAAGGATCGGGGGATTTGCGGGGCGTGAAATACCTGCTGAACGGCAAGTCCGGGAAGGGGGAAGGGGGAAGAGTCCACCCCGCCCCCGCCGCGTTCATCGCGCTCGACGGCGCGGGGCTCGAGCGCGTCGTGCACCGCGCCCTCGGCTCGAAGCGCTACCGTGTCACGTTTCGCGGGCCCGGCGGTCACTCCTGGGCCGCGTTCGGCGTCGCCAACCCCGCGAACGCGGTAGGCCGCGCGACCGCCCTGCTCGCCGACTTGCCCACGCGCACCGCGCCCCCCGCCCCGCGCACTACCTGCGCCGTCGTGCGGCTCGGCGGCGGTACCGGACTCAACTCCATCCCCCAGGAGGCGTGGCTCGATCTGGACCTGCGGAGCGAAGACCCCAAGGCGCTCGCCCAGCTCGATGTCACCGTGCGCGCCGCCCTCGACCGCGCGCTCGACGACGAGAACCGCCGCCGCTCGCCCGGCACGCCGCCCCTCACGCTCGAGCACCGGCCCATCGGCGACCGGCCGTCGGGCGTCACACCGCGCACCCACCCGCTCGTCCTCGCGGCAATCGCGGCCAACCGCGTACTGGGCCGCGACGCCGAGCTGGCAAGCGCGTCCACCGATGCCAACGTGCCCATCGCCCTCGGCATCCCGGCGATCGCCCTCGGGGCGGGCGGCAAGGCCGGCGATGCGCACCTCGCGACCGAGTGGTACGAAAACACCGAAGGCGCACTGGGGATCGTGCGCGCCCTGCTGGTGACGGTGGCGATGGCAGAGCTGGAATGACGGCGTCGCGCTGACCAGCAGGTTGGTGCGGCAGCGCCCCTACACTGTCGACCCTGCGCGGCAGCCCTCCGGCGTGCCGGATGCTCACGGGGCGCCGTTCCGGCCTGCACCCGATCGGCACGAAGTTTGACCAGTATGACGGGCGACCCGACTCGGACCCGATGTCGCCGCTTCGCCCCGTCGTCGCCTGCACGCTGTGCCTCGCCTGCCTCACCTGCACCGAGGACTCTACGCGCTCGGGCCCGACCGGCCCGAGCAGGCCGCGTGGCGCGACCGTCGCGCCGACCGGTCCGGTGCTCGTCGGCGCGGGCGATATCGCGCGCTGCGACGGGCAGGGGGACGAGGCGACCGCCGCCTTGCTCGACGGCATTCCCGGCACCGTGTTCACCGCCGGCAACAACGTGTACGGCTCGGACAGCGTCGCCCCCGACTTCACCAACTGTTACGACCCGTCGTGGGGACGGCACAAGGCGCGCACCCGCCCGGCCGTCGGCTCGCACGAGTACTTCAGCCCCGGAGCGGCCAGCTACTGGCAATACTTCGGCGCCGCAGCCGGAGACTCAGGGGCCGGGTACTACAGCTACGAGCTGGGCAGCTGGCACATCGTGGTGCTGAACTCGGGCGTAGACATGCGGGTCGACTCGCCGCAGGAGCAATGGCTGCGCGCCGATCTCGCCGCCCACCCGGCATTGTGTACCCTGGCGTACTGGCATCATCCCCGCTTCAGCTCCGTGCCCAATTCGGCGGGCGTGAAGGTCCTGCCCCAGATCAAACCGTTGTGGGACGACTTGTACGCAGCCGGGGCCGAGGTCGTCGTCAACGCACACTATGAGGTCTACGAGCGGTTCGCGCCGCAGACGCCGGACGGCGCCGCCGACCCACCGCGCGGCATCCGGCAGTTCACGGTGGGTACGGGTGGGATGGACGTGCAGCGGTTCCCACTCGCCGCGCTGGCGAACAGCGAGGTCCGCAACTCGGGCACCGCGGGTGTGCTGCGGCTGACCCTGAACGACGGGGGCTACAGCTGGCAGTTCGTTCCGGTCGCCGGGGAGACGTTCACCGACTCGGGCAACGGCTCCTGCCACGACACCTCGCCGCCCACCCCGGTCTCATCGGTGGATGTATCGCCCTCGTCCACCAACCTCGAGGTCGGCGCACGGCTCCCCCTGACGGCGGTCGCCCGGGATGCGAGCGGCGCCCCCGTTGGGGAGCGCGTGACGACCTGGACGTCGAGCGACCCGAGTGTGGCCCGGGTGAATTCGCGCGGCGTCGTCACCGCGTGGGCGTCCGGATCCGCCACGATCACGGCCACCGTCGAAGGCAAGCAGGGCACCGCCGCCATCACGGCGACGCCGAGCACGGCCGCGATCCTCGCCGGCGCGGGCGACATCGCCACGTGCCGGGGCGTCTACGACGAGCAGACGGCCGCCCTGCTCGACGACATCCCGGGAACGGTGTTCACGCTGGGCGACAACGTTTACGACAACGGCACCGCGACGGAGTACGCCGATTGCTACGACCCGTCGTGGGGACGTCACAAGCCGCGGACGCGGCCGACGCCCGGGAACCACGACTATTACACACCCGATGCAACCGGGTACTTCGGCTACTTCGGAGCCGCCGCGGGAGACCCGGCGCTGGGCTACTACAGTTACGACCTGGGCGCCTGGCACATCGTCGTGCTGAACAACTACCAGACGATGACCGCGGGGTCGACCCAGGAGCAGTGGCTCCGCGCCGACCTCGCCGCGCACCCGTCGCAGTGCACGTTGGCGATGTGGCACGAGCCGCTGTTCAGCTCGGGGATGACCCACGGCGGCAACCTCCGCACCCAGCCGCTGTGGCAGGCGCTGTACGACGCCGGCGCCGACGTCGTACTGACCGGGCACGACCACAGCTACCAGCGCTTCACGCCCCAGACTACCACCGGCGTCGCCGACGCGGCGTATGGCATTCGAGAGTTCGTCGTGGGTACGGGCGGCGCCGGGATGGAGGAGCTCGGCCCCGAGGTCCCCAACACCGAGGTGCGCAACAACAGCGCGCACGGCGTGCTCAAGCTCACGCTCCGGGAAGCGAGCTACGAGTGGGAGTTCATTCCCGACCCGGGCCAGACGTTCGCGGACGCAGGGAGCGCGCCGTGCCATGGCGTGCCGGGCGTGCCCGTGAACACGCCGCCCCAGGCGTCGTTCAGCGCCGCCTGCAGCGGGCTCAATTGCACGTTCACCAACACGAGCCATGATGCCGACGGCGCCGTGGTGGCATCGCAGTGGACTTTCGGCGACGGCGCCACGTCCACCGATCCGAATCCGTCGCACCGCTACGCCGCGTCGGGCTCCTACAGCGTAGGGCTCACGGTCACCGACGACGGGGGCGCGACCGGCTCGACTACCAACTCGGTGACCGTCAGGCAGCCGCCCGTGGCGAGCGCGGGCGGGCCGTACCGCTCGGAGGACCAGGTCACCGTTGACGGCAGCGGATCCTACAGTCCGGACGGCGCGACGCCCCTGAGCTACGCCTGGAGCTTCGGCGACGGGACCACCGGCAGCGGCGTCGCGCCGATCCATGCCTACGCCGCCGACGGGACCTACACGGTCACCCTCGTCGTGACCGACGCGACCGGCGCGGCAAGCGAACCCGCCACGACGACCGCGACGATCGCCAACATCCCGCCCACGGTGGACGCGGGGCCGGATGCGAGCACGCGGCCCGGCTTCTTCACGTTACGGGCGCGCTTCAGCGATCCCGGCGCCAACGACGCGCCGTGGCGCTACACGATCAGCTGGGGAGACGGGTCCACCACGAGCGGCTCCACCTCGAGCCAGGGCGACCCGATCACGGCGAGCCACCTGTACCTCCTGCCCGCCACCTACCGCGTGCGCGTCACGGTGACGGACAAGGACGGCGGCGTGGGTGCAGACGAACTGTCACTGGCGGTGCGGCTGACACCCTGAGGGAGGCTTCACGCAGGGGTCGCGGCTGGGTCCTCGTCCAACCCGGCCAGGGCCGCGAGCGCCACCCGGCTGTGCCTGGTGGCGCGCACTTGCGAGGAGTACGTGTGCCGCACCACGCCTGCCTTATCGATCACGTACGTCACTCGGCCGGGCAAGAAGCCCAGCGTCTTCTCGACGCCATACAGCTCGCGCACGCTGGCGCCACGGTCGGAGAGTAAGAGGAACGGCAGCCCGTGGCGCGCCGCGAACCGGCGGTGCGCCGCGACCGAGTCCGAGCTGATGCCCACGACTTCCGCGCCTCGGGCGGTGAACCGATCATAGCTGTCCCGGAAGGCTCGGGCTTCGAGCGTGCACCCGGGGGTCTCGTCCTTCGGGTAGAAGTACAGCACCACGGTGCCGCGGCCGAGTAAATCCCCCAGTCGTACCGGCGTGCCCGTCTGGTCCGGCAACGTGAAATCCGGCGCACGATCTCCGACGCGCACCTTCTTGTCCTTCGGCATCCATTCCTCCATATGTCGATCTGCATTGCCCCGGGCGTCAGCCCGGGGAATCAATGGGCGGCGGCGCTCCCCGGCATCCCTTTGCTCTTGTGCATCAGCAGCAAGAGCGGCAGGGACAACACGAAGCACGCGCCGAACAACAGGAACAGCTGCTCGAACGAAAGCATCATCGCCTGCCGCGTCACCTGGCCGTTCAGCACCATCAGCGCCTTCGACTCGGCGAGCGACGCGGGCGTGCCCGTGGCGACGAGTCTGCTCATGATCCCGGCGAGTCGCTCGCGCGTCACTTCGCTGTACTGCGTGACATTGGCGATCAGGTCGGCCCGATGGATCGCCGTGAAGCGCTGCACCAGCGTGGCCGAGATCGCGATCCCCACGCTCCCCCCGAGCTGGCGCATCAGGTTGAAGAGCCCGGTGCCGTTGGGGATCTTGCTCATCGGCAGGTCGGCGAGCGCCAGGTTGGTGAGCGGAACGAAGATCAGCCCGAGCCCCACCCCTCGGAAGATCAGGGGCCAGAAGAAGTCGGACATGCCGCTGTCGGTGGTGAAGTGGGCGTGCTTCCACATCGACAGGGCGAAGATCGAGACCCCGGCGAGAATCGAGAGTCGCGCGTCGAACTTGCCCGCAGTTCGCCCCATCGTGGCCATCGTGAACGCGCTGGCGAGCGCACCCGGCAGGATTACGAATCCGGTCTGCTCCGCGGTGAAGTTCTGAAGGGTCTGTAAGTACACCGGCAGGACGAACACCGTCGCGTACAGACAGATCCCCAGCACCCCGCCGAACACCACGCCCACGGCGAGCTGCCGGCTGTTCAGGATGCGGAGGTCCACGACGGGATGCTCGGTCGTGAGCTCGTGCCACACGAACGCGATCAGGGAAACCGCGCTGATCACGCCGTACAGGGTCACTTCGCGTGAGTCGAACCAGTCCAGCCGCTCGCCCCGCTCCAGCATCGTCTGCAGCGTGCCGATGCCGATGGCGAGCAGCAGCAGGCCGGGGTAGTCCACCTTCTCGGCCTTTACCTGATAACGCGAGTTCTGGATGAAGCTGAGCGACAGCGCCAGCGCCAGCATGCCGATCGGGATGTTGATGTAGAAGATCCACGGCCAGCCGAACGCATCGGTGATGTAGCCACCCAGGGTGGGCCCGAGCGTCGGGCCGACCATCACTCCCACCCCGAAGATCGCCATCGCGGTGCCGTACTCTTCCCGCGGGAACTCCTCGTACAGGATCGCCTGCGACGTCGAAAGCAGCGCCCCGCCCCCCAACCCCTGGATGATGCGCCAGAGCACGAGGGAGGCGAGCGAGTGCGCGTTGCCGCAGAAAAACGACGAGATGACGAACAGCGCGATCGAGCCGGCGAAATAGCTGCGCCGCCCGAAGAACGCCGACAACCAGCCGGTGATCGGCAGGATGATCACGTTGGCGACGATGTAGCCCGTCGACACCCAGGCGATCTCGTCGAGCGTCGCCCCCAGGTTCCCCATCATGTGGGGAATCGCCACGTTCACGATGCTGGTGTCGAGCAGCTCGAGCACCGACGCGAGCGACACCGTGATCGCGATGATGTAGCGGTACTTGTACCGGTCGGCATCGGCGCCGAAAGCGGGTACGGGGAGGGCGGCGGTGGCCACGGGGTCGCCTACTTCGTGGTGATGGTCACGTTCACGCTCATCCCCGGCCGGAGCGGATGCGCGGCGTCGTTCTTGCCGTCGAGCCGGATCCGCACCGGGATCCGCTGCACGACCTTGGTGAAGTTCCCCGTCGCATTGTCGGGCGGCAGCAGCGAGAACTTCGCGCCGGTCGCGGGCGAGAGGCTCTCCACATGCCCGCTGAAGTGCCGGCCCGGGTACGCGTCGACGGTGAAGTCCGCCGGGTCACCGGGGCTCACGTCGGCTGTCTGGGTCTCCTTCAGGTTGGCCGTCACCCACACGTCGCCCAGTGGCACCAAGCTCATGAGCGGCTGACCGGGCTGCACCAGCTGCCCGACCTCCACGGTCTTCTTGCTCACGACGCCCTCCGCCGGCGCGGTGATTCGCGTGTACGACAAGTTCAGCGCCGCCTGATCCCGCGCCGCGCGGGCCGCGCCCACCCGGGCGTCCGCGCCCAGCAGCGCAGCCTGCGCGGCCGCCAGGGCCGCGTCCGCGGCGCGAGATGCCGCGTCGGCTGCGTCGAGCGCCTGCTTGGGGACGATGTCCTTCTCCGCGAGCGGCTTGATCCGCTCGAGATCGGCATGCGCCTTCTCGGCGTTCGCCTGGGCCTGCGCCACCTGCGCCTCCGCCTGGCCCACCCGCACTCGATTGCTCACACCCGCGAGCGCCACGGCGAGGTCGGCTTCCGCCTGCGCGAGCCGCGCCTTGTAGTCGCGGTCGTCCAACACCACGAGAGTGTCACCGGCCTTGGCCGGCCGATTCTCGTCGGTCCGCACGTCCAGCACGTAGCCGCCTACTTTCGGCAGAATCGGGACGATGTGCCCGTCCACCTGGGCGTTGTCGGTCGACACGTGACTGAGGCTGTAGATCCAGCGCCGCGCCCCCACGGCCACCAGGCCAAGCAGGGCGACGCCCATGATAATGAAGACGGTGCGCTTGCGGCCGCCCGGCTTGGCCGGCGCAGCCGGTTCGTCGGGCGACAACGGGGAAGGCCGGGCGGATCGCTGGGCACTCTCACGTTCGATTGTCGTAGCCATGTCGTCACTCATTGCGTGGGTTCGAAAATGGCCCCGGGCTCGAGCCCGGGGTCCTCTAATGAAGGGTACGGGCGACGCCGGCGGCGCGCGCCAGGGAGATCCGGGCGGCGGCAGCGGCGAACCGGGCGTCGATCTCGGTGTCGCGCGCGCGAATCAGCCCCGCCTGCGCGGTGATGACGTCGATGTTGCCGGCCACCCCGGCCTTGAAACGCTCGCGCGACTGGCTGAGCTCGCTCTCGGCGAGCCGCAGCTGCTCGCGCGCCACCGCCTGCTGCGCTTGGGCCGAGCCCAGGTCCAGCAGGGCGGCATCCACCTCGGCGGCGATCTGGCGGCGCAGGTCGGCCTCCCGCACCTGCGACTCGCGCACCACGGCGTCCTGCTCGGCGAGGCGCGCCTCGCGCCGGAAGCCGTCGAGAATCGGCACGCTCACCTGCAGCGTGAGGTCGCGGGTGGAGATGGCGCCCGGCACGGTCGCGCCGTTCACGCCGTAATCGCCGGCCAGCTCCAGCCGGGGCAGCCGTTCCGCGCGGATCGCGGATCCGGTCTGCCGTGCCGCGGCGGCGCGCGCCAGCTCCGCCCGCAGCTCGGGTCGGTTGGTGAGCGCGGCCGTGACGGCCGAGTCGCGCTGCGCCGGCACGTCGGCCGCGCCGAGCGACGGCGCGAGCGAATCCGTGAAGGCGAGCGGGGTAGCGGCGTCGAGGCCCAGCGCGCGCGCCACGTCGATGCGGCCGCGGTCGAGCTGGTTCCGCGCCACGAGCAGCAGGCCCTCCGCCGTGGCGAGCTGCGCCCGGGCACGCGTCACGTCGATCGCGGGGCTCACGCCGGCGGCCCGCTGTGCCTCGGCAAGTCCGACCAGCTCTGCGGCAATGACCGAATCCGCCTGCCGGGCCGCGACCACCGACTGCGCCCGCACGGCGCGAACATACGCGAGCGCCGTGGTGAGCACCGAGCCCTCGACCGTGACGCCACGCTCGGCGCGGCTGCCGTCGGCCTGCGCGCCGGCCGCCCGCACCCGCGCCACACTCGACCAGTCGAACAGCGTCTGGGCCGCGTTCAGGCGGGCGTCGTAGTTGTTGAACGGTCCGATCAGCTCCGGCACGCCGGGAAACGAGATCCCGATCGAGCGCGAGTTGAACGAACGATTGAGCCACACCCCGCTTCCCGACAGCGACGGCAGCAGCGCGGCGCGCGCCTGCCGCACCCGCGCGTCCGCTTCCGAGGTGCGCAACGTGGCCAGCTCGACGATGGGCGTCTTGCCAGCGGCCATGTTCACCGCGTCGGCGAAGGACAGGCGGAGCGGCGCGCTCGGGCCGGGCGCCTGCGCCGCCACGGGAGCGGTGCCGAGCCCGACGAGCAGGATGACCAGCCAGCGGCTAGGGCTTCGCGATACCATGGAGATAGAGGTCGATGTGAGTGTCGAGGTACGCCCCGATATTGAAGCCCTCCGGCATGCAGGACGCGAAGGCCCGGCGCACCACGGTCGCGTGCATCAGGGGCGACATCGCGAGCTTGGCGGCGAGCATCACGTCGACCGGTCGAAACTCGCCGCTCGTGATGCCGCGCTCGATCACGCCCGCCATCAGCCGGTGCCCGCGCGCCACCACTTCGTCGTAGTAGAAGCGCGTCAGCTCCGGAAAAGTTGCCGCCTCGGCCATCATGAGCTTGGGGATGCCGGCGAGCGCGGTCTCCCCGACCAGCCGCCAGTATTCCCGCACCAGCTGCTCGAGCAGGTCGCGGGCGCTGCCGGTGAAGGAGCGCGCCAGGGCTTCGCCCTGCGCAATGACGGGCACGATGGTCTGGCGCACGACGGCCTTGAACAGCGCTTCCTTGCTCTCGAAGTAGAGATAGATGGTGCCCTTGGTGACGCCGGCGCGGCGGGCCACGTCGGTCAGCTTGGTGCCGGCATAGCCTCGCTCGACGAACACATCGAGCGCGGCCGCGACCAGCTCCTCGGGCCGGGCGTCTTTGCGACGCTGCCAGCGCGGCTTGGCGATGCGCTTCGAAGGGACGACGGCGTGCGACACGGTGCCTCCCGGGAATTAGTTACTGAACGGTAAGTAAGTAAGCCTGGTTCCCCTGCACCGTCAACCAAGTCCCAAACAGCTGATAAATCAGAAGTTACGGATCTCGCGCCCGGTGGCCCGCTCGCGGTAGAACAAGATCAACCCGGTGCTGGGGGGCTTCACCCCCAGCTGTCGCAGCAACGTGATGATTTGACCCCGGTGGTAGGACGAGTGATCCACGGCATGTTGCAGAGTTTGCAGGTAGGTGTGGACGTAGGCGCCACCCGTCGACGGGTGCACAGTGAGGGTCGCCGCGAGCGTGGCCTCGGTCAAGGCGTCCAGGAAGGGCTGGCGTTGCGTGGCGACCTCTTGCCAACGCGCCCGCACTTTCGCAAGCGACGCCAGGTCCTTCCCCTGCGCCACCGCAGGAGGTGACTGCCCGAGCCACCGCGTCAGCCACAGGTGCTCGGCCCACACGATGTGACACAGGGTGCCGTGAATCCCGCCGTGGCTGCTCCGCAGGTCCCGGAGATACTCATCGGTGGGGAGCGAGGCGAGGACGTCGAAGATGCGGGCGTTAGCCCAGGCGTTGAATTCGTACAGCTCGCGCACCACGGCCACGGTCATGCCGGGGCCAGCGCCCCTCCGTCGAGCACGCTGCGCTCGATCGTCTTCCCTTCGATCACCTGGTCGTCTCCCACCAGCGAATCGCGCACCGCGCTGCGCACCACGCGGACGTTCTTCCCGAGGACCGAGTTCGCGATGGTGCTCTCCGTGACATAGCTCCCCGCCTCGAGCGAGACGTTGGGCCCGACGGTGGCGTCTTGGATCGTCACGCCGTCCTCGATGTAGACCGGCGGCACGATGGTGCAACGGGGGCACGGCCCCTGAGGGATACGGGCCCGTCCCTGCTCCAGCAGGTGGCGATTTGTCTCGAGCAACGTCTCCACCTTACCGCAGTCGTACCACCCTCCCACGGGCGCGGTGAAGAGCCGTCGCCCCCGGTCCACCATGTACTGGAAGGCGTCGGTGAGATAGTACTCGGCCCCCTTGCCGGGCGGCTGCCGCAGCACGTGGGCGATACCGTCGAACAGCGTCTTCCAGTCCTTGACATAGTACAGCCCGATGTTGGCGAGCTTGGACACCGGCGTACTGGGTTTCTCGACGATCGTCTTCATGTAGCCGTCCGGGTCGGTGACGATCACGCCGAACCGCTGATAGTCCTCGACCTCCTTCGCCCACAGGATGCCGTCGGCGTCGACCGTATTGACCAGCGACAAATCCGCGTCGAACAAGGTGTCGACGAAGATGATCAGCACCGGTCCGTGCACGAAGGGCCGCGCCAGATTGATGGCCCCGGCAGTGCCGTCCAGCGTTGTTTGCTCGACGAATTTCGTCGCGACGCCGTAATGCGTGACGATGTACCGCTCGACGACGTCTTTGAGGTGGCCAGTGATGACGATGAGCTCTTCGACGTTCAATCCTTTAATTGTATCCATGACATAGTCCATCACCGGCCGCCCCGCCACGCGGACCAGCGGTTTCGGCACGCGCTTGGTGAGGGGCAGCAGCCGGGTCCCTTTTCCCGCCAGCGGCACGATGATCTGCACTTACACCCTCCCGTAGCGGTCCTTGAGCCGCACCACGTCGTCGATCTCGGGCGTCGAGGCTTCGAGCAGGTCGGTCGTCACAACGGCCTCGAACTGGTGGATGGTTTTGGGGGTGATGTGAAACGTCTCGCCTTCGCGCAGCGGCCGCTCGATCAGCGTCTCCCCCTGCTGGATGCGCAGCACGATCTCGCCCGACAGCACGTAGATCGACTCGTCCTTCTTGTTGTGATACTGCAGCGACAGGACGTGCCCGGGCTCGATGTGCAAGATCTTCCCGACGTAGCGGCTGGTCCTGGCCCAGATGAGCTCATGGCCCCAGGGCTTTTCCACGCGGTAGGGGAGGTCGGTCACAGGAGGCGTCAATTGCGGATTGGCGATTGCGGATTGCGGATTTGTTGTGCGATCGTCGAAGCGCACGACCCCCCCTCGGAAATCCGCAATCCGCAATCCGCAATCCGCAATCGGGTCATGCTGTGGGCAAGCTCAGGCGCAACGAAGAGGGTGAAGTGACGCACGCCGTGACGCACACCCCGCACCCCACGCACCCCTCGGGCTTGAGGATCGGATGGCCGCCGGCGTCGAGGGCGAGCGCGCGCTCACCCACGGGACAGGCGCGCGCGCACACGCCGCAGGGAACGCCCTGGAACGTGATGCAGCGCTCCGGCTCGAGCTCGAGGATCCCCAGGTGCACGCCCGCCCAGCCGTCCGCCGGCGGCACCAGCGCGCCCGTCTCACAGGCGTGGGCGCACGGCATGTCGGCGCACACGACGCACGCCTGGATGGCCGGGTCGATCATCGGTGTTCCGGCGGCCAGGCCGGCGCTCGCCGGCGCCGTGACGATCGCGTGCACCGGGCAGACATCGCCGCAGTCGCCGCAGCGGGTGCAGGAAGCGAGGAACGCGAGCTCGTCCGCCGCGCCGGGCGGGCGGAAATGGCGGCGGGGCGCGACGCGCTGCTCGGTGCGCACCCGCACTTCCTGCAGCAACCGGCCGAACGTCTCGCGGAAGAAACCGCGCCGGTCGCTCGCCCGCGTATCCATCAGAAGCTGGGCCCCAGGCTGACCTGCCAGCGGAACGCGAAGCGCGCGTCTCGCGGCGCGAAATCCCGGGCGTCGTCCCACCGGTTGACGACCAGCGGCACCTCGAAGCGCATCGTCCAAGCCAGCTCTTTCACCCGATGGCGCGTCATCACCCCCACCCCGATGTCGTACAGCGTGGTGTACCATTGCCCGGGAGGCGACGACGGCACCGCCGTCGTGTCCACGACGCCGGCATCCGCGAAGCCCTCGAGTCCGACCTCCCGCAAGATACCCCGATCGCGCCGCAGCACCCACGGAGTGGCTTCGAGGTTGAGCCCCACCGCCCAACGCCCACCCAGGTCGGGCCGGAAGCCCCGGAGGTTCGCGCCCCCGGGAGCTTGATAATGAAAGTCGGGGCGCACCAGCCACGCCCCCTGGCTCCGCAGGAAGGGGTTGCTGAACGTCTCGTAGGGATCGGCGCCCGCGATGGAGATGCGCCGCTGCCGCACGGGATCGGACGCGCCGAGGTAGGCCCCCGCGAACAGGCGCGCGCCCCAGGATCGGCTGCGCACGCTCGCTTCACCCGTGACGCGGCCGAACGCCTCGAAATCGTAGCGGTTGGTGGCGACGATACCGGGCCCCGGGTTCCAGTACACGACCCCTCCATGCGCGCCGACCCGCGCCCGCAGCACCGCATTCCCCCGGGTCCGGGTGGTGCTGAACCACGGGCCAGCCTCCACCGTGCCCGCGTCGTCCCACAGCCGGCGATCGAGGTACCCCAGGGCCGTGGTCGCCATCCACATGGCATCGAACCCCACGTGCGGGTCGGCGGCATCCACGAGACGCTGTCGCAGGGCATGGTCCACTGCGATCTTGGCCCCCGCACGACCCTCGACCGCCCACGCCGATACGCTCGTCTCGGTACGCGGCCGCAGCCGGCCGATCGGATTGCTCCAGCGGCCGTACAACCCGAGCACCTGGCTGGCGCCGCGCCGCGTCGCCACGGTGCCGAGCAGCAGGCCGCGGTTATAGGCGCCGAGGTAGTTGGCCCGCTCCCGCAGGCCGACGGTGACGCCACCGAAGTCGTTGGACCAGATCACGGGGAGCAGTCCGCGCACGCCGCGATCGCGCCGCGCCGGCTCCTGAAACGGATCGTCGATCCGCAGCGTCCACGCGCCGCTCCCTCCCAGGGGACCGTGCCGCTCCCGGTTGTTCAGCATGTTGTAGTCGTGGGCCCGCACTCGCGGGTCGAGCATCAGGGCCCCCGGTCGCCGGGCGGTGGTGAACTCGACGCGCTCGAGCGCCGGCTGGCCGGTGGCGCGGGCGTAGATCGTATCGCCCGCTCCCCGCCTGGCCTGCGTGCCAATCTCGACCGGCATGAAGCCGTCACCCAGCCGCTCGATAGTGACAGCCGTCAGCCATCGGCCGTCAGCCTGCCGCGTGCGCTGCACGCCGTTCAGGGAGTAGTCGATCAGCGGCGTGCCGTGCAGCCATTGGCCGAACAGCCACTTCAAGTCCTGGCGCGAGAGCTGTTCGGCCACCTCGCGGAACGCGTCCTCGTCCACGTGCTTCAGTTTCCAGCGGGCATAATAGGCCCGCAGGATCCGCCGCATCGTTTCGTCGCCCACCACATAGCGCAGCTGCTCGTAGAACAGCTGCGCTTTGGCGTATACCATCTCGTTGTAGGTGATGAAGTCGCGGAACTGTTCGCCCGGCAGGGAGACGGGCTCACTCCAGCGATCGAGGTCGAGCATCAGCACGTCCGCTTCGAGCGCCGGGTAGGCCGGGCGTCCCCCGTGCCGCTCGAAGAACCAGCCCGTCTGGAAGCTCGTGAACCCCTCGTCGAGAAAGCCTTCGCGCCATTCGTTGTTGGCGAGGATGCCCATCGTATAGTTGTGGCCGACTTCATGGACGATGAGGCCCAGCCCGGCCGAGCCGTCCATCACCATCATCGGGAACTCGGTGCCGCCCCCTTCGATGCGGTGCACGTTGGTGAGCGTCGGCCAGGCAAACTTCCCGTACAGCGAGTCGAGCCACGCGAGGGCTGCCTCCGTGTTGCGCACGGCGATCCCCCTGCCCCACGTCGCGCTGTCCTCCGGCAGGTAGAGCACACGCACCACCACGTCGCCGTAGCGCCCTTCGTCGTACACGTAACGCGGGTTGAGCGAGAACGCGAAGTGATGGACCTGCTCGGCGTGGAAATGGACGCACTTGCGTGCGGCCGCCACGGCGCCGCACCCCGGCCCCCAGTTCCGCGGCCCGTACCAGCCGCGCTGATAATCGATCCGCAGCCGCGGATCGGCCTTGGCGTGCTCCCACCCCGGGTCGCCTTCGACGACCACGCCGGTGGCCCCGACGACCTGGTCCTGGGGCAGGTCGAGCAGCACGTCGTACGTCGCGAACTCGCCGTAGAACTCGCCCGCGGGATAGAGCGGGTGGTCCTGCCATCCCCACCGGTCGTACACCACGACCTTGGGATACCACTGCGCGAAATCGAGGCGTCGTCCCTGGCGCCCCTGGCGCCTCGGGAGGGTCGAGGGCCGCGCCCGCCAATCGATCTCCACCACCCCTGAGTCTCCCGGCGCGAGCGGCTGCGGCAGCGCCCAGTGCGCGATCGTCGAATCGGGCGCATACGGATAATCGGGTCGGGCCCGCGCTCCCATCACCGTCGCATCGGTGATGCGCTCGAACGCGTAGTCGGGGTCCCGCAGCCGCTGGAATCGCACCCGCCCTTCGGCGGCGTCCGCCGCGGACCAGCGCGAGCCCGGTCGGAAGGCGTTCAAGTACTGGTGCACGTAGAAGTCGTGCAGCGTGTCGGGGGAGCGGTTCACGTACGTGATCCGCGCGTGACCGGTCAACACCCCCGCCGGCTCGTCCAGCGCCGCCGTGATGTGGTAGGCAGCCCGCTGTTGCCAGTAGCCGGCGACCGGCAGGGAGTCCTTTAGGGCGGTGTCGGGCGCCATCAACAAGAAAAGGATCGGGATCATCGGGGTCATGGGGATGGGGAAGCTACACGCCCCTCGTTCGGACGGGGAGGCGTGCGCGTGATTTTGACCGGCGGTGCATGAATCGGGCGCCGGTTTTCGACGACTGACTCCTCATGTTGGGCGCGTAACCCTCGACAACAGGAGCCAGTTATGACGCATAAATCGCGCTATCTCCCGATCTGTGGGACCCTGCCGGCGGTGGCGGCCCTCGCCACCCTGGTGGCGTGCAGTGACCGTCCGCCCGCGACGGGCCCTGGCCGACCCGACCCGGCGGCGGCCTCTCGCAACGCCGAACTGCAAACGACATCCGAGGCATTGGCGCAACACCTCGCGCGCGCGCTTGCGCACCCGGCGTTTCGGGCGTACGTCAAGGCGCAGCTCGATTCGTCGCCGTTCCGCGAGCACAAGCTCCACTTCCAGCGCTTCCTCGGCGCGCACGGGGGCCACGCCCGCGACGAAGTCGCGCGGCACACCGGGGTAAGCGCGGCCGACGTCGACCACGAGGCTCAGGCGGCGATCCCGCTCGAGTTCTACTTCCCCGTGCCGGCGCACCGACGCGCCTGGACGGGCGACGCGAACGTGCTCGTCGCGACCGCGCTGCGCGACCACGATGTCCCGGTGGCATTCGACCCGCAGGGGCACCGCCTCCTGCTCGATCCGGACCGGCCGCCCGCTACTCCGGTGCTCGCGCTCGTCCCGGTCGAAACCGACTTCACGCCCCGGCCCGCGATGCAGCTTTGCCAGGAGGATTGCGGAGGTGGTGGCGGGGGCGGTGGCTCGCCGCCCCCTCCGCCCCCGCCGTCTCCTCCCACTGCCCCCACGCCCGGGCTCTACATGACGCAAGCCCATTTCGTGGATGGTTTTGAAGGTTGGTTGAAAGGCGCACCCGAATTTGAGGTGCACGTGCTGGGGCAAAAGGGGCAGACGGACTCACTCACCGACTATCAGTGTGCTGGTGAGAAGCAGCCGGCTCCGTACTACTTCGACCAGAACGGCCTCGACTGGAGCGGCGGCGTCATGGTGTTCAGCAAGCCCCAGATCGACGCCTACAACGCCGCCCACCCCGGCCAGAACGTCCGGCTCTATGTCGTGGAGGACGACGACACGGCGTGCCAGATCAAGACGAGCAGCGACGCCTGGAAGAGAGCGCTCGACGCCGTGGACGCGGCGAACAAGGCGCGGACGGCCGGCAAGGACACGACCGCGAACACCGGTGAGAAGCTGTGGAAATTCGCCCAGGCGTTTCAGAAACTCTTGAGCGCGCTCGCGTCGATCTTCAACACGAACGACGAGCTGGTGGGCGACGTCGTGCAGGACAGCGTCGCCGGGGAGTATCACGCCGGGTTCAACTGGATCGTGAAGGGTGAGAACAACGTCACCAACGGCTGGATACGGCTGGAGATGAAGTGAACGGTTTCCACATGGGAGCAGGCATGCGCACGCTCATCGGATTGCTCGCTGCGGTCGCCCTGGCCGTTCCCGGTCGGGCGAGCGCCGCGCAGTGGGGCCTTTCGGCGGAGGTCGGGGTGGCGCGTTTCGGAGGGACGTCGCGGGACAGCTCGGGCGCCACGCTCGGCCCCTACCGCCCGACGACTTTCGGAGCGCGGCTGGACCGCGAGCTTGGCCCGGTCCGCGTCGGCATCGGGCTGCTGTACGCCCGCACCGGCCTCGCGGGCGAGCAGGACCAAACGGCGGTGGTCTTCTACGACCGCGCGTCGCTGGTCGAAGCCGCTCCGGAGATCTCGCTCAGGGTGGCGCGCTTCGGCGGGGGCGTGGTGACCCGCGTCGCCGGCGGGCCCAGTCTCGACATCTGGGACGTGGACGGCGTCTTCCGCACGCGCGTCGCAGCGCGGGGAGCGGTCGCGCTCGAGTGGCCGCTCTCGGGCCGGTGCATCGGGTCGCTGCGCGCGACCGGGGTCCTGAGCGGATCGATGATGAATAGGGACGAGACCCCGGCGGGGGTCGAGCGGCGGGCCACGCGACGGGGTGGCGTGTCGGTCGAGCTGCGGTATCGGTTGTAGGGTCGACTGACCCCGGGGCGACGCCCCGGGGTCAGCCGCGGCGGCCCGGGGTCCCCTACTCCCCCGTCAGCATCCTTCTTCG
>Ga0209156_10000822_pt1 | contig 26247 bp, 16 predicted proteins | sample GraSoiAngelo_124_FD_185881 | JGI IMG/M metagenome (GOLD analysis project Ga0209156, IMG submission 185881) | Grasslands soil microbial communities from the Angelo Coastal Reserve, California, USA - 14_0927_05_20cm (SPAdes) (version 2) | ecosystem: Environmental > Terrestrial > Soil > Grasslands... | reverse complement strand
GAGGGCGCGGTTCTCCATCTCAGTCTGGCCAAAATCCTGGCTGGCCGCGGCGACGGCATCCGGACATTGTCGATCCAAGCAGCGCGCGCCGAAATCCGTCGCGATTACTCGGAAAAGGCACGGGCGATGCCTTTCAATTGGACGGCGCTACAGTCACTCCTCCCGGCCAATTTCGACATTGCCCACCTCGATTTGAGAGTTGAGAACGGCCCCACCGTCATTTTGCTCCGGAACGCTGCGCTTTCCGGAAATCAAATTGAAGCCGGACGTTTCTCCGCGGGCGAATTAACGATCACATCGCCCCTGTTTCGACAAACATTTTCGCAACTTCGCGGCGCGATCAAATGGCAGGAAGATCGTCTCACGATCGGCGGGATGAATCTCGCCCGCGGAGTCGATCTTCAATCCATCACCATCGATTTGTCGCGACTCGATAAAGAGCGCGACGATCTCCAATTCGATCTCGATGTCTTCGGCGGAAAAATTCGCGCGAGCATTTCGAACGAATGGCCGGGGCGACATTCAATTTGGAACCTCGCCGGCACCGCGACCGGCATTTCGCTTGCGCAAACGTCCGGGGCGCTCGGATTTACCGATCAGCTCGGTGGTTCGCTTCGTGCCTGCAATTTCACTTTTCGCGGCGATCCACGCGATCCTTTGGGAGGAACCGCTTCCGTCTGGACCGAGATGAATGGGTTGACCTGGCACAATCGTGCCGCCGACGTGATCATGCTCGGCGCGATCTTCTACAACCGTCAGATCCAACTTCAACAGCTCTACATCAAGCAACGCAAAAACGAGCTGACCATGAGTGGTCAAGGCGCGATTCCTTCCAAATCGACAGACTGGCTCAATCCCGATTTCCGCGGCCAAATTCTCGGAAAGATCACCGATCTCGGACAATTCGCGGAACTTTTCGGCGCCGGTCCCCGCGACTTCGCGGGCGCGATCGCCATTGAAGGGACACTCAACGCACGCGAGCGCAAGCTCGGCGGATTTCTGACTGCCAGTGGAAATTCCCTGTCTCTATTTAACAGACAAATCGATCGATTAACGGCCAAAATAAATCTGAAGGCCGATACGATCGAGCTCGAGCAATTCGAAGTCGCGCGGAAAAAAGATTTCATTCGTGCGCAAGGCAAAATCGACATCGCGCACGAGAGCGATTACTCCGGCAGCATCGAAGCGAAAGTCGGCGACGCATCCGAATATTTCCTGCTCGCTCGAGCCGGCTCGACTGGAGTGGCCATTCCGGTCCAGTTTAACACGAAAATTTCTTCCGGTTCGTGGGACACGCGGGCCGCTTTCACTTTCCCCGGATCGAGTCCGGTCGATTTGGCGGCAAAACTTTCATTAAAAATCGGTCAGGACTGGAAAACGTTGCTCGCTTCGCCGCTGGAGGCGACGATTCATTTTCCCGCGGTCGTCCTCGCCAGCGCTCCGCAATTTCTGCGTCCGGCAATTTTCAACGAGGGAATCTTGAGCGGAGCGATCTCACTCAGTCAGAACCTCGAGCATCCGAACATCACGGGCGAAGTGCAGTTGTTAAATGGTGTTCTGCAAAATGCGCCGCTCGATCTGACGCGCGCGAGCGGGCGACTGACTTTCAGCGGCGACCACGGAACGCTCGAGTTCCTGAATGCCGCAACCAAAGATGTCGATCTTTCGGTCAAGGGCGAGGTTGATTTTCGCAACAGCAAAGATGTGATCGCGAGAATTTCGAGTGCGGCTCCGATTTTTAGTTCGAGCACGAATGTTCAAGATTGTGTCCGCCGAATCGAGATCGTGCCAGTCGAGACCACGCTTGCGCCGACCATCGAACAGCTCCAGTTCCAAGGCGACCTGTTCGGCAGCAATTGGACGATGGGGTTGAAAGAAGAAGGAACTGCCGCGGTCGCATCCATCGCTGATCAATCGGCAAGAGAATTCCATTTCTGTGCCGGCACCTCACCGCAAGGCGAAGCCTTTAATATCGGTGTGCATCCGCGACCGCAACCTTCGCCACCCCCCGCCCGCAAACAGGGACGGCGTCGTTAGGCCGCAGAATCGATCGGGATACCGCGCCGCTCGGATTTCGTTGTCACCAACCAGCGCACGAGTTTCTGCTCCAAATCGCCGGTCAGTTCGACGCACAAGTCCGCGCCGGCATCGACTCGCAACGGTTCGCCGCTCGGCCGATCGAAAAGGAGTTGCACTCGGCGCCGGCCGGGCGAGCTCGCCAGGAGCTCGCGCACTTCGCGCAATTCTTCTTTCGTTGTCGCCGGCGAAAATTGCAGGAGTACGGCCGGCTCACTTTCGGCAGAGGTCGATCTTTCTGGCCGAGCCGTAGCCTCGCTAAGGCCGGCATTCCCGTTCGAAGCGCCGTTGGCTTTGTTCGCGCTCGGTACTCTTATTTTCTGCGCCGTCGCGCGCAGCGAATCGCCGCGCGTATCGATCGTTCCCCGAACTTCCACCACCCGGCCGGGAACAAGAATTTCCGACACGACAACGTAGACATCGTTCCAAACCACAACCTCGAGGGTGCCAGTCCTGTCTTCGACCCACACCACTGCGAACGGTTTCCCTTCCCGTCGCGTGAATTTCTTTTCCACCTGCACAATTGCGCCCCCGATTCTGAACTGCGAACGATCGTCCAGCTCGCCTAACGAACTGATTGGCAGGTAATTTTTGGATGCGAAAATATCGGCATACGCATCGAGCGGATGTCCGCTGACATAAAATCCAAGCAGCTCTTTCTCGTAGGAGAGTTTTTCGTGGTCGCTCCACGGAGTAACAATGCGCTTCCTCGTCGTTGCCGCGTGAGTTTCTTCATCGAACAACGAAACCTGGCCGACGGTCCGATCGCGCAGCGCGGCCGCGGCGCAGGAAAGCGACTCGTCGATGCAGGCAAAAAGTTCCGCACGGTCGCGCCCAACAAAATCAAACGCGCCGGCTTTGATCAAACTTTCCAACATTTTGCGATTAGCGATACGCGTCCCAATTCTTCCACAAAAATCTTCAAGCGACGTGTATTCCCCTGCCCGCTCGCGCTCCTGGATCGACATCTCCATCGCGACCTCCCCCACGTTTTTGATCGCGGCCAGTCCGTAGCGGATCGCATTCAATGTGGGAGCGGCCTCAGTGCCGCGATTCTGCTCGTTGGGCTCTGATTCGGGATGCTGAGGTCCCTGCCACATTTCCGGAACAAATTTCAAACCGCTTTTATTGATGTCGGGCGGCAAAATCGAAATTCCCATGCGTTTGCATTCGCCGACGAATACCGAAATTTTATCGGTGTTATTGATTTCGTTGCTCAGCAATCCGGCCATGAACTCGACCGGATAATGCGCCTTTAAGTAAGCCGTGTGATAACTGATGACGCCGTACGCCGCGCTGTGGCTCTTGTTGAATCCGTAACCCGCGAATTTTTCGAGCAAATCGAAGATCGCGTTCGCTTTCTTCTCCGGAATCTTGTTCGTGCGTGCACAACCTTCGATGAAGTTGTTGCGCTCTTTCGCCATGGTTTTTTTGTCCTTCTTGCCCATCGCGCGGCGAAGCAGATCGGCTTGCGCGAGAGAGTAGCCCCCGAGTTTGCTCGCCGCCGCCATCACCTGTTCCTGGTAAATCATCACGCCGTAGGTGTCGGCGCAGATTTCCTCGAGCAGCGGATGCAAATACTTAATCGGCGTGACTCCCTTTTTCGCTTTCACGTACTCGGGAATCAGTTCCATCGGCCCCGGCCGATAGAGCGCGATCAGCGCGATGATGTCATCGAGCTTCTTGACCTCGAATTGCTTCGAGAGGTTGGTCATCCCACCGGACTCCATCTGGAAAAGACCGATCGTCTCGCCGCGGTTGTAGAGACCAAACGCCTCGGAATCATCGAGCGAGATGTTTTTTAACGAAAACTCCGGCTCTCGTTTGTGAATCAGCACCAACGTGTCCTCGATCACGGTCAGAGTTTTGAGCCCGAGGAAATCCATCTTGAGCAGGCCAAGATCGTTCAGCGGACCCATCGGATACTGGCTGATCACGTCGTTGCCTTTGACGTCGCGGCAGAGCGGGATGTAATCGGACAAATCGCGATCGGCGATGACGACACCGGCTGCGTGCACCCCGGCATTGCGCGAGAGGCCCTCGAGCGTCTTCGCGTATTCGAACAGTTGTTTCGTTTGTGGTTCGGTCGCGATCGCGCGTTTCAATTCCGAATTTTTTTCCGCGGCCGAATCGAGTGTAATATTCAACTCGTTTGGAATCATCCGCGCGATCCGATCGGCCGCCGCGTAGGGAAGTCCCATCACGCGGCCGACGTCACGCACCACGCTCTTCGCTTTCAGCTTTCCGAACGTGATAATCTGCGCGACGCGACGCTGGCCGTATTTTTGCCGCACATATTCAAGAACTTCGCCGCGGCGTGCTTCGCAAAAATCGACATCGATATCGGGCGGCGAAACACGGTCCGGATTGAGAAAGCGCTCAAAGATCAATCCGAATTGTAACGGATCGATGTCGGTTATCCCGAGCACGTAGGCAATGAGCGAGCCGGCGGCCGATCCGCGACCTGGGCCCACCGGAATTCCGCGGCCTTTCGCGAAGTGAATAAAATCCCAGACGATCAGGATGTAGCTGACGAAACCAGTCTTCTCGAGCACGCCGAGTTCATAAGCAAGTCGCTCGCGCAGTTGCTTGTCGATCTTCGCGCGCTCGCCGTAACGCTCTTCCAGACCTTTGTAACAAAGCTCGCGCAAATAACCTTCGCGCGTTTGTCCCTCCGACACCGGATATTCGGGGTATTTTGATTTTCCGAATTCAATCGTGACGTTACAGCGTTCGCCGATCGCGAGCGTATTGGTAATTGCTTCCGGGAAATCCTTGAACAGCTCGCGCATTTCCGCGGCCGATTTAAAATACAGCTCCGGCGCATAACGCATCCGGCTTTCGTCCTGGACCATTTTCCCGGTGCCAATGCAAAGCATGACATCGTGGGCGTCATGATCGTCGCGTCGCAGAAAATGGACGTCGTTCGCCGCGACCAGGCCGACGCCTAGGTCTTTCGCGATTTGCGGCAACACGCGATTGCACTGGCGTTGTTCTTCCATCCCGTGATCGTGCAGCTCCATGAAGAAATTTTCCGCGCCCAGGATGTCGCGATACTCCGCCGCGGCTTGTTTCGCTTTCTCGATATTGTTCGACTGAATCGCCGAGTTCACTTCGCCCGCGAGACAACCGCTCAACCCGATCAGCCCCGCCGAATGTTGCGCCAGCAGCTCCTTGTCGATCCTCGGGCGGTAGTGAAATCCATCGAGGTGCGCGGTTGAGATCAGTTTGACCAGGTTGCGATAGCCGACGTCGTTTTGCGCGAGCAAAGTGAAATGATACGCCGCTTCCCGCAGCGAATTCGCCTTCTCCTTGTGCGAGCGCGGCGCAAGGTAGGCCTCGCAGCCGATAATCGGTTTCACCCCGGCCCGCGTCGCTTCCTGGTAAAATTCGATCGCGCCGAAAAGATTGCCGTGATCGGTCACGGCCACGGCCGGCATGCCGAATTCGACCGCTTTTTTCATCAGCTCCTTCATCCGCACCGCGCCGTCGAGCAGGGAATATTCGGTGTGAAGGTGGAGGTGAACGAACGAATCGCGCGGCATCAACTCAGTATAGACGGCCGCAAGTTTTCGCAAAAAATTTCCGCGCGTGATTGCAAAAATTTCTTGTTTGCAATCACAACATCGCGTTGGTAAGAGAGCGCGTGCCGCTCTCAGCTTCTGATGAAGCGAGCGCGATTAGATCGACATGAAAAAACTGGAAGCGATCATCAAGCCGTTCAAGCTCGAGGAGGTCAAGGAAGCCCTGGCCGAGCTCGGTATTGAAGGCATGACAGTGACCGAAGTGAAAGGCTTCGGCCGCCAGAAAGGTCACACCGAAATCTACCGCGGCAGCGAATACACCGTCGATTTTCTGCCGAAAGTGAAAGTCGAAGTCGTGCTCGCGGACGACATGGTGGAGAAAGCGGTCGCCGCCGTCGTGGGTGCGGCCAAGACTGGAAAGATCGGCGACGGAAAAGTTTTTGTGCTGCCGGTCGAACACGCGATTCGGATTCGCACGGAAGAGATCGGCGAAAAAGCAGTGTGATTACGCGAGCCGCACCCAACCCATTCCTCAATGGGTTGTCTCGGCTCTATTTATTTTCAGCGGCTTTTGTGAATAACCCGGTCACTTTTTCACAACCTCAACCCAACAACCCTGTCCGCCGTAGTCCCGCGACTGCGGGACGAAGGCGGCTCGACATCTCAACTTCTCATCAACTCAACTCCTCAACCTCTTAATATGGCCAAAGACAAAACCGCATCCGACGTCAGCAAAATGATCAAAGACAAAGACGTCAAGTTGATCGACTTCAAATTCACGGACTTGCTCGGCACCTGGCAACATTTCACCACCACCCTCACCGAATATAACGAAGAGATCTTTACCGACGGCCTCGGTTTTGACGGCTCCAGTATCCGCGGTTGGAGAGTCATCAACGCCTCCGACATGCTCGTCATTCCTGATCCGGCGACCGCCTGGATCGACATCTTCAACGCCGAGCCGACCCTGAGTCTCATTTGCACGATTGTCGATCCGATCACGCGCGAGCCCTACGATCGCGACCCGCGCGGCGTCGCTGAAAAAGCGGAAGCTTATTTAAAGAGCACCGGCATCGCCGACACCGCCTTCTTCGGACCCGAGGCGGAATTCTTCATTTTTGACGATGTCCGATTCAGTTACGATGGCAATTCATCGATGCATCGGGTCGATAGCGTCGAAGGGCATTGGAACAGCGCGCGCGAAGAATTTCCAAACCTGGGTTACAAAATTCGCCCGAAGGAAGGTTATTTTCCGGTCTCGCCGATGGATTCGTTGCAGGACATTCGCAACGAGATGTGCATTGAGCTCGAGCGCGCAGGGATTCCGATCGAGCGCCAGCATCACGAAGTCGCCACTGCAGGCCAGGCCGAGATCGACATCCGCTTCGCGCCGCTCAAACGCATGGGCGACAACCTGCAATATTACAAATACATCCTGCGCAACGTGGCCAAGAAGCACAACAAAACGGTCACGTTCATGCCGAAACCGCTCTTCGCCGACAACGGCTCGGGCATGCACACGCACATCTCGCTTTGGAACGGCGACAAACCGCTCTTCGCCGGCAACGGTTACGCCGGGTTGAGCGACCTAGCGCTGTTTTTCATCGGAGGCATTTTGAAGCACGCGCCAGCGCTCACCTGCCTGACGAACCCGACAACGAATAGCTACAAGCGGCTCGTGCCCGGATTCGAAGCGCCGGTCAATCTCGCTTACTCCGCGCGCAACCGTTCCGCCGCGATCCGGATTCCAACTTATTCGCCGAGTCCAAAAGCAAAACGGATCGAGTTTCGCACGCCCGATGCGGCGGCGAATCCATATCTCGCGTTCTCCGCGCTCCTGCTCGCCGGCCTCGATGGAATCCAGAACCGCCTCGATCCCGGCGATCCGCTTGACAAAAATCTTTACGATCTGCCGCCGGAAGAACTCGCGCAGATCGCGAGCGTGCCCGATTCACTCCGTGGCGCGATCGAAGCGCTCCAAGCCGATCACTCCTTCCTCCTCCGCGGCGACGTCTTCAACGCCGACTTCATCGCCAACTGGATCGACATGAAACAGAAAGAATACGACGCCCTGCGTTTAAGGCCTCACCCCTACGAGTTCAGCATGTACTATGACGTTTAATCGCGGACATCGCGGTCACACTTGTCGCGCGTAGCCACTGCCGACGCGGATCAGACGCCGCGATCAGTCTGAAATCACTGAATGGCTGATCAGTTAACAGGCCTGCTGTCCCCGTTCCTTAGATCTCGCCGGATTACCGCGGTCGGGCAGTTCCTTGGTCAGGGACCTTTACTTGATATCGGTTGCGGCACGGGAGCGTTGGCGCGCAACGTTGACTCAACACGATATCTCGGCGTCGATAAGGACGAAGAATCGATCGCGATCGCGAGAAAACTTTTTCCTGCGCATCGTTTTCTGACACTCACTGACTTCGCTCAATCACAGAACGATAATCAGTTTGAACGAATTGTTGGGCTGGCGGTGATCGAACATGTCGAGGACCCGCAAGAATGGCTAGCCTGGCTGCGAACGCTTTTAAAACCTGGCGGCCAGGTCGTCCTGACGACCCCTCACCCATCGGTCCGTCAGCTCCACGAAATTGGCGGACGCATTGGTCTATTCAGCCGCGAGGGGGCAAAGGAACATCGGGAACTAATAAATCGAGATCGCATGATCCAACTCGCCGAGACGAGTGGATTCCGCATTCGCCATTTCCGTAGGTTTCTGTCGGGATGTAATCAACTGTTCGTCCTCGAACCAATCTAATTGTGTCATCCCGAACGAATGTGAGGGATCTCCCACAAGGTGATCGATCACGCTAGATCGTTTGTGTGATCCGCGCTTCGACTGTGAGATTCCTCGCTCTGCTCGGAATGACAATAGCGCTAGTCGTAACGGTTACTCGGAATCACCGAATAACTGCTCTCGCAGGTCTTGCCACTTAGGATTCAGCGTCTCGACGAGCTGATTCTTCTTTTCGCGTCGCCACGCTTTGATCTCTTTCTCGCGCGCTATTGCATCTTCAGGATTATCGAACTCTTCGTAATAGATAAGTCGATCGACTTTATATCGTTTCGTAAAGGATTTCGCTGAGGCGGTTCCATGAAACCAAAGTCGACTCTCGATACTGTTCGTGACACCTGTGTAGAGAACCACACGACTTCGATTGGTCATGATGTACACGTAGTAGGTTTTACCCATTGCGTATTGTCATCCTGAACGAAGTGAAGGATCTCTCACAAGCTGGTTGATCACGCTAAGTAACTTGTGTGATCCACGCTTCGACTGTGAGATCCCTCGTTCCACTCGGGATGACAGAAAAAAGGCGCGCAAGCAGCCGCTAAAAAAACGCAACCCACCGGCAGCAGCCGGTTTACGGCTGTGATAAGCTTTTGTCGTGAGTGCGACTGCTTTGCGCCAGGCCGATCGGCCGTGGCGCATTATTTTTGGAATCGGCATTTTCGTCGCCGCGATTGCGGTCGTGGCGATGATGGTCTGGCAAGGCGTGACCGCGCATGGCGCGCCGGATCCGACCCAACCGAACACGAGCCCGACGGTTGCGTTTCTCGATATCGGCGTTCTCGTTTTTCGCGAAGGATTGGAATGCATTCTGGTACTCGCCGCGATTACCGCGAGCATGACCGGCGCAAAGAGCGCGCATCGAAAGCCGGTGGCAGTCGGCGCCGGCGTCGCATTTGGCGCAACCTTAATCACCTGGTTCATCGCGGTGCGAATTGTGGATTCGCTGAGCGACAATATGCGCGCGCTCGATTTGCAAGCCGCCACCGGATTGCTCGCAGTCGTCGTCTTGCTCGTGATCATGAATTGGTTCTTCCACAAAATTTATTGGGGCGGCTGGATCCGCGCGCACAATCGCCGCCGCAAAGCGCTGCTGAGCAATGGCCACGAAATCGGGAAACAATCGTTGCTCTGGGGATTGATCCTGCTCGGATTCACTTCGCTTTATCGCGAAGGATTCGAAGTCGTCTTGTTTTTGCAGACTTATCATCTGCGTTTCGGCGGCGGCGTTGTTTTGAAAGGCGCACTGCTTGGAATCGCGCTCTCGGGGATCGTCGCGGTGCTGACATTCGTACTCCAGCAACGTCTTCCTTATCGCAAAATGCTGATCACAACCGGCGTTCTGCTCGGCGTGGTGTTGCTGGTGATGGTGGGTGAACAAGCGCAAGAGATGCAGCTCGCGCATTGGATTTCGACCACGCCGATTGCGTCCCTCGTTCCAATGATTCCGCGCTGGATGGGATTGTGGTTCTCGGTCTTCCCAACTTACGAAACATTAATCGCGCAATTCATCGCCGCAGTGCTGGTGATCGGTTCCTACTACGCGGCGCGACATTTCGGCGGCAGTCCGGCGATTGAAGAACCTGTTCAAGAAGCGAAAGCCGAGGCGCAAGTGGCAGTCGCCGAAGAACTGCAGCCCGTTCACTGACGCGAATGAAACAATACTGTCGGGGACGCTGTTAGCGTCCCATCTCGGGAATCGGGAAGCCAACGGCTTCCCTACAGGTTCGACGCGCCATGCTTTCCACGCAAAAGTTCACGCTACCGATCGTGATATTGTCGATCTTGCCGGCGATGTGCGCATTCGCCGGAGTTCGGCATTTCACGTTCTTATATGAAGCGCCGACATCGCCGCCAGGCAGCATTGAGCTGGAAAATATGGTCACGTGGGCGCACGGCGCTGGTTGGAACGATGCGTTTATTCGCGAAGAACTCGAAATTGGAATAACCGATCGGCTCCAATTCGGAATCTATCCGCTCGACTGGAGTCATCATAGCGAAGGCGGTTTCCAATACAACGGCGGCGCAGTTGAATTGATTTACAACCTATCCAATCCGGTCGTCGATCCGGTCGGCATCTCGCTGTATCAAGAAGTCAGCGTCGCGCGCCGGCATTTCGAGTCCGAATCAAAACTGATCGCGCAAAAGAATTTGGGACGCTGGATTCTCGATTACAACGCGACGCTCGAAGCCGAGTGGGAAGCGCAAGGGTTAAAGGAACAAAACGGCGAATTGCAACAAGCGCTCGGCGCGAGCTACGAAATTTCGCCGCGGCTCTCGGTCGGAGTTGAATTTCTACACGAATTCATTTTGCCGGATTGGCGCGACGACGGAAGAATCAGAAACGTTTTCGTTGGACCAAATGTTTCGTATCGCCGCGGCGAATGGTTTGTGACCGTGACCGCACTCGCGCAAGTCACTGACACCGCGGACGAAGCAGATTTTCGGTTGCGAACCATTTTCGGGATCGGTTTTTGAGGATCATCCGCATGAAACTTTTGAGGCAGCACCCTCACCTCCCGCCTACGCCCCGCTACGGCGCGGCAGGCAATCCTCTCCCTGAGGGAGAGGAGGCAACAACGCGGCTGGCAAGAGCGACTCTTGGGAGCGCACGCGCCTCGCGTGCTGATTGCGGCGCCTCGCCGCAATCAATTCTGCGTCGGCGCGGAATGTTGCAATGGGTCAGAAGAAAAAAGTTCGCGATGGCGGGGGCGCCATCGCCACCACGCGAGGCGCGTGCGCTCCCCCGAATGCGAGGACACGCCTGTAAACTGATTATCGTCTGCTGTATTTCAGTCAGCTGCGAATTGACCAATTACGTTCCGCCGGTTACGCAACAAATGGCGGCAAGCAACTCGCGAAGGCAGGATATCGATCTCAATAAGCTGCGCGAAGGCCGCACGCTGTTCGTTCATCGCTGCATTGAATGTCACACTCTGCCGCCTCTCTGGCATTACACGTCCAAAGATTGGACAGAGATTGTGAACAGCATGTCGCATCGCGCGAGCTTGAAGCCAGCGGAACGCGACGCCGTTATTGCCTACATTCTGGCGGTGCGCGCAACCGAACGCTGACTTTCATTAACACCGGGCTTTAGCCCGGTGTTAAACCAGTCAGAGTTTAGGTAAACCGTTTAAACGGTTTTTCGGCGAGGCCGATCGACAAACACCGCGCTGAAGCGCGGTGTTAATGAGTGACTGGCTCAATGTGACACGGACTGGCAGGTGAGACGCCTGCCACCACAAATACCAAAGTCGCGATTCCAGTTGAACCGCGCGGCTAGCTTTTCACCTTAAGCGGATGATTTCGTCCATTTTGCGTTTTCTGTCTTCGGCCGCGCTCGTTTTCGTTTGCTTAACCACCTTTGCGGTTAGTCCACCGCCGAAAGAGGGCGGTCAGACGCCGTCAGCGACGAAATCGCCCACCGCGACGCCGAAACCGACTCCAGCCGGCGCAATCGATGAGAAATTGTTCAGCGGGATGCAGTGGCGCCAAATCGGACCTTTCCGCGGCGGTCGCGCGCTCGCGATTGAAGGCGTTCCTGGGGAACCGGACACCTATTATTTCGGCGGAGTTGCCGGCGGCGTTTGGAAAACAGTGGACGGTGGCCAGAATTGGACGCCGCTTTTCGACAAGGAAGATATTTCGTCGATTGGCGCAATCGCGGTCGCGCCTTCGGATCACAATGTCGTTTACGCCGGCACCGGTGAAGCGGCCATTCGCGGCAACACCACTTACGGAATCGGCGTTTACAAATCGATCGATGCGGGCAAGACCTGGAAAAATGTCGGACTCAGAGACAGCCGCCAAATCGGCGCGTTGATTGTCGATCCAAGAAATCCCGACGTCGTTTTGGTCGCGGCGCTCGGACATGCGTTCGGTCCAAATCCGGAGCGCGGGATTTTTCGGACAGCCGACGGGGGCAAAACGTGGACGAAAGTTTTAAGCAAAGATGAAAACACCGGCGGGATCGACATCGTGTTCGATCCGCACAATCCGAACATCCTTTTCGCGTCGCTCTGGCAGGCGCGCCGGCAGCCGTGGTTTTTCTCGAGCGGCGGAGCGGGTAGCGGTTTGTATCGCTCGGAAGACAACGGCGTGACCTGGAAACATTTGGAAGGCAAGGGTCTTCCAGAAGGAATTTTGGGAAAAATCGGCGTCGCGGTTTCGGGCGCCGACTCGAATCGCGTTTACGCCATTATCGAAGCGAAAGAAGGCGGCTTGTTTCGCTCCGATGATGCCGGACAAAAGTGGACGCGCATAAACGACGACGGCCGCTTTCGTCAGCGCGCGTGGTACTTCAGCAAAGTTTACGCCGATCCAAAATCGGCGGACACGGTGTATCTCTTAAACACCGGCGCGTTCAAATCGGTCGACGGCGGCAAAACATTTAATCTCCTTCCCGCGCGACACGGGGATCACCACGGTCTTTGGATCGATCCGCAAAATCCGAATCGGATTGGCAACGCGAATGACGGCGGCGCCAGCGTCTCGATCGACGGCGGGAAAAGCTGGACCACTCAAAACAACCAGCCGACCGCGCAGTTTTATCACGTGGCAGTCGACAACGCGTTTCCGTATCACATTTACGGCGCGCAACAGGACAACTCGAATGTTTGCATTGCGAGCCGCACGGATTCGGGAGTGATCGGCCGCGAGGATTGGTATCAGGCCGGCGGCGGCGAGTGCGGGTTCGTAATTCCCGATCCGCGCGACTGGCACATCATTTATTCCAACAGCGAAGGCTACATCGCGCGCTACAACAAAACCAAAGAAGACGATCAGGACATCAGTCCGGTGCCGCTGGACAATTCCGGGCGCGGCGCGGTCGATCTCGCGCATCGCTTCCAGTGGGTTTCGCCGCTGCTGTTATCGCCGCACAATCCCGACGTGATCTATACTGCGGCCGAATGCGTCTTTAAATCGGCCGATCACGGCCAGAGCTGGACACAGATCAGCGGAGACTTAACCAAGAACGACAAGACCAAGCAGCAGCCGAGCGGCGGCCCGCTCACCAACGACATCACGTCGGTCGAATATTATGACACGATTTTCGCGTTGACCGAGTCACCGGTGGACAAAGGTACGCTTTGGGCTGGAACAGACGACGGACTGATTCAGGTCAGCACGGATGACGGCGCCCATTGGAGCAACGTCAGTCCGAAAATGCCGGAATGGAGCACAGTCGATTTGATCGAAGCATCGCCGTACGACGGCAAGACTGCTTATGCCGCGATCGACCGACATAAACTCGACGATTTTAAGCCTTACATTGTTAAAACAACCGATCTCGGCAAAACCTGGAACTCCATCGTTAATGGAATTCCGGACGGCGCATTCGTGCATGCCGTGCGCGAGGACCCGAAAAAGACCGGACTGCTTTATGCCGGCACTGAGCTGGGCGTTTTCGTTTCGTTCGATGCGGGCGCGCACTGGCAAGCGTTGCAGTTGAATCTGCCGCGATCGCCGATTCATGACCTGCTCGTGAAAGACGATGACCTAGTGGTGGCGACGCATGGCCGCTCGTTTTGGGTGTTGGATAATGTCACGCCGCTTCGGCAGTTGAGCGCGCAATCCGCGAACACGGATTTCATTCTTTACCAAACGCAGACCGCATTGCGCTTGCATTACCCCGAGGAATTCGACAAACGCCGACCGGTCGGTGACAACCCGCCGGCGGGCGCGATGATTGATTACTATTTCAAGACTGCGCCGAAAGATGAAGTCACGCTCGATATTCTCGACGGACAGGGAAAAGTCGTCCGGCATTTGTCGAGCAAAGAGAAAAAGGAAGGCGAACAACCGCCGGAATGGCCGGACCGGGTAGAGCGCGTCAAAACAATTCCCGCAAATGAAGGAATGAACCGGTTCGCATGGGATATTCGTTACAACGATCCGATCCAAACGCCGGGCGCATTCTATGGCGGAACGGGTCCGAAAGGCCCGCTCGCTTTGCCCGGCGATTACCAGGTGAAGCTGACGGTCGCGGGCAAATCACAGACAGTCCCGTTGAAATTAATGATCGATCCGCGCAACAAAGGCGCGGAGGCTGCGCTGCAAAAACAATTCGCGCTCTCGACTGAGGTGACCGGTCGCATTTCGCAGCTGCACCAGGCGATCAATGAGATTCGCGATCTCAAAGCCCAGATCAAGACTCTCCATTTTCGTTTCGGCGACGATGAAAAGCTCAAACCGGCGCTCGCGGCCGCGGACGATCTCGATCACAAAATGTCCGACGTCGAAAAGGAACTGATTCAGGTAAACATGAAAGGCTCAGAGGGAAATCTGGCATTCCCGAGCGTGTTGAACGAGCGCTTCGATGCGTTCAGCCATTTCATTGACGCAGGCGACAGCACCGAACCAACCAAGTCCCAGCTCGAGGTGTTTCAAACACTGGGCAAACAGCTCGATGAGCAATTGGCCAAATGGTCGCAACTCAAATCCCAGGACGTGGTGAAAGTCAGCGATATGATCAAACAGGCGAATTTGCCTGCGCTCATTATTACGCCGCCGAAAACCGAGACTCCGAAAGAAACGAGGTCGTCCTAATTTTTATCGACGCTGTACTTGCCGGGCCCAATGAAGAGAAGACTGATCAGCAGGACCGACATCTCGAATGACGGCAGCCGGACGAGAAATTCGCCCCGGCTATGCCAGACAGCGACCAAATGCACGAGCGTGACTGCAAGCGCAAACAGGACTCCGATTCGAAAAAACAAACCGAGAATCATCAGGATCGCGCCGGCGCAGCCGAGAATCGCGCCGACGAATCCCCAAAATTTGTAGTGCGAATGAAAATCGAGATGCCGCATCGCCGAACCGAAATGCTCCCAACTGTTTGTTCCGCTCCACAAAATCGGCGCAATTAGAATAATGAAGATCAGCCCGAGACTGGCGCGAAACAAAAGTAAACCGGTCTCGCGGTACTTGCTGAGGAATTGCAATGCGGCCACCGGCGCGAACTGTGGTTGAGTCGCGTGGAGATTTCAATTGAAACTACAAGGCACAACCCTCACTGGCGCTTCGCGTCCGCCTTTCCCTCCTAGGGAGAGGATTGCCTGCCGCGCCGTAGCGGGGCGTAGGCGGGAGGTGAGGGTCGCTCATTAACGGATGAAAAGGATCGATAAAGCAGTATTGCTCGCGGCCGGTCGCGGCACGCGGATGCGCGAACTAACGGCGGATTTACCCAAGCCGATGATAGAAGTGCGGGGCAAACCAGTTCTCCAACATATCGTGGAAGGTTTGCGCGATACCGGCGTTCGAAACTTTCTTGTCATCGTCGGTTATCGGGCAGACGCGGTGCAAAATTTCTTCGGGGACGGTTCCCGCTACCGGATCGACATCCAATACGCGACGCAAGTTGCGCAAGATGGGACCGCGGAATTTCGTGTGCGATTCTGCATTTGTCCTCGCCTACGGCGACATTTTGGTCGACCCGGAAAATTACGAACGCGTTGTCGAGCTTGCGGATGATGTCGAAGCTCTCATCAGTGTGATCCGTGGCGAGGATGTGAGCAAAGGCGGCGCGGTTTTCCTGAACAACAAATTCGAGCTGGTCGATCTTCGTGAAAAATCGAAACCGGGCGAAGCAACCAGCCCGTGGTACAACGCCGGTCTTTACGCGTTTCGACCGAGCATTTTCAATTTCACCGCCAAATTGAAACCCTCACCGCGCGGCGAATACGAACTCACCGACGCGATCCGCGAGCTCGCGCAATCGGGCCAGAAAGTGCGGGCGCTCGAGCTCACCGGCGAGTGGGCGGATGTGCGCGATCCTGAAACCTTGGCGCGATTGAACCGCTAGTGCGTCGATCTTACGAGGGCTGCTCGGTCGGCTCGTCCGATCCTTCTTCACCGATCTCTTCCTCGATCTCGCGACGCCATTCCCGCGACAGCCACGGCCTTAGAAAACCATAAAGCAAGTAAGCGAGAAACAAGATCGCCGGCATCCATTCGTAATTGATCGCGGTAACAACGAGGACAACGAAAATAACGAGAAAGCGCGGGATCGATTTCTTCGTTTTCCAGTTGATCGCTTTGAAACTGGGATATTCGAACCGACTGAACATCATGAAGGAAAGGAAAAGTAGCAGCGGTGGCAAAACGAATTTCCATCGGCCGAGATGGTGTTCGCCTTCGGCGAGCCAAAGCAAAAATAGTGTGATCGATGCGATCAACCCGGCAGCGGCGGGAATCGGAAAACCAGTGAAGTTTTTCCGGCCGTCAGTCACGGCTCCTCTTTCGTGATTGGCCGATGCCGTGTTGAAACGGGCCAGACGCAGCGCGCCACAAGACAGGTAAACGAAAGCAATGATCCAACACGCATTCGGAAATTCGTTGAGGACGACCCGATAAACCATCAGCGCCGGTGCGAGCCCGAAGGAAACAATGTCGGCGAGCGAATCGAATTCGCGACCGAACGCGCTTTCGTGTCCGCCCAGACGTGCCAGTCGTCCATCCAAAAAATCGAAAACGAAAGCGCCGAGGATGAACCAGATGGCGGCGTGAAAAAGATCGGCGGCAGCATCCGCGTTTGTACTTTGCAAAAGCGCGCCCTCCAAAATCTTGAGCGTGGCCGTGAAACCGCAGAACAAGTTCCCCGCGGTCATTAAATTCGGGATAAGATAAATCTTGGACGGTTGCTCGTTCATGAATCGGAGAGCCGTGCGATGATTGTCGATCCACCAGCCACGTGTTCGCCCGCTTTCACCAGCACGCTGGCGGTGAGCGGCAAGTATACTTCCGTTCGAGAGCCAAAGCGAATCATTCCAAAGCGCTCGCCCTTGGCCAATTGGTCCCCGACCTCCGCCCAGGCAACAATTCTTCTCGCGATAGCGCCGGTGAGTTGCCTAACCACGACGGTCACGCGCGGATTTTCAATTCCCCAGGTCATCGCTTCGTTTTTCTCTGAGCAATCCTGACTGCGCGCATCGAGACAGAGTCCTTCATGGTGTTGCCGGTAAGTGATTCGGCCCTCAATTGGCGCGCGATTGGTGTGCACGTCGAAAATCGACAAGAAAATCCCCACCCGGCGCATCCTGGTTTTCAAAACTTCGCTCTCTTCGACTTCGGAAATGTCCGTCACGGTCCCGTCCGCAGCGGCGAGAACCGCGTTCCGATCCGCCGGAATATTTCGATCCGGATCTCGAAAAAAGAAAAGCGTGTAGAGAATCAGGACGAAAAACAACAGAGACAACCAAGCGTTAAGAAACCAGCTCACGAGTGCGAGAAAAAATAAAATCGCAAGAATCCAGCGAGCTTCGGCGAGGGTTTGGAGGCGCATGGAGAGCGCACATTTTCGGGGCACAAAAGAGGCTGGTCAAGAGGGCAAAAAAGGCTGTGAATAAGTTGGGACGGCCGACCACAATATCGTGGGCTTTGGCCGCCCCAGCCTCCAACCTGTAGCGGAAATAAGTCTCTTGGCAGCACGAGATTATTAGTTGTTTTTTGAGACGTTTTCGCTAGCTTCTTACGATGCCAGCTCGAGCCGCCGTCTCCGTCGATCCAGACGACGAAAAATCGATCGAAAGAAATCGTCAGCGCGAGTTCTCCAACGTCAACAAACTGCAAAAATACGACGCCGCGCAGATCGACAAGCTCGAGGGCTTGGAGGCAGTCCGGAAACGGCCCGGGATGTATATCGGCGATCCGGACGAGCGCGGTTTGCACCACATGGTGTTCGAAGTTCTCGACAATTCGATCGACGAACATCTCGCCGGATTTTGCGACAAGATTGATGTAGAGGTTCACGTCGATGGCAGCGTATCGGTGCGCGACAATGGCCGTGGTATTCCGGTCGATATTCACCCGAAATGGAAAATGCCGGCTGTCGAGCTGGTCCTAACGAACCTGCACGCGGGCGGAAAATTCGGGCAAGGCGCTTACAAATATTCCGGCGGTCTGCACGGTGTCGGTGCAAAGTGCACCAACGCGCTTTCGGAATGGTTCAAGGTGGAGGTTTCGCGCGACGGCAAGGTCTACCACATGGCCTTCGCCAAAGGAAAAACGACCAAAAAACTGGCAGTCATCGGCGAGGTCAAGGGCAAAAAGACCACCGGTACACTCATCACCTTCCTGCCTGATCCGACGATCTTCACGATCACGACCGAATTTAAATTTGAGCGTCTCGCGACCCGGTTGCGGGAGCTGGCGTTTCTAAATCCAGGTCTCGAAATCAATTTGACCGATGAACGCGGCGATGCGCCAAAGAAGGAAGCATTTCTTTACAAACACGGCATCGAGGAATTCGTAAAGCAGCTGGGTGAAAACAAACAGGTATTGCACCCCAAGCCGATCGTGATTTCGCGGCAGCGCGACGAAGTGTTTGTCGATGTTGTCTTGCAATACAACGACAGTTACAACGACCAGATTTTGCCGTTCGCGAATTCGATTCCAAATCCGGACGGCGGCACGCATCTCACCGGGTTCCGGACGGCGCTGACTAAAGCCGTCAATCAATACGCGAAGTCGAATAGTTTGATGAAGGAAAAGGACCCGTCGATTTCCGGCGACGACGTTCGCGAAGGTTTGATCTGCGTGCTTAGCATCAAACTTCCGAATCCCCGGTTCGAATCGCAGACCAAGGTCAAGCTGGTCAACACTGAGATCGACGGCATCGTCAACTCGGCGGTTTACGAAGGTTTGATGACCTTCTTCGACAAGAACCCGCCGGTCGCGCGGCGTATCTTCGAAAAAATTCTGACCGCGGCGCGAGCCCGCGAAGCTGCCCGCAAAGCGCGCGAGACGATCCGTAAAGGCGCGCTCACGGGCGGCGGTTTGCCTGGGAAACTGGCCGACTGCTCCGAACGCGATCCGGAATTGACCGAGCTTTACATTGTGGAGGGCGATTCAGCCGGCGGTTCGGCCAAACAAGGGCGCGACCGGCGTTACCAGGCGATCCTGCCGATCCGCGGCAAGCTGATCAACGTCGAGAAAGCCCGCGAAGATCAATTTCTCAAGAACACCGAGATCCAATCGATGATCACGGCGATTGGCACTGGCATCGGCAAACCGCGCGAAGAAGATGGCGCCGGCAACGGCAAACAGGAGGAAGGCCGGTTCGACATGTCGAAGCTTCGTTACGGTCGCATCATTATCATGACCGACGCCGACGTCGACGGATCGCATATTCGCACGCTGCTCCTCACGTTTTTCTTCCGGCAAATGACTGATCTCGTTCGCGCCGGCAAGATTTACATCGCGCAGCCACCGCTTTACCAAATCAAGCGCAAGAAGCGCGAAGAGTACGTCGACGACGACGTGCAGTTGAACAAGATTCTGATCTCGCTCGGCGCGGAAGACGTGAAGCTGAAGAATCTCGCTGATGGCAAAGAGGTCACCGCGGCGCAGCTGAAAGACATTCTCGAGTCACTGGAGAAACTGGCGAAGCTTAGCGAAGTCGTACGTCGTCATGGCGGCGACTTCGAGGCGTATCTTGAACAGCGCAATTCCAAGTCGGGCAAGCTTCCCGCCTATCTGGTGAAAGTCCGCGAGGGCAATGATGAGACCGTTCATTATTTTCACGACGAGAAAGCGGTCCGGAAATTTCACGAGGCGAATCTCGATCTCAATTTGTTCGACACCCAGATGGAACAGGAATTGTTGCCGCTGGGTGATGCTCAGGCGCCGGCGGCCAAAACCAACGGCGTTCGACGCCGCGCCAAGCTGGTCGAGCTCCACGAATCCGCCGCGATCCAGAAAATTATCGCCGAGCTGGCGCGGAAAGGTCTGAAGGTCGATCACTACGCGGCAAGCGACCGCCCGATTTTCGAATTGATCGAAGGCGAAGGCGAAAAAGCAAGCACCCATCCGCTCTTTTCGATCCCGGAAATTCTCGAGAAGATTTTGGAAATCGGCCGGCGCGGCGTGCAGATCAAGCGCTTCAAAGGTCTCGGCGAAATGAACGCCAAAGAATTGTTCGAGACGACGATGAATCCCGAGAAACGCAAGCTGCTCAAGGTGGATCTCAATGATGACAACGCGGTCGATGCCGACAAAATGTTTACGATTCTGATGGGCGACGTCGTCGAACCGCGACGCCAATTCATCGAGGACAACGCATTAAACGTCCGAAACCTGGACGTTTAAAATGACGAAGCGCGAATTTCGAATGTCGCGGGAACAGTTGTTAGGCCAAGCGCCTGCTCATTACTTCGTGATTCGTCATTAGACTTTGTGTATAACGCGAACGAAAAAGTTGATCCGGTAAATGTAGCCGAGGAAGTGTCGAGGTCGTTCCTCGATTACTCGATGTCGGTCATCATTTCGCGCGCATTGCCGGACGCGCGCGACGGATTGAAACCTTCGCAGCGCAGAATTCTCTACGCCATGCACGATTTGTCGCTCTTCCCCGGGCGGCAGCATCGGAAATGCGCGAAAATTTGCGGTGACACGAGCGGTAACTATCACCCCCACGGCGAAGCGGTGATTTACCCCACCCTCGTCCACATGGCGCAAGCGTGGGCAATGCGCGAACGGTTGGTGGACGGTCAGGGCAATTTCGGATCGGTCGAAGGCGATCCGCCCGCGGCCATGCGTTACACCGAGGCGCGCATGACGCATCTCGGCGCCGCGCTCATGGTCGACATGGATAAGGACACAGTCGATTTCGTTCCGAACTACGACGAGACGCGGACCGAGCCGACTGTTTTCCCGGCGGCGTTTCCAAATCTTCTCGTCAACGGCGGCACCGGCATCGCGGTTGGCATGGCGACGAACATTCCGCCGCACAATTTGGTGGAAGTGATCGACGGCATTTGCGCGCAGATCGACGACCCCGACATCACTCTCGACGAATTGATGAAGCACGTGAAGGGGCCGGATTTCCCTACCGGCTGCGCGATTTTAGGAACTACTGGTGTTCGCCAATACCTCGAGACCGGCCGTGGCAGCATGAAAGTGCGCGGCAAAGCGGGCGTCGAAGAAATCAAGGGCGGGAAAGAGCAAATCGTCATCACGGAAATTCCTTACAACGTTAACCGCGCCACCCTGGTCGAGCGCATCGCCGATTTAGTGAATGAGAAAGTTCTGAGCGAGATCACGGCGGTCCGCGACGAGTCGGACGAAAACACGCGCGTCGTAATCGAACTCAAGCGCGACGCCAATCCCAAGATCGTCATCAACAATCTTTACAAGCACACCGCGATGGAAAGTTCGTTCGCGGTCATCATGCTGGCGATCGATCACGGCCGCCCGAAGCTACTCTCGCTTAAGGAAGCAAACGCGGCTTATATCGAACATCGGCGCGAAGTTGTTTTGCGGCGGACACGCTTCGAGCTGCGCAAGGCCGAGGAACGGGCCGAGACCCTCGAAGGGTATCTCATCGCGCTCGCAAATCTGGACGAATTCATTCGGATCATTCGCGGATCAGCCAATCGCGAAGAGGCGCGAATCAAACTGCTCGCGTTCGAGTTCACCAAAAAGCAGGTCGAGAAGATCGGCATTCTGATTCGCAATCCCGCGCGCCTGACGGATGGGCGTTACGCCTTCAGTGAGCACCAGGCGAACCAGATTCTCGATCTTCGCTTGTATCAATTGACCGGCCTCGAGCGGGAGAAGATCGACAACGAATACAAGGAGCTGATCAAGACGATCCAGGACCTGCGCGACATTCTGGCCAAAGAGCAGCGCGTTTTCACGATTATCAAAAAAGAGCTGCGCGAATTGCGGGATAAACATGGGTCGCCGCGTCTAACTCAGTTCGCGGTCGATGAAGGCGAGATCAACATGGAAGATCTCATCGCCAATGAGGGCTGCATCATCAGCATCACCCATGGCGGTTTCATCAAACGCACGGCGGTGAGCGCATTCCGCGCGCAACGCCGCGGCGGTAAGGGCGTGATCGGGATGACGACGCGCGAGGGGGCGACGGAAGAAGAAGAGGGCGATTTCATCGAGCATCTCTTCACCGCGACCACGCACGACTACCTGATGTTTTTCACAGAGTCGGGACGCGCCTACGTCGAAAAAGTGTACGAAATCCCGGAGATGGGGCGCGCGGCCAAAGGACGCTCAATCGCGAACATTCTCGAGTTGCGACCAGATGAGAAAATCGCCGCCACGATTCGAATCCAATCAAAGAAATCCGGCGTTGGCCCGAATGCGGTCGATCAAACCTGGGACGAAAATCTTCACATCGTTTTCGCGACACAGTCCGGCATCGTCAAGAAATCGAACCTTTCCGATTATCGGAACGTTCGCAAAGGCGGGATCATCGCCATCCAAATTGAAAAAGGCGATCGCCTGATCGACGCCAACCTGACTAGCGGCAATAACGAGATTGTTCTGATTACCAAGGAAGGAATGAGTCTTCGATTTCACGAGGAACAATTGCGCGATCAGGGCAGGAACACAGTCGGCGTCTGGGGAATTCGCCCAGACAAAAAAGATCAAGTGGTCGGCATCGCACTTGTCGATCCAAACGCGATGCTTCTGGTTGCTGGTGAGAACGGGATCGGCAAACGCACACCGTTCGATGATTACCGCAAACAAAAGCGCGGCGGCAAAGGCATCATCACGATGAAAACCGGTGCCAAGACTGGTGACGTGGTCGGCGCTCTGACCGTGCGCGACAGCGACGAGATGATGCTGATCACGACCAAGGGCCAAATGGTGCGAACCCGGGTTAAAGAAATCCGCGAGACGGGACGCAATACGATGGGCGTAAAATTAATGGATTTGCGGAAAGGCGAAAAATTACAGGCGATTGCGCCAGTTGTCAGTCAGGCGGAAGAAGAAGCCCAGACTGCAGAAGCGCCGACCCCGGAGAAAGCCCAAAAAAAGTAAGGGCACGCGGCGCGTGCCCTTTTCTCGTGGCAGGAAGAAAACCTCGAATTAGTAGCGCGTCGTTGTCGTCTGCTGCGTTGTCGTCGGCTGCTGTACCGTCGTCTCACGAGTAGTAGTCGAGGTCGTAGTCGACGTCGGCTCGTGAGCACAGGAGCTCAGGAAGATCGCGATCAGAACCGAAAACAAAGGAATAAGAAGTTTTTTCATAGTGTGAATCATCGTTACATAATTAGTTCGCCCCAAGCCTCTTCGGCAGATGTAAATTAATTGAGCGAAGCGGGCTGATCGCGCCCGGTCCGTCTCGATGTCGATCTTGCCAGGCGCCGAACTTGGGCAAAGAATCGGCCCGATGACTTCGATCATGGACATGTCCCGCTTGCTCTTCGCGGTTGGATGCTTCGTTTTTCTCTCGGCGACGAAGGCCGCGGCCGGAGATTGGCCGGATGGATGTGTAGTTTGCGAAAATACCCAATCACCCGACGAGCGATACGGTATTCTTGTTCCTTCGATGGATGCTTGGGAAAAGGACGAGTCCCTTGCTAGCGCGTTTTGCAGTAGTCAAGAGGGAGCAGATCGAGTGGCTGAAAAAGCGCGACGACGCCACTTCCATTGAGGAGAAATGCAAAATGATGGAAGCGCGAATCAAAGTTCTGCAAGAACTGCTCTGGTAAGAATTCTAGTCGTTGACTTGGCTGCGAAGTTTCTTCAACGCGCTGCGTTTTCGTTTTGACTCAAGAATTCTTCGTTTCAAGGCGGGCGGACGTGGAGATTTGCGGCGTCGCTCTTTTTCACGAGCGGCAACCTGCGCGCGTCGCATCGCGCGTTGTCGATCTTCGATTGCATCGAGCAAACGCTGTCGCGCGAGCTTGCGATTCATCGCCTGCGAACGCGAATCCTGAACCGTTACGCTGATGCCGCTCGGTCGATGCCGCAGCGTCACCGCAGTGGCGACTTTGTTTACGTTCTGACCGCCGGGACCACTCGACCGCGAGAACGTTTCTTCAAGATCGACATCGCGAATGCCCAGCCTTGCCATCCGCTCCGCGACAGAGTCTCTTCCCATTGCTCGACAAAATAGACGAGCTTCGAGAGTTGTCGGCAACTGCGTTTATTGAGCAGATGCTACTCGGGCCGGCGCTTTGCCCGCAAAGATGGCATCGAGGTCGGCGAGAACTTTTTGCGGCCCGAAATTTTGCGAACCGGAATGGCTGCTCGAGATCACGTTTCCGGCTGAATCAACAAGGACTAGAGACGGAATCCCGTCGCCGGCGTTCTTCGCGATCGCCTCTTTGCCTTTTAGTTTCGTGTAATCGATCGCCAGCCACGGCATATTTGCCTCTCGAATGTAAGTCTCAAACGCGAAGGGCGATTTATCGAAACTGTAAAAGACGATCTCGAATTCGGGATGTTGTGCTGCGACGCGATTGTAGTAGTCCACGAGTTGGGGCGTGAACTTGCGGCAGGGCGCACACCAGTGCGCCGAAAAATAAAACGCGATCAGTTTCTTGTTCGCCAAAGCAGTGTCGTCGGCATGAACAACGCTGCCATTTTGCCACTGCACGAGGTCACCTTTGAGAAATTCGGAGATCGCGTCCGAGCCGGCGCCAATATCCGGCTTGGCGGATTTTGAAGTTCGTTCGCGTGCGACTCGCGCCTGATACTGAGCGTCGGATCTGCGGGTTGCTTCGGCTTGTTCGATTCGGCGTTGCTCGGCGAGGGCTATTTGTTCTTGCACCGCGGCCGCTTTTTCCGGCGAAAGTGAATAGATTCCGCTCTTCAAAGCGGCGATCAGTTCCGCGGAAGCGCCGGCTTTGACGAGCGCTTTCTCTTTAGCTTCGTCAAAGGTGTCGGCGAAATGCCGGGTCGATAATTCCTGCAAGAGCGAGTTGCTCGAATAGCCCGAGCGCAGCATCAAACCGATCTCGTTGACGGTGAGCGGCAGTTGCCCGGCCTGGACTGCAAAGACAAGGAGCGCACAGCCCAAATAAACCCAACGACGCATCCACGTTAAGGCAGCAAGAGATGAGCCAATTGAGATGCTACCTAGCGCGCAAAGAGGAGGTTTATCTGGCCGCGATATTCAGGCCTTGATTGGACAGCAGCTTCCGCTAACTGACGCGCGGCGTCACCCTGATTAGTCGCGTTTGCGTAAACGGCGCAAAGCCATTGTCGATCGGCCGCGTCGGGCGCATTCGGCTGGATGAATGATGTGGCGATAGTTAGCAGCGTTTTCGGCGGAAGCTTGCTCCAGGGGACTCGAGCAATTCCGTAGGGAAGCTTTAAAGCGACTGTCTGATTATCCGCGCTCGTGACCCCGGTGTATTCCGCTCCACTCGTGTCCACAAACGCACCGGAGAATTGTTTGTGGTTCAGATCGTCAATCAGCTTTTTTTTCCAATCGGCGAGCCATTGCGCTTTTTTCTGCGCCGCTGCGCCCAATTCTTTCTGGGTCAGCTGCCGCGGCGGTTGCGACTGTTCTGATTTGATCGTGGACGCGACCTGTTTTTCTTTTCCAAGGATAGCATCGGAAATCGCGCTGCGCGTTTTCAGCTGCTTCTTTGGGTCCGATGCCGGACCGGCCTTTGATGCCGGGTTCGCCTTCGCCTTCCAGCTCAAGTAAAATCGACAATCATCGAGATACTTTTGCGCGATTGGTTTAAGCTCTGCGATCCACGCGAATTTTCCGGTCGGCTGCGCCTTTGTAAACTGATCGAGAAGCGGGACGGCGTCTTGCACGTCGAGCTGACTAATGTCTTTCAATGCAAACGGAAAAAGCCCGAACAGCTCCGGCCAGCTATGGCCTTTAACAGAAAGCTGACCGGACTGAACCCGGCCCGGCGACAAAAGCGTCTTAGATGTCGCGACCATGAAGTTCGCAAGATCGACATCTTCCCGCGCGAAACCTTTTACGCCTGCTTTTTCCACTGCTTGAAAAGCTTCGCGGGCCTGTCCATCGTCGCGACCGATCATGGCCGCAAGGCCTTGTTGCAGGCGGGCCCAATCATAAAGCGGTTGGCGGTTTCGCGCGGCGGTGGCAATCCGGCCAAAGGCCGTTCCCGCGAC
>Ga0209156_10000821_pt1 | contig 26255 bp, 23 predicted proteins | sample GraSoiAngelo_124_FD_185881 | JGI IMG/M metagenome (GOLD analysis project Ga0209156, IMG submission 185881) | Grasslands soil microbial communities from the Angelo Coastal Reserve, California, USA - 14_0927_05_20cm (SPAdes) (version 2) | ecosystem: Environmental > Terrestrial > Soil > Grasslands... | reverse complement strand
GCTTGAAGACGATCAGAGGCAGCGCGAATTGCGTGACGGAATTGCCGAAGTTCGAGACCGTCTCCCCGGTCCAGTACTTCCAGAAGTCGCGGTTCAGTCGGCAGCATCTCCTGTCGCGGCCTTCTTCGGTCCTTGGCCGCCACGTCGGCCGCGCCCTCCGCGACGTCCTCGGCGAGTGCGCTTGCGTGGGACCCCTGCGGCCGGATCGCTTGACGCCGCGACTACTGGAGTCGTGATCGTCGGAGCCGGAAGCGCTTCGAGCTCGCCAGCCGGCAAAGCTGCCATCGCCGGTCGGACTTCGCCGTTCAGCCGGTCGAATTCTCCGAGGACCGTGCGCACTTCTTGATGCGTCTGGTCGATCACGAACCCGGCCTTCTTCCCGTGCTCCTCAGGACGCATCACACCTCGCTCGACGGCCCGACGCATGGTCGATTCGAGCGCGTCGCCCTCGACCCGTGACAAGAGCTCGGCGAAGAGAGCCTGATTCACCCAGTCGATTCGCTCGCCCTTGGCGCGTGTCGAAGCCACGAAGTTGAAGAGGTGGACGATCGACGCCGCGGGCTGACGCGCGTATACGACAAGGGGGTGGCCTTCGGCGAGCCAGCACATCGTGATCTGCCGGCCCTCGCGTTCGACCTGCTCCGTCTGGATCGCGCCACGCTCCTCGGCGATGTTGAAGAGGGTCTCGAGCAGGAGCCGGCGCTGCGAGCGACCGCGTGTCAGACCGCCCGGCTGATCCGCCCGCGAGAGCGGGTCGAGAACGGCCTCGACCGCCGGGATACGGCGGGTGTCCTTGCTCGTCACGGTGTCGATGCGGCGTAACACCCTCACCAAGTGAAAGATCGTCTCGGCGACGAGAGCCGAAGACATATTCGGGGCGAGCATCTGCTTGGCCTTCGCGCGGGCGCGACCCTCGAGCTTGGCGAGGACCGTCCCCTGGTCGATGCCGGCGTCGATGCGCTGCTCCAGGACGCTCGACGCTTCCTTCTGCGAGAGCGGGACCACGCTCGTGACGAAATCGCCGCGCGGCATGGCGCGGGCATGGAGGGCCACGAGCTGATCGAGCAGCAGCACCGCGAGACGCCGCTGCTCCTTGTCGGATTCTGGAGAGGCGGTCGGAACGACGGCTGGAACATGTGGCTCGGTTCGCACCCGCGCGGGTACACGACCGGGCCGTTGCGGCGTCCGCCGCGCGAGCTCCGCGGGCGGTTGTGGCTTGTCCACCTGCGTGTCGTCGGCCCGCAGCGCGGTACGTGTCCAGCGCGCCTGGGGGATGAGGTCCTCGAGCAGGAAGACGTCGTCGCGCAGGTACGGCGAGTCGCGCAGCTCGTTCGCTAGCGATTTGTCGCCCGCGATCAGGTAGACGTGTTTGTCCTCGTCCTTGATCGCTTTGCAGAGCGCGTTCAGATCGCGGTCGCCCGAGACGATGAACCAGTAGTCGATGTCCTGACGCTCTTTGTAGAGGAGCTTGAGCGCTCGCGTGATGAGGACCGCGTCGGAACGGCCTTTGAGGAGCCGGCCGCTCATGCGCTGCGCGACGGCGATGGGCTCCATGCCTGTGAACTCGAGCGCCATGAGGAGCGTTTCGTCCTGTGCCGCGACCTCCTGACCGAAGATCGCGAGCTTTACGCGGACAGGTCCGAACTCGGCGGCTTTTTGCAGGATCGCCTGCAGGATCGAGAGTGTTGACGGCAGCGGGCCCGTCGTGTGCTGGCGAAGTGTGTAGTAGACGTTCTCCCAGTCGATTAGGAGGGCAACGTCAGGCAATAGCTTTCTCCGTATGGGCTTCGCACGCCGCCTGACTCGTCCGCGGATCGCGGAGTTCCACCGCGGTCTCGCGCTTCTTGCTCTCCCTCGTCCGCTACCCCGAAACTCGAGGCTCGGCCGTGAGCGCGTCCATCACGAACGCTTCAGTCGTCGCGCGCGCCGTTTTGAGCAAGTGTAGCCGCTCGACGTCAGTTCGTATATGACGCGGCGTGCCGCTCCGCCGAAGCGATGAGGTCTCGGAAGCACCGCTGCGTCTGGGACGGCGCGAAGAACCGGTCGGTGATCTTGCACATCAGCCGGTACAGCGGGGTGCCCTTGCTCCAATCGCGCGACATCTCCGTCTCGTATCGAACGATGCTGCCTCCTTCGTCAGGCTCGATGAGATATCTCTCCGTCGTGAAGACCGTCGGGAGCCTCGGATGGTCGAAGGTCACCTCGGAGGCGGTCTCAAAACAGACCGATCGATCCGCCCGAGTGACGACCGTCCGCGTGGTCAGCGGGAACTTGCCGATCCGAGCCCGGACGCGAACTTCCGTTCCGGCGAGCGCGAGACCCTGCGGCGCGTCGACGGAGCTCACGACGATCCCGTTCGGATGCGCATGCCAGGTCAAGCAACCGTGCGGATCTGCCATGAGGTCGAAGAGCCTGTTGGGCGAGAGCGACGTCCGGACCGAATCGACGAACTTCAAAGCAAAGGTCCGGCGGCGGTCTTCGCCGGGCGAACGATCCATCCGCCCGAGTCTGGCGTCGTGAACGTGACCGGTGGTCGCCGACCGGTTTCATCAGTGTCACGTAGCCTTCGGACATGCCCGCAACCGATCGCCGGCTGACCGATCTCGTGCACACCGCCGCGTCACGCGGCGCGACGTACGCCGACGCTCGCACAGTCGAACGCGAGCACGAGGCCGTGAGCGTCAAAGACGGCGCGGTCGAATCGGTCACGCGCACTTCCGACCGCGGCCTCGGCTTTCGGGTCGTTCACAAAGGTGCGTGGGGCTTCGCGGCGACAGATCGGACCGATGAGGCCGCGATCCGCGGCCTTGTCGACGAGGCCTTCCGCCGGGCCGAGGCGTCCGCCTCCGTTCAACGGCGTACCGTGACGCTCGCGCCGGTCGCGTCGCAGCGCGGTGAATACCGGACGAAGCTCGCGCGCGACCCGTTCGCGGTGCCGCTCGCCGAGCGGATCGATCACCTTCGTGCCGTCGACGCCGCCTCGGTCGGTCCGAACATCAAGACCCGCCGGTCATCAATGGCCGCGTATCGGACCAGGAAGCATCTCGTCACCAGTGAGGGCACCGATGTGTCGCAGGAGATCGTCGAAGCTGGCGCGGGGCTCTCCGTCCTCGCCGTGAAAGCGGGTCGAAAGCCCGCGTCCCGATACGACTCGCGCCTCGTGCGGCAGGCGGGGTGGGAGTACGTGGAGCACCTCGACCTGGTCGCGCGCGCGAAGCGCTACCGCGACGACGCCGAGGCGACCCTCGACGCGCCGCTCGCGGACGAGCGGCCGACCACGCTCGTGTTCGCGCCGGAATTCCTCGCGCTTCTCGTCCACGAGTCGTGCGGCCATCCGACCGAAGCCGATCGCCTTCTTGAGCATGAGGTCGCGTTCGCGGGGACGACGTTCATGTGGCCGGAAGACCGTGGAAAGCTGCGCTACGGATCGCCGCACGTCTCGATGACCGCCGACGCGACGGTCCCGGGCGGCATGGGCACGTTCGGGTGGGACGACGACGGCGTCCCCGCGATGAAAACGAAGCTCGTGGACAAAGGCATCTTCGTCGGGTACCTCACATCGCGCGAGACCGCGGGGGCGCTTGGAGTGCCCGTCACGATCGGCTCCGCGCGAGCCGAAGGGTGGCAGCACTTCCCGATCGTTCGCATGGTGAACGTGAGCCTCGATCCCGGCACGACGCCGTATGCCGATCTCCTGCGCGGAATCGACTCGGGCCTGCTCATGGACGCGCCGGCGTCCTACTCCCTCGACGACAAGCGCCAGAACTTCCACTTCTCGACCCAGTCGGCCCGCGTCATCCGCGACGGCCAGCTCGACGGCTACGTCCGCGGCGTCTCGTTCCAATCGCTCACACCGGATTTCTGGGGCCGGTGCGATCTGGTCGCCGACGACTGGGAGCTTCACGGCTTCCTCTCCTGCGCGAAGGGCGAGCCTCTCCAGCTGATGCGCGTCGGCCACGGCGCGGCTCACGCGCGCTTCCGCGACGTACCCATCGAGGTCCGCGAGTGACGCTTCTCGGCGCGGATCGCTTGCTGGCGCCACTGCGCCAAGCACTGCGCGATGTGCCGGCGGACGAGGCGGACATCCACGTGCACCGGCGCCGCGCCGCCATCACGCGCTACTCGCACAGCTCGATCCACCAGAACGCGGTCTCCGACGAGACCCACGCGACGGTCCGCGCGATCGTCGCCAAAGCCGTTGGGATCGTGACGATGAACTCGCTCGAGCCCTCGGACCTGCGCCGCGCGCTCACCGAGGCAGCGTCCCTCGCGCGGGCGAGCCGTCCCGACGACGAGTGGCCCGGCGTTGCCGATCCCGAGCCCATCGCCGCGCCGTCGTCGTTCCACGAGGAGACCGCCGCGACGACGCCAGAAGCCCAGGCGAATTCGATCGGCGCCGTGTGCGCGGCGGTCCCCAAGAGCATGCGGGCCGCCGGCACGGCGCAGATCGAGGTGACCGAGGATGCGGTGGCCAACACCCGCGGTGTGGCGGCGTACGCACCCGCGACCATGGCCTATCTCCGCGCTCTCGTTCAGAGCGACACGTACGTCGGCTCGGGCTACGCCGAGGACCTCTCCATGCGCGTCGACGGCCTCCATCCGGAAACGATCGCGGCGCGCGCCGCCGAGAAGTGCGCGCTCGATCGCGATCGGATCCAGCTCGCGGCGGGCGACTACGAGGCGGTCTTCGAGGAGCTGGCTGTCGCCGAAGTCCTTCGGGTCATGTCGCTCACCGGTCTGGGCGGGCAGTCGGTGCGAGAGGGCCGCTCGTTCATGACCGGGCGCATCGGCGAACGGGTGACCGGCGAGAGCTTCACGCTCGTTGACCATGCTATGGACGCGCGCACCATCGCCGTACCGTTCGACGTCGAGGGGACGCCAAGGCAGAAGGTCATGCTGGTGGAGCGTGGCCTTGCGCGCGGTCCGGTCTACGACCGCACCTCAGCGAAGGCCATGGGCGCGCGATCCACCGGCCATGCGGCGGATCCTTCGCGCTACGCCGCGGGCGGGCACGCTGGGCACCTCGCGCTAGCCGGCGGTCCCGCCACGCGCGAGCAGCTGATCGGCTCGGTCCGGCGCGGCGTCCTGATCACCCGCTTCCATTACACGAACACGCCCGACCCGCGTGCGGCGACGATGACCGGCACGACTCGCGACGGCACCTTTCTCATCGTGGACGGCAAGATCACGAGGGCACTCGCGAACGTGCGCTACACGATGAGCGCGCTCGATCTATTTGCCGGTATCGATCTGCTCGGGCCGCAACGCCTCGCGCGCGATTGGTGGAGCTCGAACGGCATGGGTTCGATCCTGTGCCTCGTGCCGCCGATCAAGGTGCGTCGCGCGACCATCACGGGGTCCAGCCCGCTCTAGGTCAACCGACTTAGCCTGCCGTTCCAGCCGCGAGCGCCTGAAGGTAGCGGACGATCTCCCACCGCTCCGTTTCGGTCAACTTCGGCTTGCCGGTGTCGGGATCGACGGCGCCCCACGCGGGCATGGCTGTGAACGGGATGCCATTCGCGATCCAGTACTCGAGCTCGCCCGGCGCGTGCTGCGGCACGTGCACCTGGAGGTTGAATGGTCGAGGATTCAGGGTCAGCGCCGCCGGGCCGTCGCCGAGGCCCTTGGGACCGTGGCACACCGCGCAGTTCGCCTGATAGAGCGCTCGACCAGCCGCGACAGTGGCGGGGTTATCCGGCGTGGGGTTCTGCGCGAAACGGGCCGTGAGCGGCACCGGCGGCGTCGGGATATCCGGGGCGATCGTGTACGCGAGCCCGAGCGAGACGACGATCAGCACACCGAGAAATCCCGCGCTCTGCGCGAAGCGCTGCCACTCGCCGCCGCGGCGCCACCGGATCAGCGCGAACAGGCCGAAAACCGCGGCACCGACAGCGAGAACGATCGCGATCTGCTCGAGACCCTGTCTTGAAACAGGAAAGGTCACTTCTTCGCGTCGGCCTCAGGGGTCGGGGCGCCTGATGGGGCCGGGGCCCTACCCGTGGATTTGGCTTTCTTCTTTTCCTTCCGCGTCGACCACCACCAGAGCCCGATAAAAAGGACGAGCGGCACGCCGAGCTCGAGTATTTCGTCGAGCCAGGTGCCGGTCGCGCCGTGCGCGGATACGGACGCGAAGATCATCGGGATACAACGAGGCTATACGCACCCGTCCCTTCGTTCCCGATCGCGAGCGTGACCTTCCAGGTGCCCGGATCGAGCCCGGCGACATCGAACTTGTATCGGCCCGGACCGAACGTCGCTGGGTCTTCGACCGCGTCGAGCGGCGCCTGCGACGACGGGCCGGAGAATGTCGCGTGCAGCTTCTTGCCGACGACCGGGTTGCCGTCCGCCCCCACCACCACGGCGAACAGGGTGAGCGGCGCGCCGGACTGCGGTGCGGCCGGGTCGGTGAAGACAATGACCAGATAGGGGCCGATCGTCAGAGGCGGTGCGGCGGTCGAGCCGCCTCCGCCGGGCGCGCTCACCGGAACAGTGAAGACCGTGCTCACGTCCTCCAGACCCGCGAGCCGAACGATCGTCTGGATCTTCCACGTCCCGTACATGGCGGTGGGGCTGCCTTCGGCGACATACTCGCCCGCCGCGCGCTCCGTAGCGACGAGCTCCTGCTGACCCATGTCGTGCTCGACCATGGTGAACCGGAAAGCGACCTTCTCCGCGCCGGTAACGGGCGCGAGACCTTGATGCACGCGCAGCTCGTAGGTGTTGCGGCCGGCGCCGCCGCTCGCGACGAGCATCTCGAGACGCAGGCCGGACACGTGCTGCGTCTGGTCGTACGCCGACGCAGACGGTTGCGCCGGCGGCGCGAGAGCGGTGAGCACCGAGGCGGCGACGATGATGACGATGAAGATCCCGGTCTCGGCCATCGTGTCGCGGATCAGGGCGGTGCGCGCGCGGATCCCTGCGCGCAATCGCGGACCCCAGCGCAGGAGGTTGAGCGCCCCGATCGCGAGCGCCACCAGGACGAGGACGATCTTTACCGCGAGCGCGACGCCGTACGGGGTCTCGTACAGATCGTTGATGAGCACAAGCCGGTTGAAGGCCTGCAGCACCCCGGCCGCGATGAGCAGCGCCGTCGCGATCATCGCGCTCACCGAGAAACGCCAGACCGTGGCGCCGAGGGCTCTTGCGTCTTCAGCCGTGTCGTCGTGGCTCGCAAGGAGCACGCACCAGAGAAGCGCGACGACACCTCCGGTCCATACCGAGACGGAGAGAACGTGGACGAAGTCGAGAGCCATGCTCTCCAGGCTCCCGAGCGCGGTCGCGTGCGAAACGAGGGTCGCCGTCATCGCGGCAGCGATGCCCGCGGCGAGGGCGATCATCCGTCGCGGCCTGACGGTCGCGAGCGGACCGATCGTCATGACGCCACCGCCCGCGATCGCGGCGACCGGTCGCATCAATGCGAGCCGTGGCGTGACCGAGACCGCGGCGAGCACGAGACCGGCGAAGGCGCGCACACCGAGCATGACGCCGAGCCGGGGCGGAAGCTTCGCGCCCTGATCGACGATGAGCATCAGCGATCCGGCGACGACGAGGACGCCGGCGATGCAGAGTAGCCACGACTCTCGACGCGGGTCGATTCCCGCCGGAGCCACGAAGAGGACGAAGAACGCGGTGCCCAGGCCGAGGGCGATGCCGCTGTACGACAGCGCGCGGCCGGCGATCTCGAGCAGCGACGGAGGCGGCGCCGCTTCCGCGACCTGGGGCACGGGCGGGAGCGGACCGTTCCCGATTACGAAGGCGAAGTTGCCTTTCGTCGTGTGACCATCGACCGCGCTCGTCGCGGTCCACGCGACCACGTAGCCGCCGTCACCGATAAGCCCGACGGCGACCCGCAGTCCATTCGGGTCGCCCGAGGGCGTCACCGGCCCGGTGTCGTGGCGTTTGCCGGTGGCGGTGTCCAGAACCTGGATCTCGCTTCCCTTCGGATCCGGCGGCTCGCTGAACTCGATGCGTATCTCGGCCGGAGCCTTCACCAAACGCGCGTCGGCCGCGGGATTCGAGCGCACGTAGTTCGCATGCGCCTCCGCGGCGCCGCTCAGCAGAACGGCGCCGCCGAGGACGCAGGCGACGATGACCGCGAGGTGTCGCATCAGCGTCGCCGCGTGACCAGTCCGCCCACAGACGCGAGCAAGGCGAGGCCAGCGATGACGATCGCCGCAATCACGAGCGTCTGCATCGAGTCGAGGCGTGCGGAGAGGTCCGCGTTCGCCGCGACTCGATCCGGGAACTGCAGCTGGTCGGTCGATACCACCCCGTCGAACGTGTTTGGACCCGACTCAAAGCGCTCATCGACCTTCGTCGAACCCACATCGCCGAAAACATGAAAAATGTAATCGCCGACCTTCGTGGGTACGAAGGCTCCGGTGTAGTGGCCCGGGCTCTCTTCATCGGTCGCGAGATCGAGCGCCAGCTTCTTGGCGCCGCCGCCGACGATGACCTCCGCCTGAAGCGAGGTCGCAAGACCCTCGACGGGCTTTGAGCTGCTTGTCTCGGTGACGTCGAGGCTCAGGCCGTTCGCCGCGTTCACATACGCAGGCTCGTTGATCCACCCGACCACGAACGTATAGGGGCCGACCCTGCGATGTTCGTGGCCGAGCGCGACGTTCGATGTGACGGCGAAGCTTGACGCGACGATGGCGAGCGTCGCCAGCGCCGCGAGCACACGCGACATAGGACCCTCCCAGGTCTTTCTTTGGGTCGCGGCGAAGGAGGGTCTAGGTCCGAGGGGGTCCGAGAAGAAGTGGCGCGCCCCAGAGCGCGCGCGAGATCAGCGGGATCGGGACCTCGGCCGTGGGCCGGCGCGTGGGTCGCGGAAGTCGCGGCCATGCGAAGACCAGCAGGGCCAGGGCGACCGCCGCGAGGCTCATCGCGAGAGGCGAGACCATCTCAAATTTCTGCCCGCGGGCGTAGAGCTGCTGAAGGTGCATCAGGAAGATGGGGAAGCGGTATGCCGCGAGCACGTGATCGTGGAACGCCGGCGTGCCTGGCGGATCGATGTGCGGCGCGACGACCAGGCCGGCACCCGCGAGGGTCGAACCGGTCGCCGCGAGCGAAAAGACCGCTATCGCGAGAAGGCGGCGCACCTCTTCACAGGATACGGCCCGCGATTGCGTCCGGACTAGGGCGCGCACTCGCGGCATATCCCCACGATCGCGGAGTGGGCGAGGTCGGCGCGAAAGCCCTGCTCGTTGCGCAGCCGACGTCCGAGCGGCTCGAGCATGCGGAGCGCGATCTCCTGCTCGGAGCCGCAGCGCCGGCACACCAGGTGGCCGTGCCGCTCGACATCCGCGCGATGCCATCGCGTCACGCGATCGTCGAGATGGGTGTGGGTGACGTAACCGAGCTCCTCGAGCGCTTCGAGGTTGCGATAGACGGTCGACGGATCGATCTGCGGATGGCGCGCACGGATCTGGCGCGCGATCTCCTCCGCCGTGGTGTGGTGGCGCGCGCGTTGGAGCGCGTCGAGCACCAGGCGCCGCTGTACCGTCATGCGCCTTCCCTTGGAGCGGATGTCGTCCGCCACACTCACTTCGTTACCTGCTCAATCTCTTGGCTGCGCCTCGAGACGCGCTCAAGGCTGAACGTCTCGCTCCTCGCGAGTGAATCGCTCGTCGCTCGTTAAACCGCCTCATCTCGCGAGACTGCGGCAATCGCAAGTGTCTTGCAAGAGTCCACTATTGCGAGAACTTGCGATAACCTTCGAGGCGTGGACCTCAGCACTGCGGTGCTCCTCCTAGGAATGGCCGCGCTCGGATTCCGGCACGGCTTCGACTGGGACCACATCGCCGCCATCACCGACATCACGAGCACAACGAGCGCGAGCCATACCGAGGCAGAGGTGCCGGCGGGCGCTCCGATGCCCTCGCACGGCCACGAACCCGCCGAGCTGCGCGGCCACGAGCACGAGCACGCGGCCACCGGCGCAGGTGCGATGCACGCCTTCGGAGAATCCCGGTTCGCACACGAGGAGCGCCACGCCGTCGGCCTCGCCACGCTCTACGCACTCGGGCACGCCTCGGTCGTGCTCGTTCTCGGGATCGCCGCGCTCCTGCTCGGCGCGGTGCTTCCGCCGTGGGTCGACCCGATCCTCGAGCGGGTCGTCGGAGTGACCCTCGTCCTGCTTGGAGTGTGGGTGCTCTTCTCCGTTTATCAGTACCTTCGCGGCAAGGGCGAGTTCCGCCTCCGCAGCCGCTGGATGCTCGTCTTCGACTTCATTCGCTACGGCTGGGGCGCGCTCCAGGCGCGCATCCACGGCCACGAGCACACGCCCTCTGTCCATGCCTCCCAGTACGGGCCGAAGACCGCGTTCGGGGTCGGGATGATCCACGGCGTCGGCGCCGAGACAGGCTCCCAGGCCCTGCTCCTCGCCGGGATCGCGGGCGTCACCGGCGTAACGGGGATCGTCATCCTGCTCGCGTTCGTCGTCGGACTCCTCGCTTCGAACACGCTCGTCGCGGTCGTTAGCGCGTCAGGATTCATCGGAGCGCAGCGCCTGCGGACGGTCTACGTCGTGGTCGGCTTTGTCGCGGGCCTCGGGAGCCTGCTCATCGGGATTCTTTTCATCAGCGGGCTCGGCACGGCCCTTCCGGATCTGCAGCAGGTGCTCTTCGGCGCCCACACCGAATAGCCTCAGGGCGTGCGAGTCCTCGCCGCGCTTCTCGCGCTGCTCCTCTTCGCATCGTGCGGCGGCGGGCCGCCGCTGCACACCGGCGCGCCGGTCGGCGACCTCGTGATCCCAACGACCGTCCCGAACGGGAAGGTCGAGGTCGTCGTGAAGGGCACGTACGCGGTCGGCGAGATGGTCCGCGCGACGGTCCGGCTCCTACCCGCGACCGGATCGCTGCGTGGCCCGCTCGACGCGTTCATCCAGGCGAGCGGTTTTCACGGGACCGCTACGGTGCGACACCTTTCGATCGATCCGATCAGCGTGTCTGCCGGATCCGCCGAAGCTGTGGTCCAGTGGGACATGCGCGATGACAGCGGGAAAGCCGTCGGCAGCGACGACTACAGCCTGGTCTTCAGCGTGATCGACGACTCCGGGCGCACGACGAGCGTCGGCGCGACGCTGCAGGTCCGCTGAGGATGCTCCGTCGCCTTGTCTTCGCGGTCGCCGTCGCCGCCATCGCGGCGTGCGGCGATCCGAACACCGGCGTGGGCATCGAGGTCATCGACGCGCACGTCGTGAGGGTGATCGAGACGGGCGACCACGAGGGCGCGAAGTACCAGCGCCTTGCGGTGCAGCTCGACGGCTCGCTCTATCGCGGCGAGGTCGTCGAGCTCGAGTGGGACGGCCGGCGGGCGCTCAACGAGAACGGCTTCCTCTCTCCGGGCGACCGCGTCCTGCTGACGCTCAGCCGCACCGGAAGCACCCGCACCTACACGATCTCCGAGATCGTCCGCCTTCCATCGCTCTGGCCGTTCGTGGTCGTCCTCGCTGTCGCGCTCATCGTGGTCGGGCGGTGGAAGGGTCTCGCTTCGCTCGCCGGCCTCGGCGCGAGCATCGCCGTGTTCCTCCTGGCTGTCCTGCCGGCGGTGCGGAACGGTGACGATCCGCTCCTCGCGACCCTCGTCGGTTCGATCGGCGTGCTCGTCGTCGCCGTCTTCGTCGTCCATGGCTTCAACCGGAAGAGCGTCGCCGCCCTGCTCGGCACGCTCGGGACACTCGTGCTCGTGGTCGGGCTCGCGGCGGCCGCGATCTCCGTCGCGCGGATCACGGGGCTCGGCACCGAGGACGCGATCTTCGTGTTCGTCGGGACCCAGGGCAAAGTGGACATGCCGAGGCTCGTGCTCGCGGGCGTCGTGGTCGCGTCGCTCGGAGCGCTCGTCGACATGGCGGTGGGCCAGGCATCGACCGCGTTCGAGCTATCGGCCGCGAGCGAGCTTCGTGGCCGCCGGCTCTACCTGTCGGCGCTGAACGTGGGCCGCGACCACATCGGGTCTCTGGTGAACACCCTCGCCCTCGCGTACTTCGGTGGCGCGTTGCCGCTGATCGTTCTCGTCTCGCTCGGGTTCCAGCCGCTCTCGGTTTCGATAAATAGCGAGGAGATCACGCAGTCGATCCTGGCCGTCCTAATCGCGAGCATCGGCCTCGTACTTTGCGTCCCGCTCACGACCGGGATCGCCGTGGCGCTCGTCGATCGGGTCAAACCGATGCCTGCCACATCAATTTGACGCGCTCGCCGTTGTAGTGATACTAAGTCTCAGTGACTTCCCCGTCGACCGCCGCGGTGATGGCTCGGCTTGGCGAAGCGGGCCGCAAAATCACACCTGCTCGCTCCCGGGTTGTCGCGGCGACTCTCAGACGACGTTTGCCGTTCAGCGCTGAAGAGGTCGTCCGCGAGGTGGCCCGCAGCGGCGTGGGCCGCGCGACGGTGTTCCGGACGCTCGATCTCTTGGTTTCGATCGGGGCACTATCGCGAGTCCATGGGATCGAGGACGGTGGCCGCTGCGTGCGATATACGCCCTGCGCTCCCGCGCATCACCACCATCTTGTCTGCCGATCGTGCGGGCGCGTAGAGGAGATCGACCTCGCGGGGCTCGATGCGAAGCTCGCTCGCGCCGCGCGGGCGCGTGGCTATGCCGCGCTCGGTCACACGCTCGAAGTCGCCGGGATCTGCGCTGACTGCCGCGAACCACGGACGTGATCATTCTCGGAGTCGCAGCGGCGACCTTTGTATCGACGATGCTCGGCGGCCTTTTAGCGCTTCGGACGAGCGCTCACGTGGGTATGGTCATCGCGCTGGGAGCCGGCGTCCGCGTCGGCGCTGCCTTCTTCGATCTCGGACCTGAGGCCGCTAAAGAAATGGATTCTGTGCAAAACGCGCTCGCGTTCGCGGCGATCGGTTTTCTTATCTTCTATCTGCTTGAGCGGATCACTTTGATACATGTAGGCCACGAAGCCGGAATGCCGGTGGACCGTCACGAGCATGTCGGGACACTGGGCGCGGGCGGCATGAGCGTTCACAGCTTTCTCGACGGACTCGCGATCGGCGCCGCTTTCCACGCTGGCGTCGAGCTTGGCCTTGTTGTCGCCCTTGTCGTCATCCTTCATGACTTCTCCGACGGCATTGGAACGGTGAGCGTGCTCATCGCCAATGACGCGTCGCGGAGAACGGCCTTCCGCTGGCTCGTGGTGGATGCGCTCGCTCCGGTCGTCGGCGCTCTAGCGGCGTTCGCGATCAACATCCAGGGAGCTGCGCTCGGCGCGCTGCTCGGCTTGTTCATGGGGTTCTTTCTCTATGTCGCTGGCGCGGAGCTGCTTCCAGAAGCGCATCGCAAGGAGTCCGGCTGGATGGTCCTTGCAGCGACGCTCTTTGGTGCGATCTTCATTTTTGGCGTGACGCAGGTCATCTCGATCTAGAAAGCGCCCGCCGACGAGCTGTCACGGGTGCGCGCCGCTCTCGATCCGCTTCCGATCCTCGGTCTCGAGCTGGAAGGTCGAGTGCTCGATGTCGAAGTCGCCGCGAAGGCATGTCGCCAGGTCGTCGAGGACCGCGCTCGGATCCGCCCCGCGCTGCATGACCACGTGGGCTGAGATCACGTTCACTCCGCTCGTGATCGTCCACACATGGAGATCGTGGATGTCGAGCACGCCGCTACAGGCGAGCACGTGCTCGCGCAGCGTGTCGACGTTGACGTCTCGCGGCGTCGCTTCGAGGAGCACGTCGATCGCCTCGCGGAGGAGGCTGAACGACCGAGGCACGATGAGCGCGACGATCAGGAACGCCGCGAATGTGTCCGCGAGCTGGCGGCCGGCGAAAATGTTCGCGAGCGCCGAGATGATCACGGCGACCGAGGCCGCGACATCGGCGAGGACGTCGAGGTACGCGGCGCGAACGGCCAGTGAGGCGTGCGGATCGCGGAGGAGGTAGATCGAGACGCCGTTACTGACAAGGCCGACCGCCGCGACGACGAGGACGACGCTGCTCTGGACCTGGGAGGGCTCGCTGAACCGACGCAGTCCCTCAACGAGCACGACGGCCGCGACGACGAGAAGGAGGACGGTGTTGAGGACAGTCGCGAGGATCTCGAGGCGCAGAAGCCCGAACGTCCGGCGATCGGTGACCGGCCGGGTCCCGAGCCACACCGCTACAAAGGCGATGCCGAGGGCGACCACGTCGATGAGGACGTGGAACGCCTCCGCGAGCAAGGCCAGGCTGTTCGCGAAAATGGACGCGGTCGCTTCGACCGCGAACAGGATCGCGGCGAGCGTGAGGGCGATCAGGAGACGCGCGCGCTGCCCGGTTCTTTGATGCACGGAATGAACGGTACAATTCATGTGCGCAGTCCTCGCGGCTTGGAGGCTTCCCACTTGGCTCAGATCAGTCACGACATGACCATCTCCAGCGTCGTCGAGCGTTGGCCCGACGCCGCGCGGATCTTCGCTCGCTACGGCCTGTCGTGCGCCTCCTGCTCGATCTCCAAGAGCGAAACGATCATGGCGGGCGCCACCGGGCATGGCGGCGGTCGCGTGAACGTCGAGGACCTCATGCGGGATCTCAACGCCTATGCCGATAGCGGCAAGCTCCCCGACAATCTCCCAGCCGCGAATGCGACCGCCGGAGGCGCAGGTATGAAGATGCGCGGCATGGCCGAGCAGAAGGGCATAAAGCATGTGATCGCGGTCATGTCGGGGAAGGGCGGGGTGGGGAAGTCACTCGTCGCCGGGCTCCTGGCTATCGGACTGAAGCGTCGCGGCTTTCGCGTCGGCGTGCTCGACGGGGACATCACCGGCCCCTCGATCCCGCGCATGTTCGGCGTCCGTGAAAAGCCGGTCTCGTCCGACGGCAAGACGCTCAACCCGCCAAAGTCGCGTGGGGGTATCCCGATCATGTCGATGAACCTGCTCCTTCCAGAAGAGGGAGAGGCCGTGATCTGGCGCGGTCCCATGGTGTCCGGCGCGATCCGCCAGTTCTTCAGCGACGTCCAGTGGGGCGAGCTGGACTACCTGATCGTCGACCTGCCCCCGGGGACGAGCGACGCGCCGCTCACGGTGATGCAGGCGCTCCCGGTCGATGGCGTCGTCCTCGTCACCACGCCGCAGGCGCTCGCGGCGATGGTCGTGACGAAAGCGGTGAAGCTCGTCAAGCAGCTGGGCGGGGACATCCTCGGGATCGTCGAGAACATGGCCTACGTCCGCCTTCCCGACGGCTCGACGATCGAGGTATTCGGCCCGTCCCAGGGGCTGAAGCTCGTCATCGCCTCGAATGCACCGCTCATCGCGAAGATTCCGATCGATCCCGAGATCGCGAAGCTCGCCGACGCCGGTCTCATCGAGTCATACGAGTCGCCCGAGTCCGAGGAGCTCATCGTGAACTTCCTCGAGCGCGCGCCGGAGAAGCACCCACAGGTCCCCGTCGCATAGAACGGGATCGCCGCGTAGACCAGCTCACGCTCGCGGAAGCGCGCCGCCTCGCGGTCCACGCGCAGCTCCTCGATGCTGCGCCACGTCCGAGCCGTCGCACGATCCTTGAGACGGTCCAGCATCTTGGCTACCTTCAGCTCGATCCGACCAACGTAGTCGCACGCAACCACCTACTGATCCTCTGGTCGCGGCTGGGCCGATACGATCGCGCCGATCTCGATCACTTGATGTGGACCGACAAGGCGCTGTACGAGACCATCTCGTTCATCCTGCCGACCTCGGATCGGCCACTCCATGAGGTCCGCACGCGTGCGATCCGCCTGGGCTTTGATCCGTCATCGCGATCAGGGCGGATGCACAAGTGGATGAAGAAGAACGATGCACTCCGGCGCGACGTGGTCGCCCGGCTTCGGAAACACGGGTCCTTGCCGCTCACCGCTTTCGAGGACCGCGCGATCGATTCGTGGACGAGCTCAGGATGGACCGCCGCGCGCAACGTGTCGCAGATGCTGATGTTCCTCATGCGGCTCGGTGAGGTCTCTGTCGGCGGACGCGCGGGCGGGAAGAAGATGTGGACCCTTACGAAGGGATGGCTCCCGAGTGTCCGGCCGATGACCGCGAAGGCCGCGGCGCGCGCCGCGACCGAGCGCGCGCTCGGGGCGGCCGGTGTCGCGACGTTCAAGGAGCTGCGGTACTTCTATTCGCTGGGCGACCACGTGACCGCCGATGCACTCACTGCTCTCGAGCACGACGGCGTGGCGACCCGTCTGACGATCGAGGGCCTCCGCGGGCCGCACTACGCGCTCACCTCGGCCCTCGGGAGGCGGAACCATGTGTCCGAGCGGACGACGCTCCTCTCACCCTTCGACAACGTGATCATCGATCGCAAGCGGACCGAACTCCTCTTCGGCCTGCGTTACCGGATGGAGATCTACGTGCCGAAGCATCTGCGGGTTCGCGGCTTCTGGGCCATGCCCATCCTGCACGGCGAGCGGCTCATCGGCACCGTCGACCCGAAGGTCGACCGCGAGCGCGGCCGACTCGAAGTGATCACCTTCCGGCTCGAACACGACGCGCCGCGGGATCGATCGACCCGACGAGCCATCGAGAGCGCAGTGGAGGATCTCGCGGCGTTCGCGGGTGCGACCGAGGTGACCTGGCCAAAGGGGATCGCTTCGTCATACTCGCGGCGGTGATCGCGAGAGCCCGCGCGAATTCCGGCGCGCTCTGGCTGCTCGCGGCCACGACCATCGCCAACGTCCTCGGTTTCGGGTACCAGCTCGTCATGGCGCGGCTTCTCACCGCCGAGCAGTACGCGATCCTCATCGCGCTCTTCGGCGTGCTGATCCTCGAGGCGATCTCCAGTCAGGTGATCCAATCGGCGACCGCAAAGCTCACGGCGCAGTACCGCGCGCGCGGTGACGAGGCCGCTCTGCATCAGTTCGTTCGGCGCTGGTCGCTTCGCGTCGCCATCGCGATGGCGGGTCTCGCGCTCACGATCGTGGCGCTCTCCGGGCCGATCTCGCAGGTTCTCGTGCTTCCCGGGCTCGCGGTGATCTTCCTCGGCGTTGGCCTCTTCTTCGCCGGCATGATGACCTTCGCCCTCGGTCTGCTCCAGGGTCTGGCTCGCTTCGGCTGGATGGGGAGCGTGCTCATCGTGCAGGCCGGCGCGCGTCTCGTGATGGGCGTCGCGCTGGTCCTGCTCGGTCTCGGCGTGAACGGAGCATTTGCCGGCGCGACGGCGGCCATCGCCGTGAGCGTGCTCGTTGCCGCGGTGCCACTCGCCCCACTCCTTCGTGCCGCGCGCCGCTCGACGGCCGTCGTCGAGCTCGCCGCGTCGGAGACGAGATTCTTTGCCCTCGCCGCGGTGGTGCTGCTCGCATACGCGGCGCTCACCAACATCGACGCCGTCCTTGCGCCCGCCGTCCTGAGCCCGGCCGAGGCGGGCACCTACGCCGGAGCGGTGACGCTCGGCAAGATCGTTCTGTTCGCGCCGATCGCCGTGGGCTTCCTGCTCCTCGAACGCACGGCGCGCGCGCATGCGCGGGGCGAGCCGACGGAGCGCGCACTGTTCCTTTCCCTCGGCCTCGTTCTGGCAACGAGCGGCGTCGCGGCGCTCGCCTACCTCGTTGCCCCCGGGTTTTTCGTCGGTCTCATCGTCGGCAGCCAGTACCCCGCGACCGTGTCCGTCGCTCCGATCTACGGCGTTGCCGCGCTGTCGAACGCCCTCCTCAATCTCTGGATCAGCTACTTCGTCGGACGCGGCGAGATGCGGGTCGGCCTTGTCCTTGCGCTCGCGGTGGTGGCGGAGGTCGTCCTCCTGGTGAGCGCGGCGACCGACGCGATATCGGTCGCGCGGATCGTGCTTCTGGTCGCGCTCACGACGCAGGCCGTCGCGATCGTCACCTTTCTTATCGAGCGAACCGGTCAGACCAAGGTGGCGCTGACGCCTCGCTGACACGCCACGCCGCTACCCTCCGTGGTCGCATGCCTCCTTCGAGCACTCTCCTCCGAGCCGCGCTCGCGCTGACGGCGACGGGGATCGTCTCCGCCGCGAGCATCCGGCACGTCCAAGAGGAGAGCGGCGCCGATGTCATGTTCGCGGTTGCGTACGCGTTCTATCTCTCACTGATCCTGATCGCGACCCCGCGACACCCACCGCGATGGGCACCCGTGCTCGGATTCGCGTTCGCGGCGATCACCTATGTCGCAGCGATCCTGACGCTCAACGGGAACGCGCTCGCCGTCGGCCTCTACCTGCTCGTCGCCCTTCTCGGGTACCTCGCCACGCCGGCGACGTTTCGACCGTTGACTGTCGCGGCCTTCGCTCTCTGGACGCCGGCCATCCGGTTCTTCGGGCCCGATCCCCTCGCCGGGCAATTCCCACCGCTTCTCGCCTTTGCGTCCGTCCTCTCGCTGATCAACCTCGTGGCCACGCTTCTCGATCGAAGCGCCCACGATCCTGACGAGCGGCTCCGCCGCATCGGTCTCGGCCTACTCGCGGTCGCGACCGTGGCGACGGTCGTCGAGCGGCATCTCGCCGTCGAGTCGCTCGTTGTCGCACCGGATGATGTGATGGCGCTGGTGGTCGTCGGCGTGCTTCCGCTCCTCGCAGTCGTTCGGCTACGGCCATCGACGCGCGACGCGATCGCGACGGGTCTCGCGCTCGCCACGTTTGTCCTCGCGGCGATGGCGCTCATCCTCGGCAAGGGCTACCACGTCGACGCGGTCACGGTGCCGCACGTCGCGGCGCAGCAGCTCCTCGCGGGGCACGACCCTTACAGCACCTTCGACCTTCCCGCGGCCTTGGCTCAGTTCGGAATGAACCCCGACCTGGTGACGCACTACGAAGATGGAACCGTCGTCCGCTCGCTGAATTACCCCGCGCTGAATTTTCTCCTGGTCACGCCGTTCATTGCCCTTGGTGTGACCGACATCCGCTGGATCTATCTCGTGGAGATCGTCGCTCTCGTCCTCATCCTGCTGCGTAAGGTGCACATCCCGTGGCGTCCGCTGGTCTCGGCCGGCGTCGTCGGCAACACCGTCATCGTGCGCCAGAACATCCTCGCGGGGGTCGATCCCACGTGGTGGGCGCTGCTGACGGTCGCCTGGATCTTCGTCGAGTCGCGATGGCTTTCGCCGATCGCGGTCGGGCTCGCGATCGCCTCGCGACAGCCGGCATGGTTCGCGGCTCCGTTCTACCTGTTGGCCATCTGGAAGCGGAGCGGGCGCGCCGAAGCGATCCGCCGCGCGGCCATCGTCGCTATTGCCGCCCTTGCCCCGAACCTTCCGTTCATCGTCGCCAACCCCGATGCGTTCTTCGACGGCATCGCACAGCCGATGCTCGGCGCGTTCGCGCCCTATGGCGTTGGCTTCGTGCGGCTAGGGCTCGACGGCCCGTTCCCGCTCCTACCGCGCGCCGTCTACGGAGCCCTTTCGGCCGTTTCGCTCGTGGCGCTCCTCGTTGTGCTCTGGCGCTTCTGGCGCCGCATTCCGATCGGCGCGGTCATCTTTCCGTTCGTTCCGCTCTATCTCGCCTGGCGTTCGCTCCAGAACTACTTCGGCTCGATCCCGCTCCTCGCCATGGCAGGCGACGACGAGCTCATCGTGGGCACGGCCGGCGAACGCCGCGAGGCCAGCGCCTTGAGCGCCTTCGCCGCATCTACGACGCCCGCGCCCGCGACGTCGGCTGCCAGCCCGAGGTCGTCGGCGCTCTGAATGAGCGCGCGCCGGACGGCGCGTGCGCGCGCGACCCGAGAGTCCGCCCGATTCGTCGATCGCGACGCCTGGAGTAGAAGGGCGCACACGCCGGTCACGTGCGGCGTGGCCATCGACGTTCCGCTCATGCGGACGTAGCGGTCTGGGACGGTGCAGCGATCGGCATCCAATGCCCGCGCGCGTGCGCTCGCGACGCCGACACCGTAGTGGCACGCGGCGCGTGGAGTCGTACCGCCACCGACCGCGACGACGTCGGGCTTATGCGCGCGCAGACCGGCGACCGGGCCGCGAGAGCTGTAGTCGGTGATACGGCGATGCTTGTCGATGGCGCCGACTGTGATCGCGCCGGCCGCGCAACCGGGCGAGCCGATCGTGCTCGGCCCCGGGCCGGAGTTGCCGGCCGCGACGCAGACGAGGATTCCCTCAGCGCTCAGCGCGTCGACCTCGCGCGACAGCGGATCGTGCGGATCGCCGGGGCCGCCAAGCGAGAGGTTCACCACTTCGACCTTCAGCCGGCTGAGCCACGAGAGCGCGGCCAGAACGGTGTCCTCGGTCCCACCCCGTAGCGAGAGCGCCTTGGCGATCACGAGCGATGCCTTAGGGGCGACGCCGCGATAGACCGCACCCGCACCGGCAACGATGCCGGCGACATGCGTGCCATGACCGACCTCGTCGGAGGTTCCGCTCTCGGTGAAGTCGCGAGAGGCGACGATGCGATCGCCGAAATCCGGGTGGTGATCTGCGCCGGTGTCGACGATCCCGACGTGGATCTCGTCACCCTCGATTCCGCTTGTCCACACCGGTTCCACCCGCAGAAGAGGCACGCTTTCGTTCAGCAGCGCATAGACGGGCTTCGGCGGACGCGCCACGAATCCCGCGGCCTCGAGCTCGCGCCGGAGCGCGGTCTGACGGTCTTCGGGTACGTCGAGCACGATGACGCCGGCGCGACGGTGCGTTTGCCGGACGACCGCCTCGTGTTCCCGAAGGACGCGCTCGGGTATGCCCGAGGCGAGTGACACCTCTTCCGCGCGGGCGGGATCTTCTGAGGGGAGCACCGACACGCTGACGGGCCGTGCCGCCTCGACGATGAGACGAGTGCGCGTCCCGGTCGGAGTGCCTCGATCGCTCTCCGCGAGCATGTCAATCGCATATTGACACGCGTGTCAAGACCCGACAATCCACCGTATGCCAATCGATCGCCAGCTGCTCGAGCTCCTGGCCTGTCCCGACGAACACCACGCTCCTTTACGTGAGGTGGGGGACTTCCTGGTATGCACAGAATGCCGAAAGCGCTTTCCTGTGAGGGACGGGATTCCAGTGATGCTCTTAGACGAGGCCCTGCCGCCCGCCGACTGAGCGCCTGCGCAACCACAGACGACTCGCGCGGCGGGTCCTGTCCCGGGCTCGGGGTCGCGCGCTCACCGCACCCTCCCCGCCTTCCGCGTCGCTCGCTTCGCTCACTCCGCGTGGCGGGTCCCCGGGGCACCCGCGGTTCGCGCACAACCCGCTCGCCCGTGCCACCCGCCGCGCGTGGTCGTCACTGCTAGCGCAGACGCTCTCTGGGGACGACGATGCGGACCGTCGTTCCCTCGCCAGGCTTGCTTTGCACTTTGCAGAGTCCGCCCAGAAAGGCCACTCGCTCTCGCATCCCAAGAAGCCCGAAGTGCCCCGGGCGTACCCCAGCTTCTCCCCATTGCTCCGTTTCGAAGCCATGTCCATCATCGCCGACGTCAATTTCGAGAGTCTCTTCATTTTTTAGAAGAGCCAGCCGCACTTCGTGGGCGGCCGCGTGCTTCTTCACGTTGTTGAGCGCTTCGACGGCGACGCGATAGAGCGTCGATTCGGCCTCGCGCGACAGCGGACCGGGATCGTCGAGCGCTTCTTCGAGCGTCCAACCAGCTTCGTCCGCCATCTCGCGCGCCGCCGCCGACAGAGCTGCCACGAGGCCGAGATCGTCAAGCGTCGCCGGCCGGACTGTCCCCAAGATCTCGCGCGTCTCGCGAATGGCGCGGCGCAGCAGCTCGGTCGCCTTGCCGACCTGGACGTTCTCAACGCCCGCGCTCTGGAGCTGCGCGTGGGCGGAGACGAGGATCGGCGCCAATCCGTCGTGCAGATCGCGCGCAAGGCGGCGCCGATTTTCTTCTTCTTGGGAGAGAAGCTGCCCGGTGAAATGCTGGAGGTCGCCGTAGAGCTCCATGCGTTCGATCGCGAAGGCCGCCTGGTCGCCAAGGATGCGCAGAAACGCGATCGCGTCGTTTCCGGGGTGAGCCTGCCGGTTGACGTTGAGGACTCCCTGGGTCTTGGCGGCGACGAGGAGAGGGATGCAGATCGCGAACGGGACGTCCTTTGTATAGGGCGTCCCGAGCTCCTTCGAGGCGGGGCCTTCGATGATCAGCGGCTCGCGCCGCTCGAGCGCCTGCCACGAGATCGACGGTCCCACCCCGACGCGCGTTCCCACCAAACGGCCGGGACGGGCCGCGCGGATGATGAGTGCGTCACCCGCCGCGTCGACCGTCATGAGTGAGGCGGACTCGTATGTGACCGCTTCGTGAGCGGCCTCGAGCACGAGATCGAAGAGCTCGTCGGCGCTCGCGGCGTTCCCTATGCGCACCGTCGCGCGCTCGAGGGAGCGGAGCAGGGTGGAGGGGGTCAGGTCGCGGGCTGCTCGACCAGGCCGTTCCGGACCGCGTAGATCGCGGCCTGCGTGCGGTCCGATACGTTCAGCTTCTCGAGGATCGCGGCGACGTGACTCTTGACCGTCTCCGGAGACAGCACCAGCTTGTCCGCGATCTCGCGGTTGCTCAGGCCTTCGGCGACGAGCGCGAGGATCTCGCGCTCGCGTTTGGTGAGGTTGCGCGCGGCCGGGGCAGTCGTCGAGCCGGGCTTCATCTCGGAGAGCATCCCCTTGAGCATCTGCGATTCGATGAAGGCGCCGCCGGTCGCCACCTGGCGGATCGCGTCGATGAGGTCGTCCTTCGACACGTCCTTCAGAAGGTAACCGGCCGCGCCGGCACGGACCGCCTCCCTCAGGTACGCCGGGTTGTCATGCATGGTCACCATGATCACGGCGGTGCGTGAACGTTCCTCTTTGATGCGCCGCGTGGCCTCGAGGCCGTCCATGTCCGGCATCCGGACGTCCATGAGCACGACATCGGGCAGCTCCTTGCGAGCCGTCTCGATCGCCTCACGGCCGGTCTTGGCCTCACCCACGACGGTCAGGTCCTCGGCCTTCGCGAGCATGGACGCGACCCCCTGCCGCACCAACTCGTGGTCGTCGACGAGAAGCACACGAATCGCCATCGCCGAGATTCTAGGGGTCGATCACGCGATGGCGATCCAGATGAGATAGAGGAGTAGCCCTGCGAGCACGACCAGGAGTACGCCGACACCGAAAAGGGCCAGCGAGCCAGCCTCGCTTTTCGCGGATGGTGTCAACAACCGTTCTACAGCACCAACGAGATCGGCCGAAGGAGCGTCCTTCGCCACCCACCCTTTCGGTTTGTCGACGGAACGTTCCGCCGCCGCGGCCTCGGCCGGGCTCGCCGCGAGGATCAACGACGAGACGCCAAGCTCGGCGCGGCCGTCGCGCCGCAAGACCAGGGCATCGACCAGAGCGAGGTCGGCCGGCCAGCTTCGGGCGAGGGCCACGGCGTCGGCAAGCTTCGCGGCGCGACGCACGTCGTAGCGGCGTTCGAGGCGGAGGATCGTCTCGATCCCCGCTCCGACGCTCGGGTGCGAGACGACCAGGAGGACCCTCGGTCGGCTGATGGCGGGACGATACACGGTTGTCCCGTTCCGCTACATCGGACCTACACCGTTCCTCCCCCTCCCGTCCGATGCCTTGTAACAGCCAAGAAACGACTCTTTCACTCGTGCCAAAGCGAATCCTCATCGCGGACGACCACCTCGCCGTGCGCGAGGGCCTCCGGTCGCTCATCGACCCCGATCCCGACTTCAAGGTCGTGGGCGAGGCCGCTGACGGCATCGAGGCGGCCCGGAAGGCACTCGAGCTCCGCCCCGACCTGATCATGCTCGACAACTCCATGCCGGGTATGACCGGGCTCGAGGTAGCCCGGATGCTCCGGGACAACCTTCCGGCCACGAAGATCGTCTTCCTCACGCTCGACCCGGGCATCCGCGATCTCGCCCTCGCAACGGGCGCGGCTGCGCACATCTCAAAGGACCAGCCCCCGCAGGAGATCATGCGTGTCGTCCGCGCCGCGGCCGGCATTTCGACGCCAAAGCCACAGGTAAACCAGCCGATGAGCGCACAGGCCAAGCTTGCCGAGCTCCTCATTTCCGAGAAGCTCCTCACCTCGCGGCAGATCCAGGACCTCGATCGCTCGCGCGAGGGCAAGCAGACTCTGTCCAACGCCGTCCTGCGATCGAGCCTCGTTGCGGCGGACGCGCTCGCGAACGCACTCGCTCGCATCACTGGCCACCCGGTGGTGTCGCTCCGAAATGCCCCCGAGCCCGCCGTCATACGTCAGCTTCCGCGCCGCTTCTGCGAGCTCCGCGCCGTCGTCCTCATCGAGTTCGGACGCGCGAGCGCCACGCTCGCAATGGCCGATCCGCTCGACGAGGCAGCCGCGCGCGAGGCGAAGGACATGCTCGGAGACATCGACCTCAAGGTCGTCACGGCGACCCTCACCGAGGTTCGTGACGCGATCCACCACGCGCATGCGCCCGCGCTCGTGCCACTCGTGGCGGTGCCGCCGCTTCCAGAGAGGCGGTCGCGACGTCCGCTCGCGCTCGTTGCCGCTCTCGCCGCCGCGCTCCTCCTGATCGCGACGGGCACCGGCGTTGTGCTGAACCAGGCCACGGTCGTCGCGGCGCGGGCGAATCTCACGATCTTTCAGGGCACAGTCGAGGTCCGTCACGGCTCCGGTAACTTTGCCGCGGCTTCGACGAACGACCTTGTCGAACAGGGCGACACGATCCGCACTGCGTCGGGCGGGCACGCCGCACTGACGTTCTTCGACCGATCGCTCGTCGTGCTCGAGCCTGACACCCAGGTCGTCCTCGAGACCCTTCGCACGGTTGCCGGCGGTCGCGACATCGACCTCGTTCTCCGCCAGGTGACCGGCAAGACGTGGCACGTCGTCGCGCACAGCATCGGCGAGGGTGGCCGCTACGCCGTGCTCACCCCAACGTCAACGAACACAGTGCAGGGCACCGCCTTCCAGGTGCGCATCGATGCCCTTGGTCGGACCGTCATCAGCACGACCGACGGTACGGTGCGCACGTTCGGCACCGACACCGCGATACCGCCGGTGCTCGTTGCCGCGGGGATGCAGAGCACGGTCACGCAGACCGGACCGTCGGCCGCCGCGCCGATCACCGACGCGACCCTCACCTTCACGTTCGAGGATGCAAATCAAGCCTTCGTCGTGAACGCGGCTGGACAAGCAGCCGGAACGAAGGAAGGCGTGGTTCTCCGCTATATCCCCGGGTCGTCGATCGCGCAGGACAACGGCCGCGTGGTCGTCACGATCCCAGGTTCGGATGCCGGACGATTCAGCTCGATCGTTGCCCCCAAGGGCGACGTCGCGCAGGTGCGGATCGCGACCGTGCTGAACCAAGGTGGTAACAGCACTCCGGTCACGGAGACGCGGCCGGTCGAAAACGGAGCTGCCAAGGGCGGCGTCACCATGACCGGCACGACGATCGTGATCCTGAGCGACGCCGCCGCCAAGACAGCCGCGGCGCCGGTCTTCGCGAGCGCGCCGCCGAGCCCGACGCCCTTCAACCCGCTGACCCTCATCTCGCGCGGTCCGCAGGGCGACCTCGGGCCGGCCGGTCCGGTTGGTCTGAATGGCGAGCCGGGTGCCCAGGGTCCTCCGGGCCCGGCGGGTCCGACAGGTCCGTCCGGTGCATCCGGAAATCCCGGTCCTTCGGGCGCACCGGGCGCTACTGGACCTTCCGGCGTTGGCCCTGCCGGCGCGACCGGCGCCGCGGGCGCTGATGGCCTTCCCGGTGCGACCGGGGATCCGGGCGTTCAGGGTCCCGCCGGAGCGGCCGGCCCTGCCGGCGCCGCTGGTCCCGCAGGCCCCGCCGGCGTCGGCCCCACTGGCCCTACCGGCGCGACCGGGCCGACCGGTGCAAATGGTGTCGATGGCGCGACCGGTGCGACAGGCGCGAACGGAGCTGTTGGAGCGACCGGGCCGCAGGGCGCGACCGGAGTCGCCGGCGTGACGGGCGCGACCGGTAACAATGGTGTTGACGGCGCGACCGGAGCTACCGGTGCGACTGGCAACAACGGGATTGACGGAGCGACCGGGGCGACCGGTGCCAATGGTGCAACCGGAGCGACCGGTAACAATGGTGTTGACGGCGCGACTGGGGCCACCGGTGCAACCGGCAACAACGGAGTCGATGGTGCGACTGGTGCTACCGGGCCCGTCGGCGCGACTGGTGCGAACGGAGCGATAGGTCCGACAGGTCCTCAAGGTCCGATCGGCGCGACGGGTGCCACCGGAGCGACCGGTAACAATGGTGTTGACGGCGCAACCGGTGCAAACGGCGCGACCGGTGCCACTGGTTCCAATGGCGCGACGGGCGCGAACGGTGCGACTGGCGCTAACGGCGCGACCGGTGCCACTGGATCGAATGGCGCGACGGGAGCTCAGGGTCCGACCGGTGCGCTGGGACCGAC
>Ga0209156_10000819_pt1 | contig 26330 bp, 23 predicted proteins | sample GraSoiAngelo_124_FD_185881 | JGI IMG/M metagenome (GOLD analysis project Ga0209156, IMG submission 185881) | Grasslands soil microbial communities from the Angelo Coastal Reserve, California, USA - 14_0927_05_20cm (SPAdes) (version 2) | ecosystem: Environmental > Terrestrial > Soil > Grasslands... | reverse complement strand
CTGCTGTGGACCGTTTACCAACCTGACCGAGAACTTTCTCATCTCGTTGTACTTCCTAAATCGGCCACCGGGTTGGCCGCGGATGCGCCTAATTGCTCTCACCTTGACGGCAGGGTCCGTGTTACCAAAAATCTACGGCTCTTTGAACTCGCCCGCGTGGTCGTGCGTCTCGATCACCGCGCCAGCTTCATCGTAAACGCGAATCACAGCATGGTGCGAGCGGCTGAAAAACTTGGCGTAGCTGATTGCGTCGTTGATCGCGTTTGGCTCGCCATACCACAGGCGACCGAATGGCAGCACTTCGGAAATCAGATCGACGCCGCGATCTTTTCGTGGTCGAATCTCGTAAATGTGGTGAGAGCTGCTCATCGCGGCGGCCAGCGGTTGGCTTGGAGCGCTTGGTTAAGTGGTCTGCAGCGGCTTGCACATTATGTCACCGGGCCGCTGCTGCCAAACGCACGGGCCAAGTGTTGTCCAGCCTAGGCGTGAAAACCACGCCTGCTTGTCGAGCGTAAACAAATATAGGGCGTGTATCGCTCGAGACCGAGCCCCGTCTTCGACGGCGGCGCATAGTGCGGCACCAATACCCTGACGACGAAAATGTGAGCCTACATATACTCCGCCGAGCCAAGGAGTCAGATCTTCGCGCCCCTCATGATCGTGCACGCGAAGGGCGGCGGTTCCGAGCACTTGTCCGTTAGCATGCGCAACCCATGCGATAGGCAACTTATCTCGATTCATGTGCGTCTTCAGTTTTTTTGATTCGAGTCTCAGGGGTTTCTTCGCCAAGAATAGAGCCCCCACTGTTCGAACAGCCACTGCGCCAATTGCGAGATGTATTCGGGGTGCTCAATCAGGTAGTTAATCTGAACTCCGCGCATACCAATTCAGTGTTCGATCTAACGAGAATTGTGCCGAATTATTCGGCATTCCGGAAGCGGAATCGTTTCGATTCATCGCCGACAATCTCAGCAAAGCCGGTTGGAGTTGGGGCTGCGGCTCAGGCGTGCAATTCCAGAAGGTAAACAATCTTGATTGCCGACGCGCATCGCGGCATGATTACCCTGCCATCCATCAGCACCGGGATGTAAAAGTGATCGGCACAATACACCGCTACGTCAGGAGGATACTTGCGGAAGAAGTAAACCACGTAAACCCAATGAGCCGAGTTAGGGGGCACCGCTCAGGCCGCGCAACATCCATTCTGGCACGCCCCCGAGTCCAAACAGAATCACAGTCTCCATCGTAAACATGAATAGAATGGACAGGACAACCGCCACGGCAAGGATCACCCATTTCTTGTATGAGTGGCCAAAGTACCTTTCGATCATCTTCTCCTCAGCTATCCCGAGCCATATGCTAGCCGGAATTATCACGAGCGGCGCCTGCTGAGGAAAGCCGGCCATCATTGTTCCCAGTCCGATCACGAACGCGCTACCATAGAAGCACCCCACAGGTACGCCTGCGGTAGAAACAGTTCCCGTAGCTCGGAACGTCCAAGACGTCCGCGGCGGAATAACTGGATTGAGATCGCGAAACTCATCGGGGCGCTTGCCATCGACACCGCCGCGAACAGTAATTTAACTTCCGACGGTCGATCGACGATATGACGGAAGAGGTCATCTGAGTGCTGCTTCACCCAGAAGGATAGTAAAGAGTCGACGAAAACCGCGAGCGGTAGGACACCTGAAATGATAAGGAAGAGAACGGGGGGCATGTAATCATTGAAGCGTTCCTGGGCGGGTTTAGAGTATTCCTCATTTGTGTAATCTTTAATCCACGCAGGCCATAGTATGACTGTACATAGGGTCTTGGGAATCAGCCAGAGCCAGAGCGCTGTGTCGTACAGGGCCGTGTCAATGGCTTCGATTACCTTGTTCATCGAAGTGATCCTGAATGCCGCCTAACGAGATATGGATGGAATTTTCCCGTCATATTTTACGGAATTATTCCGTCTAATCCGCCTGCCTGCTCCGTGATCGCCCAATAAAAGCGGAAACATTGGAAGTCAATTTTTAGCGGGAAGTGCGACGTGGTGCGAGTAAAAACTCACCACTCCTTGAAATCGCCAGCGTGTTCGTGCGTGTCGATTACGTTGCCACCTTGATCGTAAATGCGAATCACAGCGTCATGTGGACGGCTGTAAAATTTTGCGAACCGGCTCGGAGTTCATCTCAATGCAAGAACCCGTACGACAACACGATCTTCAAAGTGGCGCAGTCGCGAGTTAACAGCAGGGGTCGTCAATTTGCGATCTCGCGGATTTTTTACCGCTAACAATTAATGCCGCCGCCGGGAAACTCATTGTTCCGCTCTCAAAGTATCTCCGCGCTGCATCGGCAACAGCCTGCTTTAGGGTTGGTAGTTGAGCGGGTGCGATTCCGGCCATTTTTTCCCGCAAAGTTCCTGACATTTCAGTCCGCAACTGCCAGAACTGCTCAAATGAGATCGCCGCTTTTATCTGAAAATTCAGCTGGCGTTCGATGACATTTTTAGCCCCAGCGTTTTGCAAGATTCCAGTCAGCTTACCGGCAGCGGCAAAGCGGAACGCATCTGGAGCATCGGGATCCTGTCGAGCAGACTCGACAAATCGGTCTATCACGTCTGTGACAGTCGAAAAGAAAGGATTGGCTTCCTTTGGACCCCAGACGGCAAACGAGACATATCCATCTTCGAGAATCACTCTCAGCGACTCCCGCACCGCAGTGACGGGATCGACGAAAAACATTGCTGATAACCTGCCTACGGCTACATCAAATGTACGATCGGCAAACGGCAGGGCATCGGCAGAGCATCGCTTGAAGTGAATGTTTGTCAGGCCCCGCCTGCCTGCTTCAGCCTGAGCAGTCTTGACCATACCGGCTACAGGATCCGTGTACATTACTGATCCCGTTGGTCCCACAATGCCTGAGATCGTGAACGATGGCTCGCCGCTTCCGCCACCGATATCGAGCACCTTCTGGCCCATCCCGATCCGCGCTTCTTTGACTAGACTGGACGTTAATAGCGCGAACATCTGTGCGATCAGCGCTCGATGCTTGTCCCAATGCCGCGCAGAGGTTTCCCACGCGTCCAGCACTTTGTTCTGTTCCTCGGGAGTCATTTCGGTTCGACGCAAGCCGGCCCTTTCTATTTCGACGCGGGCAAGCCGGCGAGTTTTTGGAAACGCGGATCGTTCCGGAGCGGATCGAACATCGGGTCGAGCCGGACCAGCGCGGGAGTGAGCGGCACGTTTGAAGCCAGTGGGCCTTCATAGGGTATCGAGAGTAGTTTCTGTAAAGCGGCGATGGCGCGGTCGCGTTCCCCCATGCGCGCCGCCACCCGGGCGAAGATGTCGAGAAGCCGGGGGCCAGTTAGCACGTCTTTCTCGATCGGATTCGCGGCGATGGCGCGTTCGGCCAGAGCCAACGCGGCTTTGTCATCGAGACCCATACTGGTCAGCGCGAGATCTACAATGAGGAGATAATTTTCCGGCTGTTCTTTGAGGAAAGGTTCCAGTTCGCTGCGAGCCTGTCGCCACGTTTCCTGGGCGGCGGCATGGTCGCCCGAAACTTCTTGCGCCCAGCCTAACCAAAAGCGCAGTTCCCCGTTGATGTAACCTAACTCCGGATTAGGCTTGGCGAGTAATTCCCTTAGCAGAGGGATGATTTGTGCAGGTCGGCGCTCCAGGATCGTTTGGTAAACTTGTGTTTCCAAGTCCGCGGTGTCGTCGGCGTTCGGGTGGAGCGGAGTCAGGAGTGCCGAGGCCCGTGGCAGGTCGCCTTCAGCTTGTGCGATAGCCGCCTTTAGGATGACCGTACCCTGGTCGTCCGGCGTAATGTCGAGAATCTGATCAAGCTTGCGCAGAGCTTCCGGAAAGCGCCGGAGTGCATTGTAGGATTGCGCGCGCTGGGTGAGTAGTAAAACGTTGCGCGGGTCGAGCCGCTCGGCTTCGTTGAAGTACGACTCGCTCCGGTCCCACTGACCTCGCCTCCGCGCGACATACGCCAGCGATTCGGGAATCCGGCTGCTATTCGGCAGAAACTGACGTGCTTGCTCAAAGTAACGCACCGCGGTGTCGTAATCCTTTAGGCAGGCGTAATGGTATTGGCCCTTAGCCAGTACGGCCTCGCCGAGATTGGGCTGAAGAGTGAGCGCGGTTTCGGCTGCCTGTCGCGCCTCTTCACGCAGGGCGACCGTTGGTTGAAGAGTCTGTGTGAGGTAGCCGCGCGCTTCAACGTATGACAGCAGCGCCCAACAAAGGGCGAACTTCGGGTCCAAGCGCACCGCTTCGCTGAGATATTTCTGTGCGCCAAGAGAGTTGGCGGGTGAGTTTGCTGTTTTCAGATTATAAGCCAGGCCACGCAGGTAGGCATCGTGAGCCTCAGGATTGTCTGTCGGTTTAGCTGCAATGACTTGCTCTTCCTCACCGGTGAGTTTCGCTCGCAACTGGTCGGCAATGGCTTTGGCCACTTCACTCTCGACCGAAAAGATGTCGGTCAGTTTGCGATCGAAGGTATCGGCCCAAAGATGGGAATCGTTGGCTGCTTTGATCAGCTGCACGTTTACGCGCACCGCGTCGCCACTTTTCTGCACGCTGCCTTCTACAATGTGAGCGACGCCCAGTTGCTTGGCGATCTCGGAGAGATTCCCCGGCTTGCTCTGATATTGCTGGGTTGAGGTACGCGAGATCACCTTCAAATCCGCAATCTTTGCAAGTCGCGTCAGGATTTCGTCTTGGATCCCCTCCGCGAAGTAGGCGTTGTCCGGATCACGGCTCAGATTGTCAAATGGCAGCACTGCGATCGATTTCTCTGCTGATGCGGTGCCTTCGCTTCGCCTCAAACCTGTATAACGCCCGAGAAAAAATAATCCGAGTGCGAGCGCGCCGCCGATGATCACGACGTAAATCCAGGCGCGACGCGCCGAGGGTCGTGTCGGCATTGCATCAGCCACTTCGGTGCGCTTTAAACCTTGCGGCGTCAGTTCAAATGCCCAAGCGACGATCAGCGCGATCGGAAATCCTATGATAATCACGAGAACGACGAGCCGCACGACCCAGTTCGGAATCTCGAAGAACGGAAAGACCTGCGTCGCAACTTGGATCAATAACCAAGCGACGACACCGTAAGCGATCGCAACCTTGTAAACGTTGCGCCGCTTCAGCTCAGCCAAGAAGTTCTTTGGATTCACTCTGCGCGCCTTGACGAAGCGCTCGTCACGGCAGCACTCTATCTTGATGGGCGTGACTTGAAAAGCGCATGGCAACGTCGAAACAACGGTTGAAGACGCCCCGGCCTAACCAGACCATACAGTCTGACGGCTGACCGACGTTGGTGCTCGCGTCAGAGCCTTCGATCCGCTTCGGTGAACGGAATCGTGCGCGCAGCCACTTCTCAGTAGCCAACCGCTGCGCCGTCTTCCCGTGCGTCGCTCGCGCCGAGATGCATGCCCGTTTTCTCTTCAATCATGATGCCTTGCGCGTTGCCCATGTAGTTCGGCTTTGTCGCGAACCTGTGACCGCGGGCTTCGAGCGCTCGGCGCGTATCAGCCGATAGCCCCAGCGGCTCATCGAGAATCTCGTCCGGCAGCCATTGATGATGAATGTGCGGCGAGTCGATCGCCTCCTGCATATTCATGCCGTGATCGATCACGTTGCTGATAATCTGCAACACCGTGTTAGTGATGGTGGTACCGCCTTTTGCGCCGATCGCGAAGTAGAGAGTGCCGTCCGGTCGCAGGACGAACGTGGGCGTCATCGATGAGAGCGGACGTTTCCGCGGCGCGATCGCGTTCCGCTCGCTTTGGATCGCGCCATAACTATTCGGCTCGCCTGGTTTGCTCGCGAAGTCGTCCATCTCGTTGTTGAGCAACACGCCGGTGCCTTTCGCGACAACGCCGGAACCAAACCAGAGGTTCAAAGTGTAGGTGTTCGAAACCGCGTTTCCCGCCGCATCCACGATCGTGAAGTGCGTCGTCTGTGTTGATTCGTAGCCGGTCGGTTTGCCTGCACCGATTTCGCTGCTTAACGAGGCGTGCTCAGGATTGATCGTGCTCCGTTGTCGCTCGGCGTACGCTTTCTCGATTAACCCCTCGATGGGAACCGAGCTAAAATCAGTATCGCCCATATACTCCGCGCGATCCGCATAAGCGCGTCGCATGGCCTCGACGAGCAGGTGGTAATACTCGGATGAAAACGGGTGGAGCTTCTGCAGATCGAAGCCTTCGAGAATGTTGAGCATCTCGATCAAGACCGCGCCGCCGGAGGAAGGAGGCGGCATCGAAATGATCCCATATCCGCGATAACTTCCGCTGAGCGGCACGCGCTCCTTCGGCGTGTAATCGCGCAAATCCTGGCGCGTGATCAAGCCGCCGTTGTGCTGCATATCCTCTGCAATCAGCCGCGCCGTTTTGCCTTCGTAGAACTCGCGCGGCCCTTTCCTTTGGAGACGTCCGAGCGTGGCGGCCAATTCTGGCTGCCGCAAAATCTCTCCCTCGCGATACAGCTTCCCCTCCCGCAGAAAAACGCGTCGGCTATCTGCGAAGAGCGAAAGGATGGCTTGATAATCCTGCAACCGCTTCTCCGTCCGATGCGTCACCACGAAGCCGTCGATGGCTAGCCTCCTTGCCGGCTCAATCAACTCCGACCAGGTCAGCTTACCTGAGCCATATTTCTTGAGCGCGAAAGCCATTCCGGCGACGGTCCCCGGCACACCGGCCGCGCGGTAGCCGAGAGTTGAAGAACCTTCGCCTTTGATCAGCTTGCCATCAGGTCCGACGTACATGCCGCGGGTCGCCGCGACCGGTGCCATCTCGCGATAATCAATCGCAGTCGCAGTCCCATCGCTGCGCCGGATCATCATGAACCCGCCGCCGCCAAGATTCCCCGCCGACGGATAAACGACCGCCAGCGCAAACGCGACTGCCACCGCAGCGTCCACTGCGTTGCCACCGCGCTTCATCGCGTCGACGCCGATCTGCGACGCAATTCGCTCGGTCGACGCCACCATTCCATGTGGCGCCCGCACCGGCTCGCGCCACGCTGCGTCGGCTGTGCTTATACAGACGCAAACAAACAAAAGAAAAACCTCGGAGAGGAAGTTGGACGTTTTCACGGCCGGTCTCGCCGCGGATTTTTGCAGATAACTGCGAATAACAACAGCTAAACTCACGGAGGCGGTTTCCAGAGCGGAAAGTAGCGCCAGCTTCTTTACCTAGATTTGGCGCGGCGCACTTGGAAATGTTTTCACAGCGCGGGCAATGCCGCCGTTCCATTTTAGATTGGTCGCTGGAGCGCACTTTCTAATCTGCATCCGCGGGGCTAAGGTTGAGAAATCGGAATGACTTCCGCCCAGGAAAGGAAAATCAAACAAACCGGTTGTGACGTCCGGTTCGACAACCTGACCCGACAGCTTTACGCAACGGATGCGTCGATTTATCAGATCGAACCGGCAGCTGTTGCCTTTCCACGCAGCGCGCGGGAAGCGAGCGCAATCATTCGTGCTGCCGCCGATGCAGGCGTTTCAGTGACACCGCGTGGCGCGGGCACCAGCCTAGTTGGGAATGCAATTGGCCACGGGTTGATTGTCGAGTTCTCGCGTTACAACCGTCAGATCGCTGATCTCAATCTCGAGAAACGTAGTGTGCGTGTCGGCGCCGGGGTCGTGCTGGATCAGCTCAACGATTTTTTAAAACCGCACCGATTTTGTTTTGGGCCGGATGTCGCGACCAGCGCCCGCGCTACGCTCGGCGGAATGATCGCGAACAATTCGTCTGGCGCTCGCGTCCCGGTCTACGGCACGACCGCCGATCACGTTGTTTCGCTTGAGATCGTGATGGCCGATGGACGGATTGAGAAGATCGGTCCCACGCACGACACGTTGGGTGCTGAGCGGAAGAAGATCGATACTCTTGTTCGCGCAAAAAACGCAGAAATGGCCGAACGCTGGCCACCGGGATTACTAAAACGCTGGCCCGGTTACGGCATCGAGAGGTTCCTGCGTGCGCCGAACAATCTCGCGGACATTCTCGCCGGCAGTGAAGGCACGCTGGCTGCGATTTTTTCCGCCGAACTAAAAATCTCGCCACTGCCGCGCAAGAAAGGTTTGGGTCTGATCTTTTTTGCATCAGTGGACGAAGCGATGCAGGCCACGGTTGAGCTGGTCGATCTCAAACCCGCTGCGATTGAACACATCGATCATCCGTTGCTCGATCAAACAAAGGGGCAACTTCTCTTTCAAGCCGCGCGCGATTTGCTCGAGCTGGATACGAAGCCATGCGAATCGATTTTGATCGTCGAGTTCTACGAAGATGTCGCCGAGCGATTGTCGCTCTTGCAAGCGAGAAAGCTCGGGTTACGCACGAAGATTCTGACGGATTCCGCGCAGATGAACTTGGTCTGGTCGGTGCGCAAGTCTGGGCTCTCGCTTTTGACGGGCTGCATCGGTCCGGCCAAGCCTGTGGCGTTTATCGAGGATGCCGCGGTTCGCCCCGCCCAGTTGCCCGAATATGTGCGTGGGCTCCGATCGATCATGAAACCGCTCGGGCTCGAAGCAAGTTACTACGGTCACGCTGCCAGTGGATTGCTTCACGTGCGACCGGTGCTCGACCTCCACAGCGCGTCTGACTTGAAAAAATTTCGACAAGTCGCCGATCAAACCTCCGCGCTGGTGCGACAATTCAAAGGTTCGCTTTCCGCTGAGCATGGTGTCGGCATCGCCCGCACCGAGTACATGCGCGAACAATTAGGCGATGAGTTGCTCGAAGTGATGCGCTCAATCAAAAATACATTCGATCCGAAAAACATTTTTAATCCCGGGAAAATCTTCAGCGATGGCCGGCACAAGATCGACAGTCATTTGCGCGAAAATTTCACACACCCACTCGAGCTTCCGTTTGAGCCGCGGCTGGCGTTTGCGTTCAAGGACCACTCGTTCATCGGCAATCTCGAGCAGTGCAATGGTTGCGGCGGTTGCCTAAAACAGACCGGCATCATGTGCCCGACGTTCATGGCCACCCACGAAGAAGTCATGTCCACGCGTGGACGCGCCAACATCATCCGGGCCGCGCTCGAACTGCGTGTGAACGGACACGATCCTCTGAAATCCGAAGAGCTCGATGCCGCGCTAAGCAATTGTCTCTCCTGCAAAGGATGCACGCCGGAATGCCCGTCGAACGTGAACCTTGCGCTGTTGAAAGCAGAGATGATGTACGCGCGGCACCAGCGCGACGGCTTGCCTTTTCGCGAGCGGATTTTCAGCAACGTTGATTTGCTAGGCCGCATCGGCTGCGCATTGCCTTCGTTCGCAAATCCGATTTTCGATTTTAAGCCGCTGCGTGCGGTCATGGAAAAAACGCTCGGACTCTCCGCGAAACGTTCATTGCCGCATTACACGAGCGAACGATTTGATCGTTGGTTCGCGCGACATTCTGTAACCGGAGTCGCTGACTCCGGCACCGCGATCAACGATCGCGGCTACAACCGTGGCAAAGTGATTCTGTGGGACGACACGTTCGTGCGTTATCACGAGCCACATATCGGAATCGCTGCCGTAAAAGTGCTGGAAGCGCTCGGGTTTGAGGTGTCTCTCGCAAAAAAACGACGATGCTGCGGACGGCCGGCGTTCAGTCAGGGAAATCTCGATGCCGCGGCAGAGGTCGGAAAACACAATGTCGATCTTTTGAATGGCATTCACAGCTCGATGCCAATTCTTTTCCTCGAGCCGTCGTGCTACTCGATGTTTGTGGAAGATTATTGCGAGCTAAAGATCAACAACGCAGGCAATGTGGCGAAGCGGTGCTCCCTATTTGAAAAATTTGTCGATGATTTGCTGGCGCAAGAACCCGACGCGCTTCGATTCAAAAATGGGGCGACGACGGTCGCGATCCACATGCATTGCCATGCCAAATCGCTTTTGAATCCTGCGTTCATGAAAAGACTCGCGGAACGTTTGCCGGGCAGAACAGCCACGGTCCTCGACACCGGTTGCTGCGGAATGGCCGGCGCGTTTGGCGCGTTCGCCGAGAAATACGATCTCTCAGTCAAGGTCGCCGAACATTTGATCGACAAGATCGACAATCAACCACCGGGGACAGAGATCATCGCGTCCGGCACGAGTTGCCGGCATCAGATTGTCGATCTGACAAACGCTCACCCAAAACACATGGCCGAATTGCTGGCGGAAGCGATCGATTAACTACGTTTTCGGAGGAGCAGGCTGTGCTGGACTCGCGCCAGGCTTTGCGGCTTCGCCCGGTTTTGGCGGCGCGGCGCCCGCGGGAGCGCCGCCAGGAAGTTCGGTGTCAGCTGGAACTCCCTGCAGATCAGGCTCAGTGAATGATTCTGGATGGTTGGCCAGCTCTTTGCGCAAGGCGGCAATTTGTTCGCCCGTAACTGCGCTCGCACTGTTCCCCCACTCACTCCGCTCATACGTGAGGACATCGGCGATCTTTTGGTCGGTCAATGTTTTGTCCCAGGGCTGCATCACCGCGCTGCCAAATTTCTGGCCTTTCACCGTGACTGGGCCTTGCAGACCTTTGAGGACAATCATGGCCGGCCGACGCGAGCCGCCGGTTGTAAACTCTGAGCCCGCCAGCGGAGGATATTGACCGGGGACACCCAGACCGTTGGCTTGATGACATGTCTGACAATTTGCCGCAAAAATCTTTTTGCCCCGATCGCGCGGCGAAAGTTCCGCGACTTGTTGTGCGCCCTGGGGTCCGGCAGCTTTTTTCATCGCCTGTGGCTCGCCACCGTACGGGTCAAGCGCCTCACCACTAAAGTTTCCGGAGTAGCGACCGAGATAGGCACCGCCGAAAAACACTGCCAGCCCGTAAACTGCGATTAACCAAATTGAGAGCGGTTCGGCGCCGACGCGAGGCTCCCGTTTCTCGCGCTGAACGGCAGCGTGCACCTGCTGCACATCTGCCTGTTCCCCGTAATCCATTCCCTGGCCAACGTGCGATGACGGTTTCGAGGTTTCCTCGTTCATTGCGTTCTCATTTTCCCGGCGCGGGCGATGGCGATGCCGGCGGTGCGGCTGATTGGATTCCCTTGAGCGGGTGCGATTGGTTGAGCGACATCAAATACGCGACCAGACATTTTGCGTCGAAAGTAGGAACGATCTCCCAGCCTTCTGATGGCGCCTCGGAGCCGGTAAACTTTAAAGCCTCATCCGAAGGCACATCACTGATACGACGCGCTTGATAAAGAAAACGATAGGCCGGCATGTTCGAGTCGACGTTGATACTGCGCGGCGAATAAAGATGCACATGCTGCCACGCAGCGGAGTAGATCGGCGGTTCGCCGGTCGTCCGCACTGGCCGTGCTCCCGCTGCCGGCGTCCCGGGCAACCCAGAGGTCGTCCCTCCAGGACTCGCATTTGCGATTGCTGACGGAGACGGCGAAGCGAGAGGCGCCTTTGGAGCCGGACCAGCCGGCGCCTTTGGCGGAGGCGAACTTGGAGAAGCCCCTGGCGATGTTGCAGGAGAACCCGCTGGCAGGCTTGGTGATGCAGCCGGACTTGCCTTTGCCACGGCTGAGGGAGATGGCGAAGCGGGCGGTGGCTTCGGACTCGGAGCTGCTGACGCACTTGGCGCTGGCGAAGCAGAAGGCGCTGCTGGCGATCCGGCAGCTGCCGGAGGCGAAGCGGCAGACGGCGCCGGCGAGGCTGCAGGAGAACCCGCTGGCGGAGGCGATGTAGTTGCTTTGGGAGCTGGTCCGCCTGGCGGAGGCGAACCGGCTTTTGCTGGAGCAGCATTCGGTGGCAGCGGTGCAGCGGCGGCGCCTCCCTGAGGCGCAGGCGAAGCTGCAGGACTTGCAGCTCCGGCGGGCGGAACGTTTTCCTGTTCCGCCGGCGCGCGCGCGCCGATATTCGAAAGATCCTGGCCCATACGCATTTTCCCGAGGAATGTTGGCCGCTCAAAAATATAATCGCGCGGTGCGCTGCGGCGGTCGCCCCATTTGCGCTCGATGTCGTCGGACGCGTAATCGGCACGTACTTGCTGGCTGTGACAATAGATGCAGCCGTTCGCAGCATAAACGCGCGCGCCGCGTTCGACCATTCCGGATTGCGGCTGGGGGTAAACATCGGTGCCATCCTCTTCCATTTGCGGATCGAGATGTCCGATTTGCCAATTCGGGATCATTGTCAATCCCACCCATGAGAAAGCGAACGTGCCGAAAATTCCGAGAAAAAGCGGGGCGAGTCCTTTCATAAATGTGCTTCAGAACCCTCTGCCTCTACTGGATTGAGAAATGTCGGAACGGTCGATGTTCGACCCAATCCCAAAAGCATTAGCCCGAAATGATACGCGAAGATAAAATGCGAAGCAGTCAGCAACAGGCCGGACAGGCTGCGCCCGCGAAGATAGGGAAGCACAGTTTCCGTAGTCTCGCTGAAAGCTAGCGAGGGGTTTTCCATGTTCGTGCCTTGCAGGAAACCGCCTGCAAGCAGCATGAGCGTCATCAGCCCAATGCCATAGACCGATGCCCAGAAGTGCAATTTGATCAGCGACGCGTAGCGCCATTCGCGCCCAACCAGTCGCGGCACGATGTAGTACATCGAGCCGAAAATGACCATGGTGAAAAACGCATAAAGCCCGAGGTGCGAATAAGCGATGCTCGCTTGCGTGAAATTTACATAGCGCGCTACAGATCGGAGCGAAATGAGCACGCCAACCACACTAAAGACGGTGTAAGAAATCGCGCCGAATACGGTGAAGCGCAGTGTTGGACTGTAGCGCAACAGCGGGAAGTAACCCTGCATCGTCATGTGATGATTGAGGCCAACAGTTGCGACGGGGATTATTGTAAGGATGGTCGCGGCAATGCTGGCCGTGATCATCCATGCTGGAAAAGGTCCGTCGACGAGCCGCTGCATGCCGGTCCAGCTCGAAAAAAGCGCGTAAGTCCAAAAGCCGATGGTCGCCAAATGATAACTGTAAACCGGGCGACCAATCACTTTGGGGATCATGTAATAGGCCGTGCCGAGCCCGATCGCACCAAACCAAAGAAAAAGGAGATTATTTGCGTACCACCAGCCCACCGCCGCTTGCAACACTCCCTGCACCGGCACGACGAAGAGCATCAACTGGCCAGTCGCGTAGAGCCACGGAAACCAGAGAAACGCGCCCAGCAAATACCATTGCGTAATGTAAATTTGTTCGCCGCGCCGAAAGCGAAACATGAGCACCGCCCAAGAAATAACGAGGGTGTAAGCGACGAAAAGAACGATCGCGGCATAGTGCGGAAACTCCAGCCATTGATAACCGGTGCTGTCGCCGAGGAGGATTCCGCCTACGCCTAGCAGCACGCCCAAATTCCAAAATCCTGCACCTGCAACGAGCAAAAGAGGATGTCGCAGGACGGTCCGACATAGTCGTGCCATAAGCCAAATTGCGGTACCCATTCCGGCCATGGATGCCCAGCCGTAAACCATCACGTTCATGTGCGCGGGTCGCACACGGCCCCAGGTCAGGAAACTGATGTCGGAAAACAGGTCCGGCGAGTGCAGCTTGAATGAAACAAATCCGGCCAGCAGCGTACCGATGATTAGCCACGCCATCGCCGACGTGTAAAACATCAGGACTGGCACGCGTGTTGAGGCGTCGATCAGTGCGCGTTCCACCTGCTCCGAGTCGGCCGCAGCGGCAGAAACGGATGGTTCCTTTAATGGAATTCCCGAAGCGTTCATGTTCTGTTTCGAAAGATCGACATCTTCATTTGCAGCAAAATTGGCGTGCTCATGGAGTCTTGCCCGGGACTGGTGAAGTAGTTCCTGGTGCCGGCTGCGAAGCCGGTGGCGAAGATGAGACGGGAGCTTGCGCTGGGGGCGGTGCAGCCGGCTGCGCCGGGCTCGTTTGCGGAGAAGCCGCGGGAGCAGGCGAGGCGGGAGCGGGACTCGCCGGAGCGGCTGCGGCCTGAGGTTCCGGCGTGGGGATCGGCCCAGCTGGCGCTGGTTTTTTCTGCGCCAGGTCGGCGACAGCTAATTCCATAGCGCGATCAATTGGGATATGAGCGATGCCTTTGTTCTTGTCGATCCAACCGTAGGTCGCGAGCGCCTTTGCAGCCTCGTCGCGAACGGTTTTCAAATTCTCCATGCGTTTTTTCGCGCGCGTTTCTTCGTAAGTGCTTCCACGTGGTGCGGGGCCAATAACGGCGAGGACGATTACACCGAAAAGCGCAAAAAGAAGCACGATTCCAACCCACGTGGACAACGGAGCGCGCGAGTGCGCAACTTGCCGAAGAGATTTCGCGTCAGGCATTTTTAATTCGTCAATTTCAGGGATTCAATCAGGCGCGGATCGCGAATGGGAAACAGCGAGGTCCTCGGCACGAGTTGCAAATAAACGAAACCGAGGGTTGCGCCGACAGCGATGAGCGAAACCAAATCCCAGATGCTTACATGCACGCCCGTGCCATGTAACGCGGGCAAGACGACAATGTACATGTCGAGCAGTTGCATGAATACGATCCAGCCTGCGACGTAACAAAGCCGGTGCGGATGTTTTTTGATCGAGCGCAAAAGTAAAATCGCAAATGGCCCGAAGAAACGCCCAACCACGAGGAGCATGCTCAGCGCCCACCAGGATTCGGTGTTTCGGGTGATGAAAAATTCCGTCTCTTCTGGCATGTTCGCATACCAGATGAGCATGTATTGGCCGAAGCCGATGTAGGCCCAGAAAATGCAGAAGGCGAGCATCCATTTCCCCATGATGTGGTAATGCTCGAGCGTGACGATATCCTTCAAGTAACCGGCCTGACGCAGAGCCGTTATCACAAGCACGAGCAGAGACATCGAACTGCCGGCTGCGCCCGCGAAGATGTAAACGCCGAACATGGTTGAAAACCAGCGGTAGTTCAGGCTCATCAGCCAATCGAACGCGCCGAAGGTAAGACAAAGCGCAAACATCGGTAGGCTAATAAACGCGACCTTGCGCATCCAGATCGTGAAGCGCGGATTTCCGTCCTTGTCTTGTCGCACGGAAAGGCGGCGCAGAGAGAGCGACGAGAAAATAAAGAACGCGAAGAACAAAATCGCGCGCCCAAGAAAGAAATTCCAGTTGAGATAAGCGCGTTTCGAATCAAGCGAAGCCTCTGCTCCGGTCGGGATATCCATCCAGGAGTAAAGATGGTGACGGAGGAGGAGAATCGGCACAAAAAGAATCGCCAACACTGCCAGCAATGCCGCCAGATTCTCCAACTGGCGTCGCACCACAACTGACCATTCGGCGTCCGTAGCATGGTGGACGATTGTCCAGAAAAAACAGCCGCCGCAGAGAGTGAAGAAAAATGCGAAAGCAAAGAGCCATGAATAACTGAACTGATGCGGATTCACGATTGCGCCGACGACGCAGAGCGTGAGAGCCACAAAGGCAATCAATCCAAGAAGAAACGAGAGGCCCGCAAAACGGTCCCGTTCAAAATATTCGCCTTCCGGCGTCGGAACGACTTGTGAACGTTCGCTCATTTTTTTTCCAGCTCGGCGCGATGGTTTTCCGGAACATCCGCAATCGCCGCGTTCTGACTGCGCTGTAAGGCGCGCAGGTAAGCAATGATCGCCCAGCGATCAGCCACAATGATGTTCGGCCCGTAAGCCATCATTGTGTTCTTGCCGTTGGTGATCGTATTGAAAATCTCGCCGTCAGCCATTTTGCGGATCCGTTCGTCCTGGAGAGTTACGACGGTCGCGAGTCCGTATTGCTTGGTAATCCCGTTGCCTGCAGCGGCGGCACCATGACACATCGCGCAGGTGATGTTGAACCGCTGCTGGCCACGCTCCATCAACTCGCGCGTGACTTCCAGCGGAATGCCTGTTCCCCAATTGTTGCCCATTTTGCCGGTGTCGTAATAATCCGTGCCGACACTAAAGCCGACACGCGGATGCGTCTGGAGCGTCTCAACTGTAGCGGCGGCGGCAGCCGGCGTAGCGATCGTTTTGGGTTTTGGCATCTCGTAGCCAATCGGAAGCGTGCCGGTGACCGGCAGACGGGGGCCGCGCCCATCGGAAAAAAAATTGAGTGGCGCTTGTGCGCGCACTTTCATCTGGCGCACCATGTCCGGAAAAATCTCGAGGGGCGAGCCGGTGCTTTTTTGTCCACGAAATCCGAACACCGCAATGATAGCGATGGTGAACAAAAGCGAAACCAATAGGAATCCGCGCAACATATTAGTCTTCGTGGACGATCGTGATGTGCTGCCCCCCGCTTTTCTCCAGTAATTCGCGCACGCCCGTTTCGGTAAAGCGCGGATCGCGCGCTTCAATCGCCAGGAAAAATCCGTCGTTGGTCACCCGCATAAACCGTTCCCAGTTGAACATGGGATGATACCAGCGCGGCAATCCATTCATGGTGAGCATCGCGAAAAATGCAGCAAACGCCCCGAAAAGCACCGTCAATTCGAACATGATCGGGAAAAATGCCGGGACGGTGAAAAAATTTGTCGGTTTGCCGTGCACATCGAGCGGATAGAGAAACGACGATGGGCCAAACTCGACTAAGGCAGCGGTGAGCAAACCCGAGACTCCGCCAAATAAAACCCAACCGCTCAACCAGGATTTTCCTAATCCCATGGCTTCGTCCATTCCATGGATTGGAAACGGCGAATACACATCCCAACGTCTGAAGCCCGCGTCTCGGACATGTTTGGCCGCTTCGTAAAGCGCGGGCGCGCTCGGATACTCTGCCGCCATCGCATAGACTTTGTGACCGGCAGGAGTCCTCATCGTGTGCGCTCCTTTCCGCGAGGAGCCGCCGATTGAATCTGAGTGGGCGAGATATAATGCGCGTCCGCCTCGGGCACAGCGGTCTTCACTTCCGACATCGCAATCATGGGCAGAAAACGGACAAAGAGTAGAAAAAGCGAAGTGAAAATCCCGAGTGTGCCGATGTATGTCCAGATGTCCACCCAAGTGGGGTAAAACATTCCCCAGGAAGAGGGAAGAAAGTCGCGATGCAAGCCCCCGACGATGATGATAAACCGCTCGAACCACATGCCGGCGTTGACGCACATGCACACAAAATAAACAACATAGACATTCCTGCGGCACCATCTGAACCAAAAGAGCTGCGGCGAGAGCATGTTGCAAAAGAGCATGCCGACCCACCAGTACCACCAATAGGGACCGAAGACGCGGTTCCAAAACGCGAATTTCTCATAGTAGTTGCCGCTGTACCAGGCCACGAAGAACTCCATCATGTATGCGTAGGTCACGAATGAACCGGTCAACAAAATGATCTTTGCCATCTTATCGATGTGTTGCGGTGTGATGATGTCGTGCAGTTTGAACATGGCGCGCGCGGGCAGCAGCAAGGTCAACACCATGGCAAAGCCGCCGAAAATGGCGCCGGCGACGAAGTAGGGCGGAAAGATCGTCGTGTGCCACGTGGGCAGAATGGAGCTCGCGAAATCGAAGGAAACGACGCTGTGCACCGAGAGCACGAGCGGCGTGGAAAGACCCGCCAAGAGCAAATAAGCCATCTCGTAATGACGCCAGTTGCGATTCGAACCGCGCCAGCCGCACGCAAAGATGCCGAAAAGGAATCTCTTGATCTTGGAAGTGGCCCGATCACGCAACGTAGCCAAATCAGGAATCAACCCTGTGTACCAAAACAAAACTGAAACGGTAAAGTAGGTCGAAACCGCAAATACGTCCCACACCAGCGGGCTGCGGAAGTTTGGCCAAATGCCATAGTTGTTTGGCAACGGTGCAAGGTACCACGCCATCCAGACCCGGCCCACATGCACGCCGGGGAAAATCGCGGCGCAGATGACCGCAAAAAGCGTCATCGCTTCCGCGGAACGATTGATTGAGGTGCGCCATTTCTGCCGGAGCAAAAACAAGATCGCGGAAATGAGTGTGCCGGCGTGTCCGATACCGATCCAAAAAACGAAGTTGGTGATGTCCCAGGCCCAGCCATCCGGAATGTTATTTCCCCAGGTACCGACCCCGGTAGAAATCTGGTAGCCGAGACAAAACAGACCGAAGGTCGCCACGCTTGCGGTGATGGTAAAAGCTACCCACCACCAGCGCGGCGCGGGATTTTCGACTACACCCGAAATTCGCTCCGTCAGCCAGCTGAAGTTGCGTCTGTTCAAGACCAGCGGCATCCGCGCGACCGAAGTCGCTGCTTCGCCGGTGATTGTTTCTGGTACTGTTGGCGATGCGTCCATAGTTACGGAACACAGGCTTGTAGCCTGTGCGGCCACCGGTTGTGTCGCCCGTTGCTACGGAAGAAAACAGGCAACATGCCTGTTTGCCGCACAGACAGAATGTCTATGTTCCGAATTAATCTCATGCTGGTTTCTCCTCGATGCTTGCGACTCCGATGTTTTCTGCGTCCGGCATTTTCGGATTCGGGTTGCGAATGCGCGCGAGATAACTCGTCCGCGTATTCACGTTCAAATATTCGAGCAACCGGTAATTACGGTCCTGCTTTTTGATTTTCGAGACGCGGCTTTCCGGATCCTTGATATCACCAAAAACAATCGCTTCTGTAGGACAAGCTTGAGCGCACGCCGTTGTAAACGAATCGGGCGGGATCAGTGTATCGGCGGAAGCGCCGGCCCGCACCTGCGCGGCGATTTTTGCTTCCTCAATCCGCTGCACGCAAAAGGTGCATTTTTCCATCACCCCGCGCATGCGCACAGTGACGTTGGGATTTTTTTGCAACTTCACTATGTCCGGCGCGCCTTTGGTCGTGAGCGGCGCGAAATATTCTTCGTAGATGCTCAACGCGCCGGCGATCTTCTTTTTGCCGACTGGTCGCTGAGTGTAATCGAAATAATTGAAGCGGCGCACCTTGAACGGGCAGTTGTTTGAGCAATATCGGGTGCCGATGCAGCGGTTGTAGGCCATGACGTTGAGTCCATCCTCGCTGTGGATGGTAGCGTTCACGGGGCAAACCGTTTCGCACGGCGCGTTCTCACAGTGCTGGCACATCATCGGTTCGTGAACAATCTCCGGTTCCTCCGGCCAATCGCCACGGTCTTCGTTGAATGGCTTCTTGCTTGCGTAATACCGGTCGATTCGAATCCAATGCATCACGCGGCCATGGCTCACTTGTAACTTGCCCACGACCGGGATGTTGTTCTCGCTCTGGCAGGCTATGACACAGGCGCTGCATCCCGTGCAAACGTTCAGATCAACACTCATCCCCCACTGCTGCGGCGCGTCGAGCGGCGGATGAGTGTAGATGCTCGGCAGGCGATTTGGCAGGTTTTCCTCGCCTGGCAGTTTCTTAGCGAAATCATTGTCGGCCCGGTAGCGTTCAATAGTTGCTTCCCGGACGAGACCCCGGCCCTCAATGCTGAAATGATCCTGAGTAATCGATAGCGGATAAGTGCGGCCGACCTTCGTCACGTTCACGCTCTCGATTCCGGGTGCGCCGGCGACCATGAAATGCGGATTTGCCGCCGTGCGCAAGAGGTAGGCGTTGAAACCACTCTGTTCCGCTATGCCGGGTTCTTCTTTAAGCGCTCCACCCGCGTACGGCAACGCACTAAACTCCGGCATTTTCCGCGCGTAACCCAACGGGATCGTGACCGAATTGTCGGCATGGCCAGGCGATACGAGAGCCGCGACCACCAGCTCGCGTTTGATCGGTTCCGGATGAACACTCTTCTCCGTGATTGCGATCTGAACCAGATCACCTGTTTGGACACCGAGCCTTTTCGCGAAAGTGGGACTCATGAGCGCGGCGTTGTCCCAGGTCAGCTTGGTGATTGGGTCTGGCAATTCCTGGAGCCAGCCATTGTTAGCGTAGCGGCCGTCGTCCATCGCATAACTGCCGACAAGCACAATTTCGGGTGAATTTGCTGTGGGCATTGGCGGAAGTGCCCGGGATTTTTGTGCGAGAGCGCGCGCCGCGTTTGCGTTGAACGAAGGCGATTGATCGCGGGGTTGAACGTGGGGCGCAAATCCATCGCGGAGAAAGCGGGACCATGCAGATTGAAAATCGCCCGGTGGATTCGTCGCGCGAAAAGTTTCTTGCACCAACTCGGGTCCTCCCGTTTTCGGCCGACCGAGCAACGCATTGAGCAGTTCGATTTCGGAGACACCGCCGAAAAGCGGCAAAATCATCGGTTGGATCGACAAGTAGGCGCCATCGGACGTGAGCGCGTCGCCCCAGGATTCGAGATAATGCGCAGCAGGAACGTGCCAGTTGCTTAACGCCGAGGTGGCATCCTCGTGATAGCCGAGTCGCACAATCTCCGGCACCTTTTTTTGCAGAACACCCCAATCAAGTGGAAGCTTTGTCGCTCGGTCCTCTGCCAAACCGCGCTGCGCATTATAGACGGGGTCCCCTCCGAGAATGAACAGGTGTTTGATTCGTCCATCGTTTATGTCCGCCGCCAGTTGCAGAATATCGATTGTTCGCGGATTGCGCGGAACCTGACGGATGACCAGCGTCTGACCGAGATTTTTGAGTGCAGCGTTGATTGCATAAACGAGCAATTGCACCGCGCCTGGCTGATCTGGGCCCGCCAGCACCAAGCTCGCGCCCGGTTTTGCGGCGAGATCGTTCGCGGCCTCGCTCACCCATTGTTCGTCGAAAGTGGCGGCGCCTGCCGGTACTCGCAGACTCGCAATCACAGAACCCAGACCAACGTCCTTGGTCGCAGCCAGAATCTTTTCGGCGAGCGCGTGCGCGAAGAGTGCAATTTGGCTCGCGGGACAGCGAAGGCGATGGTCCGCCATCGCACCCGTGAGGGTGAAGCAGTTCTCGACCACGTAAAGCCGGTTCATGGTATCTTTCGCCGCGCTCACCCTGCGCCGTGAAGTAAACGCGCGGACCGATGCAAGATCGCCCTGGCCGCAGTCGAGAAAATCGCTGTCGAGCGCGAGGATCACATCGGCGCGATCGAGTCTCGGCAGCAGCCGCGAGTTTTCGCCGAAAGCGCCTTGCGCAGCAATCTGCTGCGATTGACTCAGGAGCGGCTCGTAAACGCACCAGCGCAGGGCCGGGAAATTCTTTTCCAACTCAGTGCGCAAACGTTCGCGCGTGGGCGACTGCGTTTCCGTGACCAGAAATGCCAGCCCTTCACCCTGCTGGGCGGGGAGCGTGTTCCGAAGCTCCCCCATATAGGCATCAAACGCTGCGCGATCGCTCTTTTTTCCTTTGTGAACGAACCGTTGCGAGCGGGATGGATCATAAAGATCGAGAATTGACGCTTGGGCGAAGGTGTCGGTCGCGCCGCCACTTGCAGGGTGCAATGGATTTCCTTCGAGCTTGATCGGACGTCCATCGACGGTCGTTGCGATGAGCGGAATTGCCCCAGTGCGCCGAGGCATCGCTGTCGCGTAGTAGAGAAATTTTCCGGGGATTGTCCACTCCGCGCTCTTCGTAAAGGGAACGAGATGCGCTTCCGGTCGTCGGCAACCGTTCAAGCCAAAACCGGCCAGCGCCATCGACGCGCCCATCAATTTCAAAAAGCTGCGTCGCGACCACTCCACGCCATTCAATTCCGCCGTGCCCGCGGGAAATTCCCGTTCCAGCCATTCGCGAAATTCGGGTGTATCGCTCAATTCGCCAAGGCTGCGCCAGTAATGCTTTCCGGTTAACGGCTCCGGTGGATGCTGGAACACGCGTTTCATCGGTGACAACCCTGACAATTAGTGGGCGGATCGATGTTCCAGCGCTCCTTCAGCGTCTGACCGATCTCCGTTTGACTAAGCCTTTTCTTTTTCGTCAAATCCTCCCGAGCGTCATGCGGTTGCCCGTATTTCGCCACGAATTCCGTGGGTTTCACGTCATCCGGTTTCCAATCGAGGTTGAATACCTGGTCCTCGGGTCGCAAAAAATTTTCCGGGTGTCGATGGCATTCAAGGCACCAAGCCATGCTCTCCGGCTTCGCATGATAAACAACAGGCATGTGGTTGACCTCACCATGACAGCTAAAACAACTGATGCCGCGATTGACGTGTGCGCTATGATTGTAAAAAACATAATCAGGAGTGCGATGGATCTGCACCCACTCGATCGGGTTGCCCGTTTTCCAGCTCACGCGCACGGGCTCGAGTTTCGGGTTGTCTTTCTGGACCTGGGTGTGGCAGTTCATGCATGTCTGCGTGTTGGGCAAATTCGAGTGTGCCGCCATATCGACGAAACTGTGGCAATAACGGCAATCCATTCCGAGTTGGGACACGTGAAGATCGTGCGGAAAAGGCACCGGCTGGATCGGTTCGTACCTGACCCGCGTATACTTTGGCGTCACGTAATACCACGTGCCGGCTGTCAACCCGCAGACAACGAGGACGCCGCAGACCACGATTTTAAGCGGCAACCAGTTCGTCCAGCGTGGAAAAAAATTCGCCATGAATTTAACGGATGCGGATGGTGCGCAACGCCAACTGCCAAGGTAAAAATGAGCAAAAGCTCAGATTGGGATTTGCTTCGTTCAAACGCCGGAAATGTTGAGATTGATCGCCGGGGAACAGCCAGGCAGCAACTCTATGAATCGATCTTGCATTGGCAAAAGAAAATTCGTGGATCGACATTATCTCAAGAAAATTTTGGCGCCTCCCTCCCATTATGGACAGGCCAGAATTACCGGAACTGATAACGTCAAAACTTGGCCATACCGTCAAGTGAAAGCGGAGGCTTTTCACACCTTGTTGCGCAGCTGTCTCCTTTTCCTGTCATTTTTATTTCAAAACGTGAACGCCGCTGAAGATGTCATTCTGATTTTCGTCAACGGGAATATCTACACCGCAAACGAGCGCAAGGCGCGCGCCGAAGCGGTCATCAGATCGTTTTTGTAGGTTCAAACGAAGACGCGAAACAATTTCGCGGCAATGAGACACGCATGATCGATCTAGACGGCAAGACGGTTGTGCCCGGCTTCACTGATTCGCATTGCCACATTTTCGGAGTCGGCGAGAGGGAGATGAATTTGAATCTCGAAGAAACAAATGCCCTCGAAAAATTTCGTCGCGAAGATTAAAGAGAGCGTCGCGAAGACTGAGCGCGACAATGGGTCACTGGGCGCCGTTGGATCGAGACTTTCTGAAAATCTTTGACGGCGCCCCGCCCCCGAGAAACTCGGAGTCGTGGCTCACACGCCGCGGCTAAGATGCCGAGCTGGCTATGAGTACAAATACTCGTCGTGATACTCGCGTTGCGGCGCGAACTGGACGATCTGGCCGCTGCCGGATTCTGGATACTCGAAGATTTTGCCTTCGTAGTTGCGGATCACGATCTTTTCGTTGTCGTGATAGAGGATGTACCCAGGATTGATCGGCACTTTACCGCCGCCGCCGGGCCCATCGATCACGAACTGCGGCACCGCGTAGCCGGTGGTGTGACCGCGCAAGCCTTCAATGATTTCGATGCCTTTCGCGACCGAAGTGCGAAGATGCGAAGAGCCGTTGATCAAGTCGCACTGGTAAAGATAATAGGGGCGCACCCGGCACATGAGCAGTTTGTGCACGAGTGTCTTCATCGTTTCGAGATCATCGTTTACACGGGCCAACAACACACTTTGGTTTCCTAGCGGAATGCCGGCGTTGGCGAGCCGCTCGAGAGCATCTTTCACTTCACTTGTCAGCTCGCGCGGATGATTCACGTGCACACTCATCCAGAGCGGATGATGTTTTTGCAGCATCGCGCAAAGCTCAGGCGTTATTCGCTGCGGCAGGAAAATCGGAACCCGCGTGCCGATGCGTAAAAACTCGATATGCCGAATCGCGCGCAGCCGGCTAAGCAATTTGTCGAGCTTATCGTCGCTGAAGATGAGTGCGTCGCCGCCGCTCAGAAGGACATCGCGCACTTCGGTGTGTTGCTCGAGATAGCGGAACGCTTCTTCGAAATCCGTGTGCAATTCCTGCTCACCGACGCCGCTGACCACCCGACTGCGCGTGCAATATCGGCAGTAACTAGCGCAGCGATCCGTCACGAGAAAGAGAACCCGATCAGGATATCGATGGACCAGACCCGGCAGCGGCATATGCGAGTCTTCGCCGCATGGGTCAGCCATGTCGTACTGCGATGTCCACGTTTCTTCGATCCGTGGAATGACCTGACGCCGGATTGGATCGTCCGGATTATCCCGCGGGATGAGGTTGAAAAAGTGCGGCGTGACGGCGAGGGCGAGCTTGTCACCGGAAAGCAGAACCCCGCTGCGTTCCTCTTCGCTAAGATCGAGATGTTGCTCGAGTTGAGCGAGCGAAGTAACTCGATTTTTGAGCTGCCATTTCCAATCGTTCCAGAGTTCCGGTGCGACCTCGGGCCAACAGCCCGGCGCATGTGAGACGAACTCTTTTCCGTCGCCCTTTTCTGCTGCTAAAGTGATCATTTTGAGTTGCAAAAAAACGTTAAGGTCGTTAATAATCGTGTCAACGGAGGCACCGAAAAGTGCGCCACGAACGTCCTATTTCGCGACGGCGACAACCCTGCGAATGAATTCCACTCGCGCGCGTCTGCCATTTCCCGCGAGACACCGAGCCGGCATCACTGGACCGTGACGAGCGTGCCGATCGGAATTTCGGAAAAGAACTTGCGTGCCGCTTCTGAAGGCAGACGGATACAACCGTGCGACGCCGGATAATTGGGCACCATTCCTGCATGCATTCCGAAATCGAGGCAACTCAAACGCATGAAGTACGGCATGTCCACTTTATAGATCGTGGAGCGATGGTATCGTTCCTTATTGGTGATCACAAATTCGCCCCTTTTCGTCGAATAACCTGGACGGCCAGTCGAACATTGGGTCCGATACACCGGTACGCCATTTTTAACGAGGGCGATTCGTTGCAAAGCGAGAGAAATTTCGAGGCGCAACCGATCCGGAGATGGTCCGCCGCCGAGAAGAATTTGTGCGGCGCGCCAGTGACCCGTTTCTGCCGCGATATCCAACGCAGACATCTTATTCCGGCCCGTCAGTCGGTTCCGGTTGGACCCGGCATCCAGCAGAGCGCGCAGATACTCATCCTGACCAAGGCCAGCAGCGAGCATCACAACGGTAAGGTTCCTGTCTTCTTCCACGTAGCTGCGAACCGATTTCGATGACAGCATCGCCAGAAAATCCTTATCACAACGCGCTGGAAGAACAGTGTTAGGGTCGGCTCCGCAAGCCAGAAGCGTGCTGAACAAGGAGGAATTGTTTCCCGCGATGGAATAGGCAAGAAATGGCACGTTCTTGCCCTCAGGTGTCGGAGGCGCTGAGTGTTTGCCGAGAAGCAATCGGATTTGGTCCTTGTTTTGCGCCAGAAGGGCTGCCTCGAGTGCGCGTCGGGTGCTGGTTGTCCATTGCGGCATCGGCGGCAACCGCTCGGTTACGGAATTGATGATCTCCGAATTACCGCCATCGATAGCCATTCCCAAAAGATCCCGGCCGTCCCTGCAAGGCGCTTCCGCGTGAAGATTGACTGAATGTGCCAGAAGAGAACGAAACATCTCGAGGTTGCCGCGCATTGCCGTTGCCATCAGCGGCGTGAACCCGTTTTTATCAGCAAGGTCGACGAGCGCACCAGCGTCGATGAGCCGCTGCGCTGTCTTCCAATCCCGTTGCGACGCGGCGATTAGCAACGGTGTCCGCCCTTGTGCATCGCGCCCGTCTGGATCGACATGTTCGATCAGGCAAAGGTCAATAAGAGACGCGCGACCAATGGTCACCGCTCGGACCAGATCGGAAGGCGCAATTGAGATGTGCGTACCGGGTTCGGGCGCAATCGCTGTCGCCCAAAGGAGTATCAAAATTACGATCCCGCACTGGCTTCGCCTTTTGGATGCGCGCATATGCAAGATCCGGTCGCGAATTATATACGCCGTTTCGAGCAGTTTAACAGGGGTAGGATCGAACTGCGAGCGCACCTTCGCACAAGCTGGGATTGGACGGGTCCAGTTGAACATTGCATGTTCACTGCTGTCCAAGTTCCAACCAATGCGTTTATCCATTTTGATTACATGCGCGGCAATGAGTACATCGTTTGCGGCGCAACCCGAGGTCGTTCCGACGCCTACGGTTCCCGCCGCGGCAGCGGAAGCGGGCAAAGACGTCGTTCATCAATTGAACAATGCATTCGCGAAGGTCTTCGAAATCGTGGCACCAAGCGTGGTCATTATTGAGATTTCAAAGAAAAACGACGGCGGCGAGAGTTCGCCACTCGACGATCTGTTCTTCCAAGGACCGCCTGATGAAAGCAATCAGCGCCGTGACCCGAACGGATTCCGGCCGATCCAAAGTGAAGGCTCCGGTTTCATCGTTCGGCCTGACGGTTATGTTTTTACGAACTTTCACGTGGTCGAGGGCGCTGACAAAATCGACGTGAAATTGAGAGATGGCCGAGAATTTCCGGCCAGGGTCGTGGGCACTGATGAGAAGACCGATATCGCCGTAATTAAAATCGACG
>Ga0209156_10000816_pt1 | contig 26361 bp, 17 predicted proteins | sample GraSoiAngelo_124_FD_185881 | JGI IMG/M metagenome (GOLD analysis project Ga0209156, IMG submission 185881) | Grasslands soil microbial communities from the Angelo Coastal Reserve, California, USA - 14_0927_05_20cm (SPAdes) (version 2) | ecosystem: Environmental > Terrestrial > Soil > Grasslands... | reverse complement strand
CGCGCCGGACCGCATCGACGATCTGCTGGATCGGCTCCTGCACCGCCTCGCGGATTTCGCTCGAGTGCACGCGCACGATCTTGGGGATGCCGGACACCAAGTCCCGGCCCTTTACTTCCATCTCGCGCTCCTCGCCGACCGGGGCGGCGGAGCCGATCTGGATCTTGATCTGCTCGGCGGTCGGCTCCCCGATGAGGAGGTTGTAGTTCTTGCGCATGAACTGCACGATCGCCTGGTCGAGCTCGTCGCCGCCGATGCGGATCGACGTATCCGACACGATCCCCGAGAGTGCGATCACGGCGATTTCGGTGGTGCCGCCACCGATATCGATCACCATGTTGCCGGTGGGCGTTTCGACGGGCAATCCGACGCCGATCGCCGCCGCCATCGGCTCGGCCACCATGTACACTTCCTTGGCGCCCGCCGACTGCGCCGAGTCCCGCACCGCCCGCTTCTCCACCTCGGTGATCCCTGAAGGCACGCACACGATCACCTTGGGCTTCACGCGGAACAGGTGGCGATCGATGATCGTCTTTAGGAAGAACCGCAGCATCTTCTCGGTCACGTCGAAATCGGCGATCACGCCGTCTTTGAGCGGCCGCACGGCGAGGATACCGTCCGGGGTGCGCCCCAACATACGCTTCGCCTCGAGCCCGATCCCCTTGATCTTGCCGGTCGACTTCTCGATCGCGACGACCGAGGGCTCGTTCAGGACGATGCCCTCCCCCTTCACGTAGATCAGGGTATTCGCCGTGCCCAGATCGACGCCGATCTCATTTGCCGGACTCCAGGCACCGAGCTTCCAATTCGGCCAGCGAAGGGGCACGCGGTCGTCGGGTGAAGGTTGTCAGGCGGGCGCTTGCACGGCGCCTCAAGCTAATGTAAAGCGTAACTTCAATCAAGGCTGATGCTTGACGGCCCTGCCGGGGGGGGCTACCGTTCGCCGATGCGACGCGCCCGCGCAGCCGAAGTCGCCGTGGTGGACCTGGCCGTGTGCGACCGCTGCGGGTTGTGCCTGCCGCTGTGCCCTCCGGAAGCGATCCACCTCGAGCTCAGCGACCTGGTCATCGACCGCCAGACCTGCACCGGCTGCCGCAAGTGCGTCGCGCCCTGCCCGGTCGGCGCGCTGGCGATGGTCGATGCCTGACGTCGACGTCCTGGTGGTGGGCGCGGGCCCGGCCGGCGCCGTCGCCGCCGCGCAGGCGAAGCGCGCGGCACCGGAGCTCGACGTCGTGTTGCTCGAGCGCGATCGCGCCGTGGGAGCACCGGTGCGCTGCGCTGAAGGTGTGGGCGACGCGGGACTGCGCGAGTTCGCCGACCCGGACGGCGCGCCGTGGGTGGCGCGCAAGATTGCGCGCGTCATCTTCATCGCTCCCGACGATTCGGAGGTGAGGGTCGCCGAGCGAGACGTGGGCTGGATCCTCGATCGCACGCGCTTCGATGCGTTTCTCGCTGCGGAGGCGGTCGCCGCGGGCGCCGAGCTGCTCGTGGGCACGGAAGCAGCGGGGATGACGTGCGCTCCGGACGGGCGCTGGGACGTCGCGGTGCGGGGCTTGCGCGGCGAGTCGACTTATCGGGCCAAGGTCGTGATCGGCGCGGACGGGGTGGAGGCGATGGTGGGTCGTTGGGCGGGCCTCGACACGCGGGTGCCGGCGCGCGACATGGAATCCTGCGCCCAATACGTGGTCCAGGGAATCGACTTCGACCCCGACGCGATCTACCTGCAATTCGGCGACGCCGTCGCGCCGGGGGGATATGCCTGGATCTTCCCCAAGGGCGTGGGGATCGCGAACGTGGGACTGGGTTTGGTGGCGCTCAAGAGCGACGGTCGCAACGCGCGCCAGTATCTCGACGCGTGGGTGGGCCGGCGCTATCCCAACGGCGCGCGGACCGGCTACACGGTGGGGGGCGTGATCGTGCACACGACCGTGCCGCAGACCTATACGGACGGCGTGCTGGTAGCGGGCGACGCGGCGCACATGATCAATCCCCTCTCGGGGGGCGGCATCGTGAACGCGATGAAGGCCGGGCGTCTCGCCGGCTGCACGGCGGCGGCCGCAGTCCGGGCGGGCGATACGAGCGCACGACGGCTGGCCGCATACCACCACGCCTGGATGGAGCTGCTTGGCCAGGATCACTTGAAGTACTACCGCATCAAGCAGGCGCTCGAGGCGCTGGACGATGCGTTCTTCAACTCGCTCGCGCGCACGGTGAACGCCATTCCCCAGGGGCAGCGGACGCTCGGCCGGGTTTTCGCCCATGCCCTGGTGAAACATCCGCAGCTGATCCCGGTGGCGGCGAGGTTTTTCATCTGATGCTGAGCATCGATCTTCACGGGAAGCGGGCTCTCGTCGCTGGGGTTGCCGACGACGGGGGATACGGCTTTGCCATCGCGAAAGCGCTCGCCGAGGGCGGGGCGACGGTGTGCACGGGAACGTGGCCCCCGGCGCTCAACATCTTCCTGAACCTGCTCGAGCGAGGGAAGATCGACGCGGCGCGCCGTATGGCCGACGGCTCGCTGCTCACGTTCGAGAAGATCTACCCGCTCGACGCCGCGTACGACTCCCTCACGGACGCGCCGGAGGACGTGCGCATCAACAAGCGCTACAAGGACGTGGGAGACTTCTCGATCGCCGGCCTGGCGGAACGCCTCACGCAGGACTTCGGGGTGCGGTCGCTCGACATCGTGGTCCACTCGCTCGCCAATGGGCCCGAGGTGAAGAAGCCGCTGCTCGAAACCAGTCGCGCCGGTTATCTCACGGCGGTGAGCGTCAGCGCGTATTCGTTGGTCTCTCTGGTCGCCCGACTCGGACCACTGCTGCGGCCGGGCGGCTCGTTCCTGTCGCTCACCTACCTGGCCAGCGAGCGCGTCGTCCCCGGCTATGGCGGCGGCATGTCCTCGGCCAAGGCCGCGCTCGAGAGCGACACCCGCACCCTGGCCTTCGAGGCCGGCCGGAAGTACGGCGCGCGGGTCAACACGATCTCGGCCGGCCCGCTCGCCTCACGCGCCGCCAGCGCGATCGGCAAGATCGAGCAGATGGTGCAGTACTACTCCGCCAACGCTCCCCTCACGGAGCCGCTCTCCGCCTGGGAGGTCGGCACCACCGCCGCGTTCCTCGCCAGCCCGCTCGGCAGCGGCATCACCGGGGCGACGGTCTACGTGGATAAGGGATATCATGCAATGGGAGTGGCGGTGAAAGACCTTCTCTAGACATCAGACATCAGACATCAGACATCAGACGTCAGACTTGAGAATCTGATGTCTGACGTCTGATGTCTGACGTCGCAGTCTCAGCATCCAGCTCGTCCCCACCGCGCACCGATTCGCCAGATCCGCAACGAACCTTCCCACGCTACCGAGACCATCCGCCCGCAGCCCCAGCGGCACGCTCCCGGCGTCCCACACGTAGACCGGAACCCGTGGCACGTTCATCGCGCCGCCGTTCCCCCGCACGCCTGCGAAGCCGAGCTCGTAGCCCGCGCTCCGCGCCAGCCGCTCGACCCGCGCGTCCGCCGCGCCGAAGGGATAAGCGATGGCGCGCCCCGCCGAGCCGCCCAGCCGCTGCACAAGCGCCTCCCGGGCACGGCCCAGCTCGTCGGCCGCGCGGGCGTCGTCCAGCCAGGTGAGGCGCGCATGGGAGGCGGTGTGCGAGCCGAAGTCGAAACCGCGCGCCCGCCAGTGCTCGACGGTGCGCCAGTCGAGGTGGGTCAGGGGGCGCCAGGTATAGCGAACGTCCCAGGTATTGCTCGCGCCCACGTGGTCCGTGATCAGAAAGGTCGTGGCGGTGAAGCCGAGCTCGGCGAGGAGCGGATAGGCGTGCTGAGCGAGGCCGGCGTAGCCGTCGTCGAAGGTCAACAAGAATGCGGAATGCGGAATGCGGATTGCGGATTGGTTGGACTGCCACCGCTCAGCGAATTGGTCCAGCGTGACCGTGCGCCAACCGGCGCGCGCGAGCGTAGTCATCTGGCGGGCGAACACCGAGCGGCCGACGCGCGTGACGCCCAGCTCCAGTGGCCCGCCGACCCGGTGATAGCACAGCACCGGGCCCGGGCTCACATGGGCCCCGCGCCCGAGCGGCCCACCGCGTCCAGTGCCGCCGCGGCGTCGGGCCACCGCGCGGCGGGGTCGACCGTGAGGCAGCGATGCGCCAGCTCCGCGAGCCACGGCGGCAGCGAGCGCACCTCCTCGAGCGCCTCCGCCTCGACGGCTGGGAGCTCACCGGTCAGCATTTCGTGCAGCAGCACCCCGACGGCGAACATGTCGTCGCGCGGACCGGCGGCCGCGCCGTCCTTGCGCCGCTCGGGCGCGAGGTAGGCGGGCGCGCACAACGCCGCGCAGACGCTGCCCGCGAGACCAGTCGGCAGGGTGCGGCCGACGGCGTCCACGATTCCGGTGTCCGCCACCAGCACCCGTCCCTGGGTGAGCAGCACGTTCTCGGGTCGCAGGTCGCCGTGGGGGATGCCGCCGCGATGCGCATGCGCCAGGGCGAGCAGCACGTCGCGCAGCACCTCGATAACGCGGCGCAGCGGCATCTCGCCGTGGTTCGCGAGCCAGGCGCGCAGCGTGGTGCCCTCGACGAAGCGTCGCGCGTGATAGACGAACGCGCCGGCACGGCCCGACCGCCGCGGCGGCACGAGCTGGGCGTGCCCCAGGCGGTCGCCCAGCAGCAGCACCTCACGCTCGAATGCCGCCGCATCGACGGAGAGTGAGAGCTCCGCCGGCACCACCTTCACCAACAGCTCGGGATCGGCCGGCGGCCCCACGGCCACGAACAGACGGCAGGCACCGACGGGGCGGACCTCGCGCTCGACGCGATAGATCGGGCCGAGGGCGTCCTCGAGCGCGGCGCGCAGTTCGGACACGCGCATCGTCTAGGGCAACCGTCGCAGGTCGGTGTTGCTCACGAACGCCACCCGCCGGCTGTCGGGCGACCAGGACGGCACATTGATCGTGCCCTGGCCGCCGTACACATAGCCGATCACCCGCGGCGTCCCGCCCGCAGCCGGCATCAGGCGCAGGTACACGTGCTTATAGAACGGGTGGTCATCGGGCGCCACGTCCCTCATGAAGGATAGGAACACGATCCACCGGCCGTCGGGGGACACGTGCGGGAACCAATTGTTGTACTGATCGCTCGTAAGCTGCTGCTGCGTGCTGCCGTCCGGGCGCATCCGCCAGATCTGCATCGTGCCGCTGCGCACGGAGTTGAAGTAGATATACCTGCCGTCGGGTGAATACTCCGGGCCGTCGTCCAGTCCCGGGGCGTCAGTGAGCCGGGTCTCGTCGCCGCCGTCCGCCGGGACGCGATAGACGTCGAATTCCCCGCCCCGCTGTCCCGTGTAGACCAGAAACTTCCCGTCCGGCGACCAGCCGTGCAAGTACGACGGGCCCAGCTTGGTGATCCGCCGTGGTAGGCCGCCCCCCACGGGTACGGTGTACACGATCGAGGCGTTGTGATCTTCCGCGCTCTGATGGCTGATCGCGAGCGTTCGGCCGTCGAAGGACAGCACGTGATCGTTGTTGTTACTGGTCGCGAACCCGGTGTTCAGGGCGACCGGCCGGCGCTGCGCCAAGTCGAAGCGATACAGCAGGCCCTGGCTGTTGTAAATCAGCGCCGCGCCGTCCTTGGTCCAGTTGGGCGCCTGGAGCGACTCGGGAGACCGGAACACGATCGTGCGGTCCCCGGTCGCCACGTCGAGGATCTCGAGATTGCTCCCGATGTAATCCCGGTACGGCGCGAACCCGACCGGCGCGGGCGCGGTGATCCGCACGTCGCGGAAGGTTGCGCGTTCGACTAGGGTGTCGTTGTGGGCGCACACGAACAGCCCGACGTACAGCGTGTCGCCGAGCGCCAGGTCCGCGACTCGGACCGGCGCCAGCGTGTCCCCGAAACGGCCCACCGAGAGGGTGTAGCCGTCCCCAGCGCGCTCGAGCTGAATGACGTCCGGTCCCGTCACCGGTGATCGGACCTCTTCGGTCTGCCCCCCCGCCGCGCGGCGGAACTGCAACGCGACCAGGCCGTCCCCATGAACCGCCGCCGTCACCTGGGGCGAACCGGTCGCGAGGTTCGAGCGCACCGTCCACCCGAACTTGCGATGCGGCTCCACGCCCGGCCCGTCGAATTGGGCGCGCGCGAGCAGCAGAAAATCTCCCGGGATGCGCTTCCATACGTAGTGGAAGTCGTCGTGGTCGAGCCACATGTTCGCGCCCGAGCCAGCGATCGTGTAGCGGTCGCTCCCGGCATCGTAGGTGACCGAGCCCTGCTTGGTCACGTGCCCGACGTCGGTCTGACCTTGGAAAAGACCCAGGGCTGCCTGTTGAGCGGGGGCCCGCGCGGCCGCCACGGCGAGGGACACAGTCAGCGCCGCTAATCTCGACGAGCTGGATGTATGCATGGCCTGAGAGGCTACCACGGTTCACGGCGATGCGCCACCGTGGGTCGTCAGGCGCCGCTGTACAACCCGATGCGGAGGGGCCGCGGCGGCGCCACGGCGTCCTCCACCACCACCCGCACGCGGCGCGCCGGCGTGGGCTCGAACCGGTCGACCTTCCGATAGCCTACCGTCGTGCCGCGCGCCAGCTCGCGCCAATCGCCCGCGCTTTCCACCGTACCTTGGACGGCGTAGCGCGCCACACACTGGCCCCGGGCGATCTCCTCCCCGAGGCGGGCGAATCCGATTCTCACGGTTCTGCCCAGATCGACTTCCGCGACGGCGCTGCGTCCCGCCCCGCCGGTGACCCGCCAGGTCACCGGCCGACCCGCGGCGAAGTCCTCGGCGAACAAGGACGTCAGGCGTGTTCGGAGCTCCGCCAGACGCGCGACATCGGTCGCGTGCAGCACGCCGTCGCGCGTCGGCGGCACGTTGAGGAGCAGCTTCGAGTTCCGTCCCACCGACGTGAGCCAGATGCCGGCGAGCTGGTCCACGGGCTTCACCCGTTCGTCTTCCGCCGGATGGTAGAACCACCCTGGCCGGATCGAGGTGTCGGTCTCGGCCGGTCGCCACACCGGGCCGCCGGGATCGCCGTGCTGCAGAGCGGCGATCACCGCGTCGCCCGGGGCGCCGGGGTAGGGGACGGCGGCCGGGTCCACGGTGGACCAGTTCGGGTCGCCTGCAACTCCGGCCTCGTTGCCGCACCAGCGTACGTCGGGACCCGCGTCCGAGAACATGACCGCCCGGGGCTGCAGCCGGCGCACCAGGCCGAAGATCCGCGGCCAGTCGTACACCTGGCGGCGTCCGTTCGGCCCCTCCCCGTTGGCGCCGTCGAACCACACCTCGCTGATCGGCCCGTAGCGCGTGAGCAGCTCGGTGAGCTGCTCGCAGTAGAAGTCGTTGTAGCGCGGCGAATCGCCGTACACCGGGGCGTTGCGATCCCAGGGCGATAGATAGAGCCCCGCGCGTAGCCCTTCGCTCTTGCAGGCTTCGGTGAACTCGCGCACCACGTCCCCTGCCCCGCTGCGCCACGGGCTCCGCGCCACGGAGTGCTCGGTGAGCCGGCTGGGCCAGAGGCAGAAGCCGTCGTGATGCTTGGCGGTGAGAATCAACGCGCGGGCGCCGCCGGCTCTGGCGGCGCGGGCCCATTGCCGCGCGTCCAGGCGCGCCGGGTCGAACACCGCCGGGTCCTCGCGGCCGTCGCCCCACTCGCGGTCGGTGAAGGTGTTGACGCCGAAGTGGAGGAACACGGCCAGCTCGTCCTCCTGCCAGGCGAGCTGCGAAGGTGAGGGACGAGGCCGCGCGCCCTGGTCGGGCGCCCGCGGCACCACCGTCCCGACGAGCGCCCCGGCGGCGGCGCGCGCGAACTCGCGTCGTGAGATGGTCACGCCCTCTCCTCCCGAAACCGCGGCTGTCAAGCGTAATTCTACGCTACCGTTGCGTGTCCCGCCCCCCTCGAGGAGCCCGCGTGCCCCTGTACTTGGGCTTTGACTTGAGCACCCAAGGCCTGACCGGGATCGTGCTCGAGATCACCGGATCCGAGCGGCGCGTCGTGTTTCAGCGATCGCTCAACTTCGACCGCGATTTTCCCCACTATGGCACCCGGAGCGGGGTGCTGCCGCACGCCGATCCGCGGGTCGCGACGTCGGCGCCGCTGCTCTGGGCCGACGCACTGGACCGCTTCATGGGGATCCTGGCCCGGGACTCAGGGGCCGATCTGCGCGAGCTGCGGGCCGTGTCCGGGGCGGCGCAACAGCACGGCAGCGTCTATCTGAACGCCGCCGCGACGCCGGGACTCGCCCGACTCGATCCGCGGCAACCGCTCGTCACGCAGCTCTCCGGCGTGTTGAGTCGCGCAGAGGCGCCGATCTGGATGGACTCGAGCACCACGGCGCAGTGTGCCGCGATCGCCGCTTCCGTCGGCGGAAACGACGCGCTCGCGCGCCTCACCGGGTCCCGGGCGTTCGAGCGGTTCACGGGACCCCAGATCCGCAAGTACTACGAGCAGGACCCGTCGGGCTATGCGGCGACCGACCGGATCCACCTGGTGAGCTCGTTCCTGGCGTCGCTGCTTATCGGGGCGCACGCGCCGATCGAGCCGGGCGACGGGGCGGGCATGAACCTGATGGATCTTGCCGCGAAGCGGTGGTCGGAGGTCGCGCTGCGCGCCACGGCGCCCGGGCTCGACCGTAAGCTCCCCGAGCTGGCTCCGTCCTGGTCGGTGATCGGCCCGTTGTCGCGCTACTGGGTGGAACGGTACGGCCTGCCCCCCGCGGGCGTGATCGCCTGGAGCGGCGACAACCCGAGCAGCCTCATCGGCGTGGGGCTCGTGACCGCCGGGCGGATCGCGATTTCCCTCGGCACGAGCGATACGCTGTTCGGGCTGCTGCGAGAGCCGCGCGTCGATGCTTCGGGGTCGAGCCACGTGTTCGGCGCGCCGACCGGCGACTACATGGCGCTGGTGTGCTTCACGAACGGCTCGCTCGCCCGCGAGCGCGTGCGCGACGCGTACGGTCTCGACTGGGAAGGGTTTGCGGGAGCGCTGCGCGACACGCCGCCCGGCAACCGCGGTGCGATCATGCTGCCGTGGTTCGAGCCCGAGACCACCCCGGCGGTGCTCGCGCCGGGCGTGCGGCGCTACGGACTCGACCCGGGGGATGGGCCGGGCAACGTCCGAGCGGTGATCGAGGCCCAGATGATGGCGACCGCGCTGCACGCCGGGTGGATGGGAGAGCGCGTGGTGGCAATCCACGCTACGGGCGGCGCCGCGCAGAACCGGGCCATTCTGCAGGTCATGGCGGACGTGCACGGCGCCCTGGTGCAACAGCTCGCGGTGGGTGAGTCGGCGGCGCTGGGGGCGGCGCTGCGGGCGTTCCACGGCGATCGAGTCGCCCAGGGGCGGGAGATCGACTGGGAGGAAGTCGTCGCCGGGTTCGTGGAACCGGTGGCTCGAGTCCAACCCGACCCGCGGAGCGTCGCCGTGTACGCCGAGCTCAAACGGGTATACGCCGCGTGCGAGGCGCACGCGCTCGGCCGCGGGCCCGACCCCACACCTCTGCTCGAAGCATTTCGCTCGGGCGCCCGGTCCTGACTAGCCGAGCGAGCGGCTGGCAAGGGCACGGCGCCTGCGGTACTGTTGCTGCCTCTTCCCCTGCGAGGCGACGATGCATGGCACGGGCGATTCCTTTTCCCGCCGCGATTGGCTCGCGCTGCTGGGTGCGGCCGGCGCCGGAGCGGTGCTGCCGCCCGGGTTGAGCCAAGCTGCCCCGCCGGGTCGTCCCGACGCTGTCCCCATCCTGCCGCTCACGTCCACCAGCGAGGTGTTCACGCCGAGCCATGGCCGGGCGTTCATGCGATTCAGCTTCGAGTTCCCCGAGCCGTCGGTCGAGTTCGCCGGCTACCGGTTCGGCTTTCTCGTGTTCACGCGGGAAAATGCGTACGGGCTCGACGCGCGGCGCATGACCGCCGAGCGCACGGCAGACGGCCACGGGATGGCAATTCACTGCGCCGGCCTGGTGTGGGCGGGGGGCCAGCAAACCGCGCCGGGCCGGGTGACGGCGCAGCTCCAGCAGAGTGGGGACTTCATCGAATGGAACGTGACGGCGGAGATGGACCAGCCGATCAAGGCCGTCACGACGGTGATTCGCGACGTGCCGCGCGGACGGATCTCGCCGGCCGGGAACGAGCCGTTCGATCCGCGGGACAACGAGGTGCTGTTCGGCTATCCGTTCGGCGGCGGCGACCTGTTCGGCGGCAACACGGCCTGGGGTCTCGCGACGCCGTTCGTGATCGTGCAGCGCGCCGAAGGAGACTGCGTCTTTCTCTCATCGCTGGACGATCGCGTCCGAGCCAAGCGCTTCTTTTTCCAGCCCGGCGAGCAGGCCTATCGCGTCGAGGCGGTGTTCGAGGCGGAAGGGTGGCAGGATCAGACCACACTCCGCGTTCCCACCTGGCGACTCGGGCTCGCGAAGACGCTGGACGACGCGGTGCAGGCCCACACCACCCACCTCGAGCACGCGTACCATCTCGAGCCCTGGGAGACCCGGCGCGACGCCCCGGACTGGCTGCGGCGCCTCGCGCTCGTAGTCACGCTCCACGGCATGCATTACACCGGCTACGTGTTCAACGACTACGCGCACATGCTGGAGATCGCGCGCTGGGTCGCGACCCGTATCCCGCCGGAACGCGTGCTGCTCTTCCTCCCGGCGTGGGACGGCCGCTACTACTGGGACTATCCGCTGTACCGGGCTTCCGACCGGATGGGCGGCGAGGCCGGGTTGCAGCGCCTCATCCAGGAATCACATGGCTTAGGCTTCCGCGTGATGCCGATGTTCGGCGCCAACGCCGCCAATCGCCGGCAGGCGATGTTCGCCCGGATCGCCGGCGCGGCGACGCACAAGATCGACGGGGATCGCTTCGACCTGAACTGGGTGGACTGGGACAACGACCGTCACCAGGAGGGGTGGCTGTCCTACATGAATCTCGGCGTGGCGTCGTGGCGCGACTGGCTGAGTGCGCGGATCGCAGAGGTGATCGAGCGCTACCAGGTGGACGCCTACTTCCTCGATATCGCCGGTGGGTGGATGAACAATCCGCAGGCGGACATGCACGAGGGCATGCGGCAGCTCGTGCTCGGTCTCCGCGCCCGGTTTCCCCAGGTCATGCCGTGCGGGGAGATGCATTACGACGCGCTGCTCGAGTTGATCCCGCTCTACCATGTGGGTCTGGGGCGAGCGGCCCGCTACGCGCGCGCGTTCTCGCACCTGAGCCACGGGGCGCCCGGGCGCGGTAGCTCGGGCGTACATGAGTCCGGCTTCGGCGGCTTCAGGCACGAAACCCTGGGGCTCGCGCCCGGCACCATCCCCACGCTCAGCGTGGTGGACGACACCTTCACGGGCCATCCGTCGATGATGGAGACGGTGATCGAGCGGGCCAAGCAGGGGCTGTGAGCGGACCCGGGCCTTTAGGGAAGCTCTGCACGCGTCGCGCGAAGTCGGGGGTGGGGGCGTCGCACGCGTCACACGCGCGGGCGCTCGGGCGGCACATCGGCGCCGAAGCATAGGCGATACCGACGCGTATGTGCCTGCCGTGCGCCCGCGCGTGTCAGCGTGCTAGCCCCCACCCCCGACCTAGCGTTACCTATGCCGAGCTTCCCTAGCGCTCGGCGTCGCCGCGAATCATCCGCAGCCCGAAGACCGTCGCGATCTGGTTGCCTGGCTTGGCCTGGAAGCGCACCGTCACCTTGCTCTTGCCGCGAACCAGGTCCTCGGGGAGACGGTACTCGAGGTCGAAAAAGCGGTGCGGATCGCTTAGGCCCAGGTGTTGGTCGCTGATGGTGCGGCCGTCCACCTGAATCTCAAAGTCGGCCGGGGTGCCTCGCCGGTCGCCGCTGAAGTAGGTCGCGATGAGAACCATCGGATGTGCGGGTTCGACCGGCAGGTCATAGGAGAACCACGTCCGACCCCTGCGCCCCGGCCGGCCGAGGATTCGCTGTGGCTGGGCGCCCTCGCCGGCCTGATAGTTGAATTGCCGCTCGAAGACGACCTCCCCAGGCTGCAGGTATGCAACGCTCGCCGCTGCGAGTTTCCGCAGCCGCTCCGCCTCCGCTGCGTAAGCGGCCTTCTGCTGGTCCCATTCACCCGGCGTAAACAGGTCCCAATACGTCGAGTAGGTGCGGCGGTGCAGGCGGAAAAACGGCTGAAACTCCACCTCACTCACTCGGCCTCCCGCATCGGGTTCGCGGCCCACGCCGTCGCTTTTGAACCGGCCAGGAGCGCCGGCGACGGGCTGTAACCACGTCGCCACGGGCCGCTCAGCCGCCACAAGAACCGGGACCTTCGGGGGCGCGGGGGGCGCGGGGCGTGCCGGACTCTCACCCTCGGTCTGCCTTTGCCGCCTTTCGGGCTCAGGCCCCAGATCTCCCGCGAGCACCAGCGGCCCCCACATGAGTGACGCGCGGCGAGGATTGTCGGGAAGGGGCTCGATGCGCAGCGTCTTTGGGAGGGCGAGCTCCACTACGTCGCCGGTCCTCCAGACACGCTTCACCTCCGCGTACGAGCTCACATCGGGCCCGGCGTCGCGGTACTGGCTCCCGCGGCTTTGGTCGTCGGCCCGTGGTGGCTCACTTGCCGCGGCAAGCTCCTGGCCGTTGACCCTTGCCTGAAACGCCGAGCCTGCCCAGTAGGGACGGCGCAACGCCAGCGTGAATTCTCGCGGTGCCCGGAGCGTGAGTGTGAGCTTCGCCGTCTCGCCCTCGGGGAAGTCGGTCTGCACGGCCACGCGCACGCCGGCCGCGGCCCACTCCGCGGTGGACGGTGCGTACAGGTTGACCCACAGCCGATCATCGGCTTCGTAGTACATCCCGTAGCCGTGGAGGGCGTGGCTCTCCATGCCGGTGCCCACGTCGCAGGTGAAGTCGCGGAGCATGTCCTGGTACTCGTGGGTCACGCCCTGATTCCCCCCGCCCACGGGCACCATGTAGCACACGCGGCCGTCCTCGGGGTCGATGGACGCGAGGATATGGTTGAACAGCGCCCGCTCGTGGTAATCGGCGTAGTGGGTATCGGGCCACACGGAGAACAGCCGCCGGGTCAGCTTGAGCATGTTGTAGGTGTTGCACGTCTCGCACGTCCGGCCGTCGATCCAATCGCTCAGCTGGTCCGGCGGGCCGAAGTACTCGTCCTTGCCGTGGCCGCCGCTCGAGAAGCTGTGGTGCTGAACCACCTGGTCCCAGAAGAAGCTCGAAGCGAGTAGGTCCTCCGGCCTGCCGGCATACACGAAGCGGGCCGCCGAGCCGATGAGCTTCGGGACCTGCGTGTTGCCGTGGGTGCCGGCGAGGTCGTCCTCGTGGCGTCGCAACGGCTCGATGAACGCGCGATGCTCGAACTTGTAGGAGAGGGCGAGCCAGCGCTGGTCGCCGGTATCGGCATAGAGGTCGGCCAGGACCTCGTTCATGCCGCCGAACTCGGTGTTCATCATGTGCTGCAGCTGGGCGTCATCCAACCCCGCGAGAATCTTCTCTGCCCACGTCGCGAACCTGGTCTCGACGTCCAGGGCCGTCTGGTTCCCCGTGTGGCGGTAGGCGTCGCGCAGACCGGCGTAGGTCTTGTGCAACGTGTACCACGGGGACCACTCGCCGTTCAGGTCGAAGGCGGCGGAGCGGATCTCACCCCGGGCCAGGTCGCCGAAGGCCTTCCGCCCGCCGGCCAGCGCGCTCAGGTAGCCGTCGCCGTGTGCGTCCTGCACCGTCTTCAGCTCTCGGACGATGTAGTCCGCGCGCTCCTTGAAGCGCGCGTCGCCGGTGGCGGCCCACATCAAGCTCACGCCGGAGAGGTGGTGGCCCGCAATGTGGCCGGTGAGGTTGCGGCCGTCCCCGTCCCAGCCGCCGTAGGGTTCGGCCTTGGGCTCGAGGCCGGCCCGTTTGCGGTAGTAGGCCAGCATCCGGTCGGGCTCGAGCTGGAGCAGGTAGCGTGCGCTCAACTCCTGCGCGTGCTTGAGCGGGCCGCCGGTGAGCCGCACGGCGCTCAAGGGGAGCGGTCGGGCTTTCACGACCGCGGTGTCGAGCACGCGCGCTGTGGCGACGGGCTCCGCGCCGAGCAGCACCGGGCGGCCGAGCACCTCGAGCGCGCCGGCCCCGAGGCCGAGCTTGAGGGCGCTACGGCGAGACAGTGTCATGGTCCGCCTCCTCACCCCGTAAAGTACAGATAGGCGAGCAGGATAAGCCCGAGCACGACGCCGGAGTTGATCACGTCCCACCGGTTCCAGCTCGCCCGCGACTTTTCGCGGCTTTCCGCCGTGACCGTGCCGAACGTCAGGTTTGTAACCTGCGCCGCCTCTGGCGCTGTCGTCGCGTAACTCACGACGATCATCGTGAGACACGAGACGACGAAGATGAACAGGCTGTAGTACTGAAAGTAGATGTTGTTCACGATCCAGAGGAACGAGCCGGTCGGATATCCCTGGGCGAAGCCCCCCATGCCGAGACTCACCGGCGTATCGACGGCGAGCCGGAAGGCCCCGAGCAGGAAACCGACGATCAAGGCGGCAAGGCAGCCGTTCGCGTTCAAACGCTTGAACGTCACGCCGAGAAAGAACACGGCGAAGATCGGCGGCGCCAGATAACCCTGTACGCCCTGGAGATAGTCGTACAACCCCTTCGAGCCCTGGATCACGGGGATCCACAACAAGCTGATGAGCACCATCGCTACGGTCGCCAGGCGCCCGACGCGGACCAGCTCGTGCTGACTGGATTGCGGTTTCAGGCGCTGATAGAAGTCGATCGTGAACAGCGTGGAGGAGGCGTTGAACGCTCCCGCCAGCGAGCTCATCAGGGCCGCCAACAGTCCGGCGACCACCATCCCACGAATCCCCGCGGGCATCACCGTCGTGACCATGAGGGGGAAGGCCGCCTGCGCCACGCTGGGGATCGCGCGGCCGTCGGGGCCCACCATCATCGCGAGACCTGGCGCCCGGCCGGTCTTCGCCAGGGCGAGTGCGATCATGCCGGGGATGATGAAAATGAATACCGGGAGCAGCTTCAAGAACGCGGCGCAGATCGATCCCCGCCGCGCCTCGCGCTCGTCCCGCGCCCCCAGCGCGCGCTGCACGATGTACTGGTCCGTGGTCCAGTACCACAGGCCGATGATCGGCGCGCAGAACAGCATGCCGAGCCACGGGTAGTTGCCGTTGAAGTACCATGCGATCCGCGTGGGCTCCTTGACCGCGGCCCAGGTTCCGGTGAACCCGTGGGGCACAAGCGGCTTCCACAAGTTGAACATGTCCGGATCGAGGACCGCGCGCAGCTCATGCCAGCCCCCGAGCGCCTTCAAGCCGAAGATGGTGAGGAGCGCCGAGCCCGTCACCAGCAGTATCGTTTGCAGGGCGTCGGTGTACGCCACGGCCCGCATCCCCCCCAGCACCGTGTAGATTCCGGTCAGCAGCACGACCGCCACGGATCCGATCCAGAAGCTGTTGAACGCCCCGATGCGCAGCTCGGGGAGCAGCACGCCGAACACGACGCCGCCGGCGAAGATGCCGACGGCGAGCTTGGTCAACACGTACGCCACGAGCGAGATGATCGAGAGCACCGAGCGCGCCGCGGGGGAGTAGCGCCGCTCGAGGAACTCGGGCATCGTGAACACCATGGTGCGCGCGTAGAACGGCACCATGACCCATCCCAGCACGAGCAGGCACCAGGCGTGCAGCTCGTAGTGCGCCAGGGCGACGCCGCTCGTCGCCCCGGCGCCGGCCAAGCCCACGAGATGTTCGGAGCCGATGTTGGACGCGAAGATCGACGCGCCCACGACGAACCAGCCGAGATGGCGGCTCGCCAGGAAGTAATCGTCGGCGGTGTCGCGGCGTCGCTTCATGACCCAGGAGGTGAGCGCCGCGATGGCGGCGAAGTACCCCGCGACGATCAGCCAGTCGATGATGGTCATGTGTCTCCTTGAGTAATGTCTACCACGCAAGCTTGACGAGCGAGACGCCCTGGCGGGGTAGCGCGAACGTCACGACAACTCGGCCGCTCGCCGTTGGGACACGTCGCGCCGGCTCAAGCAGCTGAAGCTGGCCTGCCTGCTCCAGCTCCCGGTACTGCGGTGCCGTTGGACTCTGCGGCGAGCCGAGTTTCTTCCACACCTCATACGCATTGCTGTGCTGCGCGTCAATGCGATAGTTGGTAATCGTAGGCTCGTCGATGGGCACGCCATCGATCTGCAGGTCCACCTGTGCCGGCGGCGCCGGCAGATCATCGTCATGATAGTTCCACACGAGGACGGCAATCTCGCGCTCGCTCCGGCTGGCGAGCGCAGCGACGTCGGGGTACGCACGCACGCCGCTGTCGCGCACCGCCTCGAGGCTCAAGGCGCCGCTGCTCACAACGCCTACGCGATCGCCGCCCATCTGGCCGAGCATGCGAAAGACGTTGAGCACCGGCTTGGCGATGCCGTTCGTCGCCAGATCCCGGAACCCCTCGAAGTACCGCTGCCCCTCGAATTCAAACGCCCAGGTGACGGCGCCCATCAGATTCACGCCCTGCAAGTCCGCCAGCTGATAGGTGCGCGCGATCTGCTCTGCGGTGTAGCTCGAATACATGGTGCCGTTGCGATAGCCGTTCTGCGGATGCGTGCGGATCGGGCACGCCGCGCACCCCTCCGGGTCGGATTCGCCGATCACGATGGGGACGCCCTTCAGCTCGGGGAATGACGCAACCACGGCGAAGCCGTTGTGGATGGCGCGCAACTGCTGACTCACCCCCATGCGCACGTGGCCGTCGGGCATGACCTGCGGCGCCCCCTTGGCGTGAAAGGCGACCACATCGAGCGGAGATCCGGCTTTCCCGGTCGCGTAATTGGTGCCGCGCAGGCAGTGCTCGATGAAGGTGCGGAGGTACCTTTGCGTCCGCGGGCTCACGGGACCAGTGACATGCGGACCGCCGATCTTCGCGCTCGGCAAGGCACGCTTCAACCCCTGCGCGGCGTAGTCATACAGCTTCAGGTACTCCTCGGGCGTGCCGCGCCAGTAGCCGATGTCCGGCTCGTTCCACACCTCCCAGTACCAACGCTCTACCTCGGCGCGGCCGTACCGAGCTACGGAATGGCGCACCCACTGATAGACCAGCTCGCTCCACTTGGCGTAGTCCTTTGGCGGGTACGCCCAACCGGTGTAGATCTCCGCGTAGTCCCTCCCCGGCTCCCACGCATGCTTGTACGGTCGCGGCTTGGCCGACAGCGCCTCGGGCATGAACCCGATCTCGACCAGCGGCCGCATCTTCCGCTCGAGATAGGCATCCATGATGCGATCAACGATGGTCCAGTCGTAGACGGGCCGTCCGGACGCATCCTCGGTGTACGCGTTGGTCGAGCCCCATTTGAGAGCCGGCGTGCCGTCGCCGCTGGTGAGCAGGTTGTGCGTGCGCACGTAGACCGGCACGGGGCTGAGCGCCGCCAATTCCGACAACAGCTTCTTGCCATCCTTCATATAGGTGTAGTTGGGCTCATCGTAGCCGAACCATGCCCATACCGGCGTCATGGGGCCGATGCGGTCGTCCGCGTTCACGCGGATCGACACCGGCGCGGTCTGGCCCGCCAGGGAGCGGCAGGGGAGACCTGCGCACGACGCGCCGCAGACCAGGATGGCCGTGAAGCGCGGGCTCACCTGATCTCGAGCACGACGACGGATTTGGCCGGGAGGTCGATGGTGAGGGTGCTACCGGACAGGCGGGCCCCGCGGAACTCCGCCGGCTGTACCGCGGTCGGCTGCTCGAACGTGTTGTGCGCGTTCATGGCGGCCGCCGTCAGCACCCGACCCGTCACGCCCGTGACGCGCGCGCCGCGCAGCTCCGTCTCCACCGTGCGCGCCCGGTTCGGGTCCAGGTTCGCCAGCGTGATGTGGATGCGGCCGGCAGAATCCCGCGACGCCGACGCGCTCACCGCGGGGACGGACTGCCCCTCAAACTCGTACGTCCCCGCGGTCAGCGAGATCGGCAGCAGCGTCGCGTCGTGGTGGACCGTGTAGAACTCGAAGACGTGGTAGGTCGGCGTGAGGATCATGTCCTTGCCCCGCGTCAACACCATCGCCTGCAGGACGTTGATCGTCTGCGCGATGTTCGCCCCGCGCACCCGATCCGCGTGGTTGTTGAAGATGTTCAGGTGCAGCGCCGCCACCACCGCGTCGCGCAGCGTGTTCTGCTGGTACAAGAACCCGGGGTTCGTGCCCGGCTCCACGTCGTGCCACATCCCCCACTCGCCTACGATCAGGGCGACCCGCTTCTCGGGATCGTACCGGTCCATGATCGCCGCGTGCCGGGTGATGAGCTCGTTCATGCGGAGCGCTCGCTGCATCGCGACGAACCACTCGCGCTCGTCGAAGGCGGTGGCGGAGCCCTTGTGCTCCCAGGGGCCCACGACGGTGTAGTAGTGGAGGTCGAGGCCGTCGATCTGCCTCCCCGCCTCGCGCATCACGCCCTCCGTCCATGCGAAGTCCGCCGTGTTCGGGCCGGTGGCGATGCGGAAGGCGCGGGTCTCCCCGAAGGGTCGCAGGAAGGTGGTGAACCGCTTGTACACATCGGCGTAGTGCAGCGGGGTCATGCTGCCGCCGCACCCCCAACTCTCGTTGCCCACTCCCCAGAACCGCACCTTGAACGGTTCGGGGTGCCCGTTCGCCGCCCGCCGCTCCGCCAGCGTGCTGCCCCCCGGATGGTTCACATACTCCCACCAGGCCGCCATCTCCCGCACCGTCCCACTCCCCACATTGCCCACGATGAACGGCTCCGCCCCCAACCGCCGCACCAGCTCCAGGTACTCGTGCGTCCCGAAACTGTTGTCCTCGGTTACCCCGCCCCAGACGGTGTTCACCATCTTGGGCCGCTGCGCCGGTGGCCCGATCCCGTCTTCCCAATGGTAGTAGTCGGCGAAGCAACCGCCGGGCCAGCGCAGGTTGGGGACCTTGATCTTGCGCAACGCCTCGATGATATCGTCGCGCAGCCTCCACGGCCCGTTGCCCTCGCGGTACCAGATGCCGTCGTAGATATCGCGGCCCAGGTGCTCGGCGAAGTGGCCGTAGATGTGCCGGCTGATGGTGTCTTTGCCGAGATCGGCGTTCACCACCAGCCGGACTCGCTCCTGCGCGGCGCTCGTGTTCGGCGGCACACACAGCGTGAGGACCGTGAGGATCGCTGCAGATCGCTGGATCATAGATCGCGCTCCCTATTGCTGACCGTAATAGGCGTCGCGACCATGCTTCCGCCGATAGTGTCGCGCGACCAAGAACTCCTCCGGTCGAGGTGCATCGGGTGCCAACGCGGCCCTGGCGAACTCCACACGCGCGAGGTACTCCAGCACCCGCGCGTGGGCCACCGCGGCGAATGCATCGTCCCCCCAGGTGAACGGCCCGTGGTTGGCGACCAGCACGCCGGGGATGTGCTCCGCAACGACTCCTCCCCCAAGCCCGCGAAACGTCTCCACGATCACCAGGCCCGTATTACGCTCGTACTCACCTTCCACCTCCTGGTGAGTGAGCGGGCGCGTCACCGGGATGTCCCCACGGAAGTAGTCGGCGTGCGTCGTGCCCATGCAGGGAACGGCCTTCCGGGCCTGTGCGAACGCGGTGGCGTACGGCGAGTGCGAGTGGGCGATGCCGCCGCAAGAGAACGCCCGATACAGCTCGAGGTGCGTCGGCGTATCCGACGAGGGACGCAGCTTGCCCGCGAGCACGCGGCCCGTCTCGAGGGACACGGGCACCAGGTTTGCCGGCGTCAGGTCCTCGTAGGGCACGCCGCTCGGCTTGATGACGAACAGGCCCGCCGCGCGGTCGACGGCCGACACGTTGCCGAACGTCTCGGTGACGAGGCCGCTCTCAACCAGCGCCTGGTTCGCCCGGTGAACGCTCTTCCGCAGCGCGGCAGCGACCCGGGTCACGCCGAGACTCGTTCTCGCAGGGCGAGCAGCCGCTTCATCAGCGCCGGCAGCTCGGCGCGCGCGCCAGGGACTGCGCCGAACGTATCGTGCAGCTCGAGGTACAGTGCGTAGAGCTCGTCGTAGACGGTATGCGCCTCCCGATTCGGCACGAACGACCGCGCACCCAGGGACGTCATCCGCTCCTGCGCGGCCTCGAATCGATCGTAACCGCCCGCCCCGAGGCCGGCCGCCACCGCCGCGGCGATGGCGGCGCCGAGCGCCGGCGTCTGAGGTGAGCCCGCCGTCAACATCGGCATCCCGATCACGTCGGCGTAGACCTGCATGAACAGATCGTTTTTTTCGGCGATCCCGCCGCAGCACACCACGCGCTCGATCGGGACGTCATATTCCTCCATGCGCGCGATGATGGCGCGGGCGCCGAACGCGGTCGCCTCGACCAGGGCGCGGTAGATCTCCGCCCGCGTGGTGTGGAGGGTCTGCCCGACGATCAACCCGGTGAGGCGCGGATCGACCAGGATTGTGCGGTTGCCGTTGTTCCAATCCAGGGCGAGCAGCCCCGACGCACCGGCCCTGAGGCGCGCCGCTTCGCGCGACAGCTCGGCGTGCAGCGATTCCCGTCCCTGGCAGACGACCTCCACCCACCAGCGCAGCAGGTCACCCACGGCGGACTGGCCCGCTTCGATCCCGTAGTAGCCCGGCAACACCGAGCCCGGTACGATGCCGCAGATCCCCGGGATGTCAGGGACCCGCTCGCGCGCATCGGCGATCGCGATGTCGCAGGTGGAGGTGCCGATGATCTTGACGAAGGTGCCGACCCGCACGCCCGCTCCCACGGCGCCGTAGTGGGCGTCGAACACGCCCATCGCGATGGGGATGCCGGTTCGCAAGCCAAACGTCTCGGCCCACTCGCGCGCCAGCGCGCCGGCCGCGCGATCGGCCGCGTACGCCTTGGTGTACAACCGGTCGCGCAGGCGCCCCAGCTCGGGATCGAGCCGGCATAAAAACTCGTGCGCCGGCAGGCCGCCCCACGCCTCGGAGTACAGCGCCTTGTGGCCGGCCGCGCACACCCCGCGCACGATGTCACCGGGGTGCGTGACTCCGGCCAGCACGGCCGGCACGAAATCGGCCAGCTCCACCCAGCTCGCGGCCGCGGCGAACACGTCGGGCGCGACCTTGCGACAGTGCCAGATCTTGGACCAGAACCATTCCGACGAATAGGTGCCGCCGATCGGCGACAGGTACTCCGGGGCGCAGCGCCGCGCCGTCTCGGTGATGGCCGCCGCTTCCTCGGCCGCGGTGTGGTCCTTCCATAACCACGCCTGCGCCGCTGGCGCGGCGCGCCAGCGCGGGTCCAGGGCGAGCGGCCGGTTGCCGGCGTCCACCGGCAGCGGCGTCGAGCCGGTCGTGTCGACGCCGATGCCGATGACGCGGTCGCGCGCGAAGCCCGGCTGCGTGTCCGCCTGCGCCAATGCGCCGGGCACCGCTGTCGCCAGGCCTACCAGGTAATCGGCCGGATTCTGGCGCGCCAGGTGCGGGTCACGCGGGTCCAGCAGCACGCCTTCGGTCCCGGACGGATAGTCGAACACCGCGGTGCCGAGCGCGCGACCGTCCGCGCAGTCCACGACCACGGCCCGAACGGAGTTGGTCCCGTAATCGACGCCGATCGTGAACGCAGGCTGCACGACTCAGCCGACCAGGATCGGACTCACGACGTCCAGCACGTCCGGGCCGGTCCCCGCCGCGCGCGCCCGATCCAGCGCCGCCCGCTGCTCGAACACGCGGACCGCCTTGAGCGCCAGGTTCGCCAGGTTGATCATGCTCCGCTCCATCGCGCGGGCGGGGTCGTCGCGATAGGTGAACTGGTCCTGGCTGTAGTAGCCGTGATATTCGCGCACGAACGTGGTGAACAGGTACTCCACCGACTCGGGGATCGACAGCGTGCCGAACATGCAATCCTGGTCGTTGCGGCCCTGGCGCGCGTCGTTGATGTCGAACTTGTGGACCGGGACGCCCGCGTACGCGGCGAGGTCGCAGGCGGTGGAGGCCGTCGTCCCCTCCATCTTCTGGTGGCCGTAGTCGATCGTGAGGCCGCAGTTCGTGCCGCCGCACAGCTGATTCACCCGCTGGGCCACGAGGATCGCCGACGCGGCCGTGGGAATGATCATGTACAGCTCCCGCGGCTCGTACGGCTTGGGCTCGATGGCGAGCTTGATCCCCGCCTTGAGGCACGCCCGGTTGGCTGTAACGAGCGCCTCCGTGAACCACTCGAGCCCCTGCTGGTAGTCGATCTGGAAGTGGTAGTCGGCGCCGTCGGAGCCCGGCCACACGCTGACGATGGGGAGCTTCAGGGCCTGCGCGATCTCGACCGCCTTCAGGATCTCGTCGGTGGCGGCGCGACGCAGCTCGGGGTTCGGGTTGCACGGTCCTCCCAGCCGAAACCGCGGGTTGGTCCAGGTGTTGACGTTGCACGCCGTGACCCGCATGCCCAGGTCGGCCAGGTAACCGCCGCGCGCGCGCTCCAGCGCCGGCCAATCGATGTCGCCGTTCAGCGTCTTCTCGAACACGCTCTGGTGGATCTCGATCGCATCGATGCCGGCGGCGTGGGTGCGCCGGCACTGCGACTCGAAGTCGCCCTTGAAGCTCGAGTCGTCGGAGTGGTAGCCGGGCGGCGCGAAGCGGTCGCAGAAGTCGCCCGCCGACCAGTGACCGACGCTCATCTTGATGTCCATCTTCTTGAGAAACGCGATGGCCTCGGCTCGGCCCAAGTAGTGAGCCTGCGAACGGGCGAAGGCGAGTTGGTCGGCGCTGAAGCGTGTCATGAGTGTGGGTGCCTGTTGGGTGCCGGGAGATTGGACCGCCCCGCGGCCCGTGTCAAGCAAGACCGGCGTGTGCCGGACCTACGTTCGCAGGTCCGCCAGATCGCGGTACAGGTCGAGCGCCTGCGGGTTGGCGAGGGCCTCGCGATTCTCGACCGGCAGCCCGTGCACGACCGCCCGCACGGCGAGCTCGCTGATCTTCCCACTGATGGTGCGCGGGATGTCGGCGACCTGCACGATCTTGCGCGGCACGTGGTGGGGGCTGGCGTTGTCGCGCAGGCAGCGCCGGATGCGGTCGCACAGCGCGTCGTCCAGGGCGAGCCCGTCGCGCAGCCGGACGAACAGGACGATCCGCTCGTCGGCGCCCGCGGCGGCGTCGATCCGCTGCCCGATCGCCAGGCTCTCGAGCACCTCCGGCAGCGTGTCCACCTGCCGGTAGATCTCGGCCGTGCCGATCCGCACGCCGCCGGGGTTGAGCGTCGCGTCGCTGCGCCCGTGAATGATCAGCCCACCGCGCGCGGTCAGCTCAGCCCAGTCACCGTGGCGCCACGCACCGGGGAACCGCTCGAAGTAGGCGGCGCGGTATTTCGCCCCGTCGGCATCGTTCCAGAACGCCACCGGCATGCTGGGAAATGGTCTGGTGCAAACGAGCTCGCCGGGCTTGCCCAGGAGCGGCGCACCGCGCGGGTCGAACACCTGCACCGCCATGCCCAGCCCGGGCCCCTGCAGCTCGCCGCGCCACACCGGGTCGGTCGGGTTGCCGATCGCGAAGCACGAGATGATCTCCGTACCGCCACTGATGTTGCACAGGTGCACGTCGGGCTCGACGCGGTGGTACACGTAGTCGTAGCTGTGGCCCGCGAGCGGGCTGCCCGTGGAGATGATGGTCCGGAGCGCGGACAGGTCGTGCGTGCGTGCCGGCACGAGCCCTTCCTTCTCGGCGAGCGCCAGGTACTTGGCGCTCGTGCCGAACACGGTCACTTGCTCCTCGGCCACCAGGGTCCACAGGGCGTCCGGGCGCGGCGCGAACGGCGCCCCGTCGTACAGCACGACGGTCGCGTGCACGGCCAGGGCGCTCACGAGCCAGTTCCACATCATCCAACCGCACGTGGTGATGTAGCAGAGCCGGTCCTCGTGTTTGAGATCGACGTGCAGCACGTGCTCCTTTTGGTGCTGCAGCAGCGTCCCCCCGGCACCATGCACCACGCATTTGGGGAGCCCGGTGGTGCCCGACGAGTACAGGACGTAGACCGGATGGTTGAACGGGAGCCGCTCGAACCGGAGGCCGGCCTCCTTCCCCGGCGGGCCCGCCCACTCGTCCCACAACACGCCGCCCGGAATCGTGCGGATCGGGGGCCGCTCCACGAGGTACGGAACCACCACCACCTGCTCGATCGCCGGGATGCGGCGGGCGATGTCGGCGACGCGCCCGAGGCAGTCGATCTCCTTTCCGGCGTAGCGACACCCGTCGGCACAGAACAGGATGCGCGGCGCGATCTGGCCGAAGCGGTCCACCACGCCCGCCACGCCGAAGTCCGGCGAGCAGGACGACCAGATGGCGCCGAGGCTCGTGGCGGCGAGCATCGCGATCACCGTCTCGGGGATGTTCGGCAGGAACCCCGCCACTCGATCTCCCGGCCGAATGCCCGCCGCCCGGAGGGCGGCCGCGACACGAGCGGTTTCGTCGTAGAGCTCCCCGTAGCTCAGCTCGCGCTGTGCCCCGGTCTCGTTCCATGCCACGAGCGCCGGGTGTGTGTCACGCTGCCGCAGCAGGTTCTCGGCGAAGTTGAGTCGCGCACCGGGGAACCAGCTTGGCCCCCGGACCGGATCGGGCGGGGCCATGCGGTCCAGTCCCACGCCCACATCGTCCCACGGTTTACGGCTCCCGCGTGCTCCCTCCGTGGCGATCACGCCGCAGAAATGCCACACGGCGGGCCAGAACTCTTGAGGGGACGTGATCGACCAGCGGTGCAGCGAGCGATAGTCGGCGACGTCCGCTCCATACTCGCGGCGGACGGTCGCCATGAAGGCGGTCAGGTTGGCGCGGGCCACCCGGTCCGGCGGTGGCGTCCAGAGCGGGAGTTGCGCTGACCGGTTCAACGAGACGTCGTCACGTTGCGTGTGATCACGTAGTAGTTCGGATCGACCTTGAAATCGACCGGCGTCGCGAGCCGCAGCGGCACCGTCTGCCAGGCCGCGGTCGGATGCACCACACTGAAGGTGTCCGGCGACACGGTGACCTGGAGCGGCATGTCGAAGCCGGGCACCACGTCCGTCCAGCGGAACGACAGCATCCCTCCCTCGATGCGGTACTCCAGTACGGGCACCTGGGTGGTCCGCAAGTACTGATCGAACACCCTCGTCAGATCGGTCCCCGCGTGTGCGGAGATGTAGTCCTCCACCTGCTTGCCCATCACCGTCTGGTGCCAGAACGTCTGATTGAGCCCGCGCAGGATCGCGCGCCACTTCTCGTCGTCGTCGACGATCTGCCGGATCGTGTGCAGCATGTTCCCCCCCTTGGGGTACATGTCGCCCGAGCCCTCATCGTTCACCCCGTACGGGGGGATGATCGGCCGGTCGTTGCGGATGCCGCGACGCGTGCCGACCGTGTAGGCGGCGCCGGCCTGCTTCCCGAAAAGACACTCGGTGTAAAGCCCCTCGGCGTAGTTGGCGAAGCTCTCGTGCACCCACATGTCGGCGTTGTCTTTCGCCGTGATGTTGTTGCCGAACCACTCGTGCGCGCTTTCGTGCACGATGATGAAGTCCCACTTCAGGCCGAGGCCGGTGCCCGAGGCGTCGCGCCCGCGGTAGCCGTTCGCGTACCAGTTACCGTAGGCGACGGCGCTCTGATGCTCCATCCCGGGGTGTGGCACTTCGACCAGCTTGTATCCATCCTCGTACCACGGGTAGGGACCGAACCAGTGCTCGAAGCACTGCAGCATCGTGGTCGCCTGGACGAACTGCCGCTGGGCCGCCTCGCGGTGATAGCTCAGGGGCCAGAAATCGAGGGTGAGCGGGCCGTTCTCTCCCTGGAACAGGTCGCTGTAGTGGTCGTAGCTCCCTGCGCCGACGGCGATGGCGTAATTGTTGATCGGGTTGACGACGAACCACTCGTACGTCGTCGTGCCGTCGGCGTGGTGGGTCACGCGGCGCAGCCGCCCGTTGGAGACGTCGATCATCGGATCGGGCACGGTGAGCGCCACGCGCTGGCTGTCGGGCTCGTCCGCCTGCGTATCCTTGTTGGGCCACCATACACTCGCACCCATGCCCTGATCGGTCGTGACGACCCACGGCCGGCCGAGACTGTCGCTGGTCCAGGTAAAGCCGCCCTCCCAGGGGGGCCGCGTGGCGACCCGCGGCTTGCCGTGGTAGTAGACCGTGATGGTGCGATGGTCGCCGGCGCGCTGGCGGGTGGACGGCTTCGCGAAGTAGGCGTTCCCGTCGCGGCGGAACGGCACCGCACGCCGGTCCTGCACCATGCTGTCGACCGCGAGCGGGCCCATCAGGTCGACCTGCAGCTCGCGGCCCGGCGTGAGGACGAGGTAGGTGATGCCGGTGTACCCGCTGATACTGCTGTCGTTGGGATTCACGGCCACGTGCAGGTCGTAGAACACGACGTCCCACCACGCGCGTTCCGGCGTCGTGAACGAGCCGCGCAGCGTGTCGGCGCGGGTGAAGCTGCGGCCCGCCTGGGCCGC
>Ga0209156_10000814_pt1 | contig 26377 bp, 23 predicted proteins | sample GraSoiAngelo_124_FD_185881 | JGI IMG/M metagenome (GOLD analysis project Ga0209156, IMG submission 185881) | Grasslands soil microbial communities from the Angelo Coastal Reserve, California, USA - 14_0927_05_20cm (SPAdes) (version 2) | ecosystem: Environmental > Terrestrial > Soil > Grasslands... | reverse complement strand
CCCCCGACGCGGCCTTGGCGATCCCGAAGTCGGTGACCACGGCCTGGCCGTGCTCGTCGAACATGATGTTGTCGGGCTTGATGTCGCGGTGCACGATGCCGCCCTTGTGCGCGTAGGCGAGGGCGCGCGCGACCTGCAGCAGGATCATGCGGATTTCGGAGGGAGGCAGCGTGCCGCGCGCGGCCAGCACGCTGGACAGCGGCTTCCCCCGCAGGAATTTCATGACGAAGTAGATCACGCGGCCGGACTTGCCGACGCGATAGATCGGAATGATGCCCGGGTGCTCGAGCTTGGCGGAGGTGCGGGCCTCGCGCTGGAACCGCTCGACGAACTCCTTGTCGAACGCGAGGGAGAAGGGCAGCACCTTGATGGCGACGTCGCGCTCGAGCTGCTTCTCCCGCGCCTTGAACACGATCGCCATGCCGCCGCGGCCGAGCTCCTCGAGGATTTCGTACTCGTCCTTGAGCTGCTCGCGGACCATGTCGAGGTCGGTCATCTCGGGCGCCGGCTCGCGCCCGCCCGCGATCGGAGTGGCGGCCAGGTCCAGCCCGCAGGACCGGCAGAACTTGCTGGCGTCGTCGTTCTGGGTGCCGCAGCGGGGACAGTACATCAAAGCTCCGAGGAGTCGGGGAAACTTAGGGATTCGCCGGAGCGGGTGTCAACTCGACACGTGCGTTGCCCACTCAGAAGTCGGAGCCCAGCGCGGCGTAGAACTGCGGTCGACGGGCGGCGCCCGACGGCGCAGTGGCGAGCGGCTGCGCGACGCCGATCCGCACCGCGAGTCGGAAGTCGTAGCTCAGCGCGACGTCGCCCGCCAACTCGACACCGGCCGAGCGCAGGCGCGTGAGCCGGGGCGCGGTGCCCGGTGCCCACGCGTCTCCCGCGTCGGCGAACGCGTTGACCCAGAGCTTGTCGACGCCGACGGGGAGGTGGCCGAGCGCGCGGCCGACCAGCGCCAGCGGAGCGCGGTACTCGATGCTGCCCGCGGCGGCGCGCTCCCCGCTCAGCTCTCCCGCGCCATAGCCGCGGATCGGGAAGGCGCGCGTCGCGCTGAGCGACGGCGCGAAGTAGACGCTCACGCCCTGCGGCGCGACGCCGCCGACGCGGAACAGCGTCCCGAGCGGCCCGTCCGACCCGCCCGCCACCACCCGTACCGCGAGCACCGAGTGGCCGAACCCACCGAGCCCCGGCGCGCGGACGTACCCGGCGAGGCGCGAGCGCAGCTCGTTCGACCAGCGGCTGGAGCCCGCCTCGTCCCGCCGCCGGTACGTCACGGACCACGCGACGCCGTGCTCGGGCGACACCGACAGCGCGCCGAGCACCAGGTGAGAGAGCGTCAGCGTGACCGATCCGCCGACGAGACTGCGCGGGGCGCACGCCGGGCACACGGTGGCGAGCGCCGTGTCGGGAATCGCGGCGTAGCCGGTGCGCTCGAGCTCCGCGGCGACCCGCAGGCTCGCCAGGCGGCGCCAGCGACGCCCGACGAACGAAGCGCCCAGCGCCGCGTACTCGTCCAGCTCCGAGAGCGTGACGCCGGGCGCGCCCGCGGGGGGGAGCAGGTCCGCCCAGGAGGCCCACGCCGAGAGGTCGAGGGTCGGGTTGCCAAGCGCGGCCGAGACGAGCGCGAAATCGCCCGCGGCCCGGAACGGTCGCGCGGAGACGAGCGCGTCGGCGCCGTACACCAAGCGACCCACCGCATCCGTTCCCGCCGTGAAGGCGCCGTGGAATCGCCCCGTCGCTCCCGCCTCGGCGGACACAGGAAGCCAGAAATGCGGGCGCAATGACGGCCAGGACGCGTAGCCCGTCTCGCGCACCGACACCGCGGGAGCCGAATCGAATGGCAGCGGTTCGGGGAAGGCGACCGGCCCACCCCCGCCGGTGGCGACGGGAGGCGCGTGCCGCAGCTCCCAGCCGTGCGCCCCGAGCGTGACATACACCAGCGTCCCGTCGGGGAGCGGCGCCGGCGCGCGGGCCCCCAGCGGCTCAGCGGTGAGGGGCTCGGCAGACCCGGCGTCGCGCGAGCGGTACACCTGAGGGAGCCCCGTCGGATCGGCCACGAACCACAGCTCGCCGCGCGTGGTCCACACGGGGTCCGCGATGCTGCCGCGCGTCTCCACCACCGCCGCGCCCGCGGCAGGCGAGTCCGCCGGCCAGCGCACCAGCGCCCAGCCACCGCCGGCGCTGCGACTGCCGGCCACCCAGCGGCCGTCGGGCGAGAGCGCCACATCGTCCCACACGGCGCCGGGCGGGCCGGGAGGCACGGGCAGCGTCGGCGTGCCGGCGGCGGGGCCGAGCGCGACGGCCGCGAGCCGCCCTCCCCCACCGGCGGGCGCGACCAGCCGGGCGCCCCGCGTGGCGCGGCGCCACGCTCCGCCGGGCACCCAGCGGTACAGATCGCTGCGGATGCGCCAGCGCGTGACGTAGTCGAGCTGCGCCACCACCAGCGTGTCTCCCACCCAGTCGTAGTCGACCCCGCCGTTCACGCGGTGCCGGCCGACCACGCGGAATGTGGCCGCGTCCACCACCCGCAGCTCGCTCGCGCCCTTCCCGTCGTCCCGCACGTAGGCGATGCGGCGCCCGTCGGGTGAGACGCGGGGGACGGGCTCGGTGCGGAGCAGGCTGTCGAGCACGCGCGCCGCGGGCGATGCGCCCGTCGCGGCGGGCGCCGGCCGCGTGCCCCGCAGCCACTCGGCGGCGAGCGTATGCCCGGGGGCGACCCGGGCCACCTGCCGGCCTACCCGGAAGGGAATGAGCTGGCCCGACGTCGCCTCGACGAAGCGCGGCACCACCGAGTCCCCTGCCCCACCGGCGAGAGAATAGAGGAAGCGGCTGCCGTACGCGTACGGGACCAGTCCGTCGGCCCAGCGGGTGAACAGCAGAGCGTCCCACGGGGAGCGCGACGCGGCGGCCGCCCGATCCGCCGCGAGCAGCTGGGTGTGGAAGCTGCCCCGCACCCGGCCGCCGTTCGTGAATCTCGATTCGTAGTAGGTCGCGAGTCCCTCGATCGCCCAGCTCGGCTGATACTCGTTGGGGAACAGCCCGGGAGCGCGGCCGAACACGTCCTGCAGGGCGCTCCAGATCCCCCTCGTGCGGTCGAGATGAAAGACGTGCGTGAGCTCGTGCGTGGTGACCAGCCGCAGCCAGCTGTCGTAGAACAGCAGCCCGTGGTCCCCGACCGGCGGCGTCGCCAAGATCGTGATGCGGTTGGTGGGAAACACCGTCGTGAAGCCGTTCGCCGCATCGAGGTCGTCGCCCAGGGTGAGATCCACCACACCGCGCGGCGGGTGCAGCTCCCGGGCGAGGAGGCCGTACGACCGCTCGGCCTCGCGTGCCTCCAACAGCGCGACGTCGCGATACGCGGGCCGGAAGTGGATGCGGAAGTGGGCGGTGTGGAGGGTGCGCCAGGAGCCGGAGGGATCGACCTGGGCCTCGGCGCGGCTGGCGAGCAGCAGGAGAAAAAGAATGCGGATTGCGGATTGCGGATTGCGGAATTGAAATGAAAGGTCGAACCGGGGCCCTGAGATCGCCCTGCCAATCCGCAATCCGAAATCCGCAATCCGCAATGTCACGGCTCCCTCGCCCGCTGGCGCAAGAAGCTCTCGATGCCGCGGAAGACCGCCCGCGCATAGCGCCCCTGCCCCGCCTCGCTCGCCAGCAGCGCCTCCTGTTCCGGCAGCATGATGAACAGTCCCTCGGTGAGCGCCGCCGGCATCCAGGTCGGCCGCACCAGCGCGTAGTCGCCCCGGCCCATGCCGAGGTCGCGGACGCCGAGCTCCGCCACGAGCGCGCGATCGAGCTCGCGCGCCAGCAGGGCGCTCCGCGGCTGGAAGTAGTACACGCTGGTGCCGTTGTTGGTGAAGGGATTCACACCGTCCGGGAGCGCGTTGGCGTGGATCGACAGGAGCACGTCGGCGTCGTGCTGCTCGGCGAAGCGCGTGCGCGGGTACAGGTCCAGCGGCGTCGAGTCCGTGCGGGTCAGGAGCACCGTGGCGCCGGCGTGCTCGAGCAGCGCCTTGGCCTTGAGGGCGACCGCCAGCGTCGCGACCGGCTCCCACAGACCCGTCGGCCCCCTCGCTCCGAGGGGCGGGTGCCCCGGGTCGAGCACGATGGTCCGCCCCGCGAGGGGCCGGGCGGGATCGATCCGAGGCGGACGGCGGACCTCGAGCAGCAGATCGCGCCCATCGAACCGGGTGCGATAGCCCCACACCCGCCGCGACAGCTCGAGCGTGATCGTCACTTCGTCGGCGGCCGGCTGCGCGTACCGCATCCGGGTGACCAGCGGGTCGGTGCCGCCGTACTGCATCCAGTTGATGTCGGACGCGGCGCCGTACAGCCGCAACGTCACGCTGCGGTCCCGCTCCGTGACCTGGAACGGGAGCCGCGCGGGGAGCGGCACGCGCAGCGTCACGGACCTCGGTCCCGACGTGAGCCGCACGGAGCCCACCACTCCCCGCGGCGGCGGCGTGCCAGGGGCGAGGGACACCACGTCGCCCGCGCTCACCCACGCCACCGCATCGCGCGACAGCTGCAGCCGCACTTGGTCGTTCCAACGGCCCGATTCGACCGCCACCGTTCCCGTCGGGAAGAACCAGTTGTACGTGCCGTGGGGCACGGCCCGCCCGGGGGTCATGCTGTCGGTCGTAGCCGTGTGCGCCGTATCGTCGTTCAGCACCACGACGGTGGGGAACGTCATATCGACGGGCGTGATCGTCAGCGGCCAGCGCGCGGTCGCGGTGTCTCCCCCGGTCGCCACCACCAGCGTGGCGCAGGCCGTGCCGCCATCGGCGCACAGGCCCGCTGCCGGAAGCCAGCCCGCGTAGCGGCCCACGGCGGGGGGCAGCCGGTACGCCGCGGTATCGGCGACGAACGCCCGCACGCTCCACGCGGGCTCGCCGGGCAGCGAGTCGGGCACGAGCGGCACGCTCGACCCCCAGGGCAAGACGAGGCGCACCGACGCACCCGGCGCCGCCTGCACGCTCAGGAGGATCCCTTCTCCCGCCGGCAACGCCAGGGCGCCCGTCGGCGCGAAGCTCGTGGTGTCGATCCACGCGGCCCGGCCGGGCGGCGGATGGAAGCGCGGCGCGATATGTGCGGTAAAGACGGTGCGACTGGAGTCGGGCCCCGCGGTCGCGGCGAGGAGAAACGTCGCGACCGTGTCGTCGGGCAGTGGGACCCAGGCGATCCAGCCGCCGCCGGGGAGCACGGGCACGGATTGGCCGTCGACGCCCAGACGCACGGCGCCGCGCGCGCCACGCACCGCACCGAAGAGAAACGCCGAGTCGTGGGACTGCACCACGTCGGTGGGCGCGGGGTAGACGACGCTGACGTGGAGCGATTCGGCTCGTGGCGGAGCCGGAGCGGCGGGGACGGGCGCGCTGCCGGCGCGCGAGACCGCGCATCCGGCCACGACGCTCGCGAGCACCACGCCGACCGACCGCACAGGGGCGACAAGGTAGCATCGGCCCTTTCGACCCGCCAACTTCTCGAATAGATTGGCATTGCGTAACTTGTGCGCCCAGTGGGGTACCTCCGCCTGTGACCGCTTGCACCTACTGCGGCCGCGATAATGAGCCCGGCGCGCAGGTTTGTATGGATTGCGGCAAACCGATGGACGAGTCCACGGGACTAAAGGGCGGGGGGACCTCGATTCCGGGGACGCGCTCCCTCGTGGCGGCGGTTGGTGTCGCCACAAGCGAGTGGCGCACCTGCCCGTTCTGTGGCGGCCGCGCCAACGCGGCGCGGCCGTTCTGCCCGCACTGTGGTCGCCGCCTCAGCGCTCCCGGCTCCGGACCGAGCTGCGGCCGCTGCGGCTCCCCCGTCGCGTCGACTGCGAGCTTCTGCGCCACCTGCGGCGCCCCCGTCGGCGACACCGGAGTGACGCGCCGCGTCTCGCCCGGCGCCCCGCGTGCCGGCGGCAGCATCACGCTCGTGCTGCTCGACGATGCGGGCGCGGCGGCGCAGCGCTTCGAGCGCGCCGGACCCGACACGACGATCGGCCGGCAGGACGGTGACATCCGGTTCCCGGACGACGTGTTCCTCTCTCCGTTGCACGCCAAGATCTCCTGGGAGCAGGACACGCTCGTGGTCCGCGACCTGGGCAGCCGCAACGGCACCTGGGTGTTCCTCGAGGCGCCGCACCGGCTGCTCGACGGCGACCTGCTGCTCGTCGGCTCGCAGGTGATCCGGTTCCGGCGCCTGGGCTATCCCGGCCCGCATCCCCCCGACGCCGACGCCACGCGGCGGATGGGCAGCCTGATCCCGAGCGCCGACATCGCGAGCCTGACGCAGCTGCGCTCGGACGGCAGCGTGCGTGACGTGATCCAGCTCTCGCCCGGCCGCGACGTGCTGATCGGCCGCGAGCAGGGCGACTGGATTTTTCCGTACGACCCGTCGATGAGCGCGCGCCACGCCGTGGTCCGCTCGGAGGACGCGGACTTCGTGGTGGTCGATGCCGACAGCCGCAACGGCATCGCCCTGGCGGCGCGCGGCGACATGCCGCTGCGCCACCAGTCGCGTGTTCTGGTAGGCGACAAGCTCCTGCGCATCGAGTTGTCCACGTGAAGATCTGTCCCGTCTGCTCGACCGAATACTCCGACGACGTTCGCTTCTGTCCGAAGGACGGCCAGACGCTGCGCTCGTCGTCGCCCGGGACCGACCTCGTCGGGCAGGTGCTGGCCGACCGCTATCACGTCGTCCGGAAGCTCGGCGAGGGCGGCATGGGACAGGTGTACCTCGCCGAGCACGTGAAGATGGGGCGCAAGAGCGCCATCAAGGTGCTGAGCCCGTCGATGACGCACGACGCCGACGCCGTGGCGCGCTTCAATCGCGAGGCCGCGAATGCCAGCCGCATCAGCCATCCCAATGTCTGCGCGGTCTACGATTTCGGCGAGACACCCGAGGGGATCATCTACCTCGCCATGGAGTTCGTCGAGGGCGAGCCACTCACGGACCTGCTCGAGCGGGAGGGCGCGCTGTCGGTGACGCGGGCGGGCGCGATCTTCCTCCAGGTGGCGGACGCCCTCCAGGCGGCGCACGATCTCGGCATCGTGCACCGCGACCTCAAGCCCGACAACGTCATGCTGACGCGCGCCCGCGACGGCACCGACGTCGTCAAGGTGGTCGATTTCGGGATCGCCAAGGCGGTGGGCGGCGGCGACAACCAGCAGGTCACGAAAACGGGCCTGCTGGTCGGCACCCCGGAGTTCATGAGTCCCGAGCAGCTGGCGGGAGACCCGGTCGACGGCCGCAGCGACCTGTACGCGGTCGCCCTCGTGCTCTTCAAGATGCTCACCGGCCAACTGCCCTTTGTCGGAACGACGGCGCAGGACACCATGGTCCAGCGACTCACCGACGAGCCCGCCGCCCTGGCCGACATGCGTCCCGACCTGCGCTTCCCACCGGGCCTCCAGTCGACGATCGACACGGCCCTGGCGCGCAACCCCGCGCACCGCTATCAGTCGACCGCCAAGTTCGCGAACGACGTGGCCGCGGTGCTGGGTCTGCAACGGGGACCCCGGCTGAGTCCGGTCCCGCCGACCCGCCAGGATGCGGACCTCGACGCCAGGACGGAGCTGTTGCGCCGCTCCGCCGCCATGTCTTCCGCTCGGAGACCGCCGCCGCGACGGAAGCGTCGGCTGATGCCGATCGTGGCCGGCGCCGTCGTGATCCTGGGCGGGGCCGGGGCGGCGCTGGCGCTGCGCGGCGGAAGCAAGGCGGTCGACAAGAGGCCGCGCGCGGATTCGACGCCTCGAGTCGCGGTCGTCCCGCCGCGTGACACCACGGCGTCGCCTTCCCCCGTGCCCGTGAGCCCGCCGCGGCGCCAGCCGGTGAAGCAGGCGCCTCCCCCCGCTCGCTCTCCGGGCCGCGCTACCGGAGCGCAGCCGAACATCGACGTGAGCCGCGCCCACGAGCTGCTCGACAACCTCTATCTCTACCAGCTCGTCCCCAAGACCGCTCCCTGGATTCGTGACTCGGCGATCCACCTGTTCAACGCGCCCGGGATCGCGCGGGACGACAAGGCGTACGCCGCGTTCGTCTTCGGCATGGCGCTCGCGCAGATGAACGATCGTGCTCGCGGGTGTGAGTGGATTCGGAAGGCGGTCGAGCTCCAGCCGGCCGATACGTTCTACCCGAAGATCGCCGCTCAGTGCGGACGCTGACCGTGTTCGGACGCTCTCCCTCCAAAGCGATCAAGGTCGACGTCTTCGCGAAGACGGATCTCGGCCGGACGCGCGACCACAACGAGGACCATTTTCTCGTCGCGGACCTGACGCGGCGCGACGCCTCGCTCAAGCCCGCCGTGCGCATCCACGAGATCGGCGAGCGCGGCTCGCTGTTCGTGGTCGCGGACGGCATGGGCGGCGCGGCCGCGGGCGAGGTGGCGAGCGAGATGGCGACCGAGACGATCTACGAGCAGATGGTGAACGCCTGGGGGAGCGAGCGCGAGCTGACGCCGCAGCGGTTCGCCTACCGGCTCCGGGAGGCGGTGGAAACGGCGAACCGCCAGATCCACTCGTACGCCGCGGCGCACCCCGAAGTGCGCGGCATGGGTACGACGACGACCGCCGTGGGAGCGCTCGCCGACCGCCTGTTCCTTTCGCAGGTGGGGGACAGCCGCGCCTATTTGATCCGGCAGGGCCAGGCCGTGCAGCTCACCAAGGACCAGTCCCTGATGCAGCGCCTGGTCGAGGCCGGCGAGCTGACCGAAGAGGAAGCCGCGAAGAGCGAGCGCCGCAACATCATCCTCCAGGCGCTCGGGCCCGACGCGCGCGTGAAGGTGGATCTCACGCATCAGGAAGTCCGCCGGGGCGACATCCTCGTGCTCTGCTCCGACGGGCTCTCCGGCTCGGTGAAGAAGGAAGAGATCGCGGAGATCGTCGCGCGCGAGCGCGACCTGCAGGCGGCGTGCGACCGGCTGATCGCGCTCGCCAACGAGCGCGGCGGACCCGACAACATCACGGTGATCCTGGCGCGGTTCGACGGCGAGGGGCTGCGCCCGGCGGAGGCGGGCGCCGAGGTCGGGCACCAGGTGTATCCCCTCATCGACACCGAGACCAGCACGGAGCCCGTCCCCGTGTACAAGGGCAGCCGCCCGCCGGAGCCCACGGCGCGGGCGCGCTGGCGCCTGGTCGCGCTCGCGCTCGCCGCGCTCGCCGCCGCCGCCGCGCTCTACCTGGTCAAGCGGTAACTACGTCGACCAACTCAAGACTCGCCTTGCAGCGGCACGCTGCATGAGCATTTGACCATGCCAGCACAGCAGGATCGGCGCCGTCCCCGGGATCTGGGCCGCGAGCCGCGGATGGCCGAACAGCACCACGAGCTGCGCCCCGGGCACCAGGCGACGCAGCGCAGCACGCGACCGCGCGCCGAGATCGGCTCGCCCCTTCCAGGACCGTGGCTCGGAATACACGAGAACGACACGTTTCCCGTTTCCCCTTTCCCCTTTCCCGACATGGACCCCCGCGTCCCGCAACGTCGTGTGGAATACGTCGCGCGGCCCGACCGAATAGGGTCCGCCGATGTCGTCATCCACGATCGACACCGCCGGCGGCGTGCGGATGCGCGGTGCCTCGCCCCGCACCAGGTGCGCCGCGCGGTCGGCGATGCCGTCCGCGAAGGCCGCGTGCGCGGCGAGGTCGGGGTCCCCCTGATCAGGTAAATCGCCCCACTGACTCACGGCTTGTTCATAACGGGCCAGCGCGTCGTCCGCCCGCGCGGCGGGCAGCTCGCCGCCGACGGAGCGGTCGAGGGCGGCCGCGACGCGGGAGAAATCCTCGGGATACAGCAGCGCGTCGCACCCGGCCGCGACCGCGCCCACCGTCGCGGCGGGCACGGGCTGCGCCGCGCTCGCGCCGGCCATGATCAGGGCGTCGGTCACGACCAGCCCCCCGAAGTTGAGGGTGGCGCGCAGATAGCTCAGAATCTCGCTCGAAAAGCTCGCCGCCCGTCCCGACGGATCCCATTCGGGATAGGCTACGAACGCGCTCATGACGCTCCCCACGCCGGCGCGAATCGCGTACTCGAACGGCGTCCCGTCCACCTGCTGCAGCTCGGCGAGCGAGGCGCGCACGCGCGGCAGGGTCGCGTGCGAATCCTCGAGCGTGCGGCCATGCCCGGGGTAGTGCTTGGCGCAGCCCAGCACGCCGTGGTCCTGGAGGCCTCGGATCCACACCGCCGCCTGCTCGCCGACGCGCACCGGGTCCGCTCCGAACGAGCGCGTCCCCACGATCGGGTTCTTCGGCTCCAGGTCGAGATCACACACGGGGGCGAACGCCCAGTTGATGCCGACGGCGCGTGCCTCGGCGCCGGTGATCACCCCGCACGCCGCGGTTGCGTCGAGATCGTCGAGCCAGCCGAGCGCGGCCGCGGAGGGCAGCTCGCTGAGTCCCTGCACCTGCTGGGCGGGCCCGCGCTCGAGGTCCGCGCCGATGAGCAGCGGGCGACCCGCTTGCTGCCGCAGCTCCCGGGTGAGCGCCGTGATCGCCTCGCGCGTGCCTCCAAAGATGATGAACCCGCCCACGCCGGCGGCGAGGGCGGCGTCGATCTTCACCCGCTCCTGCTCGAAGCTCCCCCGTCGCCAGCGCAGCGCGGGAAACACGAGCCGGGCCAGGGACGCGGTCACGCCGGCGTGATGCGGCCCAGCACGCGCGGGCCGCGCGCACCGGTCGCGGGAGGCAGGTTGCCGGGCTTTCCGAGGATGGTGAGAAAGCCGAGGAAGGCGAACGCCAGGGCCTCCTTTGCCTCGCCGTCGAAGAACAGCCGATCGAACGGCACGAGGGGTCGGGGGGCCACGCGGGCGGCGAGCTGCTCGACGAGCCACGGGTTGCGGGCGCCGCCGCCGGACAGCACCAGTTGGTCGTCGGGCCCCGCACCGATCCAGCGCTCGATCGCGCGGGCGATGGTCTCCACCGTCAGGGCCGTCGCCGTCGCGATCGCGTCGTTGTCCGAGCCACCGCCGCGCTTCACCTCGTCGACCAGCCGCGCGGCGTAGTCCGGACTGAAGTGCTCGCGCCCGGTGCTCTTGGGCGGAGCAGCGGTGAAGTAGGGGTCGGCGAGCAGCGCCTCGAGCACCTTGCGGGCCGGCTTGCCGCGGCGCGCGCGCTCGCCGTCCAGATCGAACCGCGCGGCGGGATCGATCCGCCGGGTCACCGCGTCGACCACCGCGACGCCCGGACCGGTGTCGAACGCGAGGGCGCCTTCGGTCACGCCCAGACGCGGCGCGTACGTGACGTTCGCCATCCCGCCGATGTTCAAGAGCAGGCGCCCGCGCTCCGGGTGGCCGAACAGCAGCACGTCGGCGAGCGGGACGAGGGGGGCGCCCTGCCCGCCCGCCGCCACGTCTCGCGCGCGGAAGTCGCTCACGACCCGGACGCCCACGCGTTCGGCGATCACCGCCGGGTCGCCCAGCTGGAGCGTGGCGCGACCCGGCTCGTGCCACACCGTCTGGCCATGCGACGCGACGAACGCCACCTCGCGGGGCGTCACCTTCGCCGCCGCGAGCAGCTGCAGCACGGCCCCCGCGAAGCGCTCGCCCAGCGCGACGTGTAACAGCGCGAGATCACGCGAGCCGCCGCGCGCAATGGCGTCGATGATCTGGCCCCGCTCCGCCGCCGCGTACGCATCCTGACGGAACGCCACCAGCCGCGCCTCGAGCGGATCGTCGGTCAGCCGGACCAGCGCGGTCGAAACGCCGTCGAGCGAGGTGCCCGACATCACGCCGACCGCCAGGATGGGAGTCACGCCACGGGGGGCGGGTCGCCCACGGCGCGACGCACGAAGCCGCCGGCCGCGGCGAGCGCCCGCTCGGCCTCCGCCCGTCCCGTCCCCTTGCGTACCATGACGATCGCGAGCTTGACGCTGCCGCCCGCCGCGTCGATCGCCGTCCGCGCCGCCGCGCGATCGACCCCGCAGCATTCCATCACGATGCGCTCCCCGCGGTCGCGCAGCTTGTCGGAGACCGCCTTCAGGTCGACCATCAGGTTGCCGTAGGCCCGTCCCAACCGGATCATCGCGCCGGTGGAGATCGTGTTGAGCACGAGCTTGGTGGCGGTGCCGGCCTTCAGGCGGGTGGAGCCCGTGAGCGCCTCGGGGCCGACTTTGGGGAGGACGAGCACGTCGCAGGTCGCGCGCAGCACCTGGGGCGGATCGGAGCACGACACGAGACCGGTGGTCGCGCCGATCGTCTGGGCGCGCGACAGCGCGGCGCGCACGAACGGCGTGGTCCCGCTCGCGGCGATCCCGAGCACGAAGTCGTGCGCCGCCACGCGCGCCTGATCCATCGCCTCCATCCCCGCGTTCACGTCGTCCTCGGCGCCCTCGCTGCTCTTCACGAGCGCCGCGTAGCCGCCCGCGATCACTCCCACCACCATCTCGGGCGGCGTGCCGAACGTGGGCGGGCATTCGCTCGCATCCAGGACGCCGAGCCGGCCGGAGGTCCCCGCGCCCACGTAGACCAGCCGCCCGCCGCGCCGGAACGCGTCGACCACCAGGTCGATGGCCCGGGCCACCTCCGCGCGCACCGCGTGGACCGCCGGGGCGACGGTCGCGTCCTCCGCGTTGATCAGATCGACGATCTCGAGGCTCGAGGCGACGTCGATGCGCTGGGTGCGGGGGTTGCGCTGCTCGGTGAGCCGCGGGTCGCGGTAGTCGGAAGAGGGGACGGTCATGACGGGCTTGGGATGGCCACAAGTTAGAGGTTGCCGCGAACTCGGTCCACCGGCGCGGCTCCCTGCCTCGCCAAGACCTCGAACAACCAGCGTCTGGCCTCGGCGTCCCCTGCCCACAGCGCCGGCCCGAGCGGCGAGCCAAGGAAGATCAACGTGCCGCGTCCACTCCGGCGCTTGAGGGCCACCGGCAGACCATCCACCCGGGCGATAACCTCCCCTGCCTGGCGCCCGAGGGTCACCACACGGCTGAAATCGCGGACCTTCGCCGAGTAGGGCCAGGTGTAGTCAACATACGGTATGCCCTGCGAGCGCGTGTGCGCGGGCCACAACTGTACCGGCGCCTCGACGCGGACCTGCAGGTAGTCGCGCAGCACGACGCGGTGGGCGTGGAAGTCCCGACCGGCAGCGAAGCCTGCGCCTGACTCGAGGATTACGCTTGCCCCCGCTTGCAGGCAGCGCACGATCGCCCGGGCCGCCGACGGCGGGAGCTCCAGTGTCGCGGGAACGATCAGCACGGCGCAGCGTGACACCCACGCCGCTCCCGCACCCCTGAACCGTGGCCCCAGGCCGGCTAGCGCGGACTCGTATCCCGCAACCGACTCGCCCGAGCGACCGTGCTGCGGACTCGTCTCGACTGCCACAGACGACTGACCGGGCCGCCACAGATCGAGCGGCAGCCCCGGCAGCCCCATGGTCACCGCACCAGCGGCGCAGCCGAGGAACCGTCTCCGGGTGATGTCCATTTCAGAGCCGTGCAGAAATGAGGCGGTCCATGGCCCGGGCCGTGTCGTAAAACTGCTGGTCGGGCGCATAGCGGTAGCGCGCCTCCATTTCCGCCACCAACCACCCGTCGTAGCCCACTTTGGTCATCGCGCCGCGGATGGCGGGCCAGTTGTTGTCACCAAGAAACAGATTCGTGTACACGCTCTGGTCGCCACAACGCCCGCGCTTTTTCATCACGTCCTTCACGTGAATTCGGGTGATTCTCGGTCCGTGGATCTCGATCCACTGTTCTGCGAACCCCGTGTCGTGGATGTTGCCCACATCGAGGTGAATACCCACGGCGGGGTTGTTCACGTCGTTCAGAAATTGCCAGAACTCGCGCGGGCTGATGAGAAACCGGTGCTCTGCGTTGCAGTTCTCGCACCCAATCCTCACGCCCGCGCGTGCGGCTTTCTCGCCAAGCGACCTGAGCGCCTCCAGGCAGCGTTGATACACCTCATTGTAGGGGACTTCCGCGGTCACCAGGCCCGCTACCAGCAGGATCGCGTCGGTTCCGAGCAGCATGGCGGTCTCGATTTCCCGCTCCACGATGCGCATGGCCTGGGCCCGCACCTTGGGCTCGCGCGATGAGAGCGGTGAGGCCCAGTGCAGTCCGGTCGAGACGTTGGATACGACGAGGCCGGCGTCTTCGACTTTCCGCCGCAGGTCCCGTACTTCGCTATCCGCGGTGCTCATCTGAAACCACGGGACGTCGCCCAGCCAGAGTTCGATGCCGTCGAATCCGGCCTGCTTGACGAGGTCCAGGCCTTTTTCGAATCCCCACTCTTTCGAAATCATGTTATCGCCGATGGCTTTCTTCATAACGCGCCTCATCCCCTACGTCGAAGACGTTTGGCCCAATCGACCCGGCGGGCGCATCTTACTTCAAATGACCTTCGCTGGCGACAGCCGATCACGGGAGTCACGTCCGCGGGCCCGCTGCGCCGGCGCCCTGAGCTCCCCGTTGACCCGAACTCGGGTCAACGTGCACAATTCGAGGTGCGCCACACCCTCGTTTCGAGCCTCCTCGTCCTCGCCGCCTGCCGTCACAGCGTCAAGCCGCCCGAGATCGCGCCCGTGGTGGACGTCCCGGATGCGGTCCCGATGCCCGCTCCCGCCGTCGCGCCGCCCGCCGTCCCGGACCGCACGCCGCTCATTGCCTCAGCCTGGCCTCTCGGCTCACGCGTGCAGGCCGTGGCGGGAGAGCACGCGATGGTCGTCACCTCCCACCAACTCGCCAGCGACGTCGGGCTCGACGTGCTGCGGCGTGGCGGCAACGCGGTCGACGCCGCCGTGGCGGTCGCATTCGCGCTGGCGGTCGTCCACCCGGTGGCGGGCAACATCGGGGGCGGCGGGTTCATGGTCACCCGGATGCAGGACGGCACGGTCGGCGCGCTCGACTTCCGCGAGACCGCCCCTACGCGGGCGACGCCGGACATGTACGTAGACACGGCGGGCAACGCGATCGGCTCGTCGCTCACGGGCCATCGCTCGGTGGGAGTTCCCGGAACGGTGGCAGGGATGTACGAGGCGCACCGCAGGTTCGGCCGGCTCCCTTGGGGGGAGCTGCTCGTGCCCGCAATCGCTCTGGCCCGCGACGGCTACCTGCTCGACGGCCCGCGGAGCCATGTGATCGAACGCGAGGCCGAGCGGCTCGGCCGCTTCCCCGCTTCCCGAGCGCAGTTCCTGGTGGACGGAGCCGCACCGCCGCCCGGAACCCGCTTGGTGCAGCCCGAGCTCGCCCGCACCCTGCAGCTGGTCGCCGACAGCGGCGCCGCGGCGTTCTATGACGGCAGTATCGCTCACCTCATCGTGCGCGAGATGGCGCGCGGCAGCGGGTTGATCACGCGCCAAGACCTCGCGCACTATGTCGCCAAGTGGCGCGACCCCGTCGAGATCAGGTATCGCGGCTACACGATCTATACGATGCCGCCGCCGTCCGGCGGGGGCGTGACCCTGGCGGAGATCCTGAACGTGATGGAGGGGTACGCTCCGGTTCCGCCGTTCGGCAGCGCGGAGCTGATGCACCTCCAGACCGAAGCGATGCGCCGTGCGTACGCCGACCGCAACGCCTTGCTGGGTGATCCCGACTTCGTCCAGATGCCGCTCGAGCGGCTGCTGTCGAAACAGTATGCCGGGTCGTTACGCGCGGAGATCGATCCGCACCGGGCGACGCCCGCCGTACCGACATCGGGAGGGCGCTCCGAGGGGACGGAGACGACTCACTTTTCGATCGTGGATGCGGACGGCTCCGCGGTCGCCTGCACCTACACGCTGAACAACGATTTCGGCAGCGCGGTCACGGTCACCGGGGCCGGATTCCTTTTGAACGACGAAATGGACGATTTCACGTCGGCGCCGGGGCGGCCCAATCTGTTCGGCCTGGTGCAGGGTGAGGGGAACGCCATCGCGCCCGGCAAGCGCATGCTGTCCGCCATGACGCCTTCCATCGTGGTCGACTCCGCCGGGCGGCTCGTTCTCGTGCTCGGCTCGCCCGGGGGCTCGCGCATCACGACGGCCGTGTACCAGGTGATCAGCGATGTGGTGGACCAGGGCATGTCGCTCGCCGAGGCGGTCGCGGCCCCGCGGCTGCATCACCAGGCGCAGCCGGACGTCGTGTACCTCGAGCGCAACGGGTTCGAGCAGGCGGCCATCGACTCGCTCGAGGCGATGGGGCACAAGGTCGACACGTGGACGTACAAGACCGAGGTGAACGCCATCGGCCGCAGCGCCGCCGGCTGGGTGGGGGTGGCGGATCCCAGGCGCGGCGGCGGGGCGGCGGGGTACTGAGCACAGCTCGAAGCAAAGCGACCTCCACTGCGTGAATTTGATTACGGCAGCGCGCCGAGCGTAGATTAGCGTAGTGCCGTACCGACAGAGGAGCCGGAATGCCGGTGACGGCAACGTTGTCCCGGAAGTTCTACGAGAAGTTTGGGGATGACCTGACCAACGAGCTCGTGAACTGGTTGAACCAAGTGGACGCGACCTATCGCAACGACCTCCGCGAGCTGAACGAGGTCAACTTCGCGCGGTTCGATGCGAAGCTCGAGCAGCGGGCGACACAGCTCGACGCAAAGATCGAGCAACGCACCGCCTGGCTCGATGCGAAGCTCGAGCAGCGAATCGCCGAGGTCAAAGCGGCCATGGAGGCACTCGAGAGTCGCCTCGAGGCCCGGATGTCCGCGTTCGAGGCGCGGATCATTCGGTGGATGTTCCTGTTCTGGGTCGGGCAAGCCGTCACGACGGTGGGGCTGGTGTTCGGAGTCGTTCGGTTGGTCGGACGGTAAGCCCAACGCGGCGGCGCAGGCGTCAGGTATCAGTTCGGACGCCCGCGCCTGCCGTACGCCGCTAGGCGTGCTTCACCGTCAGCGGCTTGTTCAGCTTGATCGTGATCGCCGCGCCCTTGGGGATCACGATGTCGATGTCCCGCGACGCACGGGCGGCGGCGGCCCCGGCCGCGGCACCCACCGCCCCACCGATCACCGCGCCTTTGGTGTTCTTGCCGAGCAGCTTGCCCACGATCGCGCCGGCCACGGCCCCGCCGCCCACCTTGGCGGCGTCCGCCTTCGTCACGCCGCGGCCCTTCATCACCGTGTCCTGTGCCACCACCGACGCGTCGATCGCGTAGCTCGCGCCGCGCACCGACACGCTCGTGACCGACAGCTCGAGCTTGCCGCTCGAGTTCGGGTTCGGCGCAGGCTCAGCCGCCGCGATCGTGCCCGACACCGTCGCACCGGCGGGGATCACCACCCGCCCGCTCGGGTCCTTCACGTCCTGGCTCACGCTGGCGCTGAACGCGTCCCCGGCTTTGGCGGAGCGCGTCGTGATCGAGTCGCTCGCCGTGAGGCCGACGCGCGTCCCGGCCGCGAGGCTCAGCGGAGCCGGCGCCGCAGGCTTCGGTGGCGCGGGCTTCTTGACCGGCGCCGCCTTCTCGGGCGCCGGCTTGACCGCCTCCGTCGCCCGTGCGGGGACGTCCTTCATGGCCGACGTGGACTCGGTCGGGGCGAGGGTCAGGTTACGCGCCGTCGAATCGGCCGACCGGCTCGTCTGCTCGCCTTTGACGCAAGCGAGGAACGCGACACCCGCCAGCGCGGCGATTACGGATCCGTGCTTCGGTAGCCTGATCATTGAGTTCTCTCTGATAGAGGTTCGCAGCGACCTAATATAGGAAAGCGGGCTCCGAAGTTCCCAGGCTGAAGCCTGGGCCCGGTAGCGCACAGTGCTAAAGCACACCAGCCCTGTCCTTTAGGACTGTGCCCCACCGGGCCCACCCTTCCAGGGTGGGAACACATCAGCACGGATCACCTGGGGGCCTACAGCCGGCTCTTCAAGAATTCCGGCGTGAGCCCCTGCAGCCAACCAGCGAGCAGTGTGAAGCGGTCGGTGACGAGCAGCAGCCCGAGCACGATCAGCAGGATCCCCGCGATGCGCTCGACCCACACGAGGTAGGGACGGAATCGCTGGAACCACGCCAGGAACCGGTCGAGCGCCAGCGCGGTGATCACGAAGGGCAGCGCAAGTCCGGCGGAATAGGCGGTGAGGAGCGCGGTGCCGTGCGCCACGCTCGCCTGCGCCGCCGCGAGCGTGAGAATCGCACCCAGGATGGGACCGATGCAGGGCGTCCACGCGGCGCCGAACGTGACGCCCACGAACGCCGAGCCGAGGTAGCCGAGCGGCTTGCGGGCGAGCTGGACCCTGCGCTCGCGCATCAGGAGCTCGGGGCGCAACACCCCGAGGAGATACAGCCCGAAGAGGATGACGACCACGCCGCCGATCCGCCCGATCCAGGTCTGGGAACGGAGCAGCACCACGCCCAGCGCGGACGCCGTGGCGCCGAGGGCGATGAAGATCAGGGAGAACCCGGCCACGAACCACAGCGCGTGAACCAGGGCCGTGCCCCGGCGCACTTCCAGCTCCTCCAGCGTCAGGCCCGTGAGGAACCCGACGTAGCTGGGGATGAGCGGCAACACGCAGGGAGAGAGAAAGCTGAGCAGCCCGGCCACGAAGGCCAGGGCGAACGACGGCGTCAACCGCAGAAGCACACCGCCGAGACCACCGTGGTCCAGCGGCCGTCGTCCCCGCATTCCGCGGTCGAGGTGATGTTCATGGTGCGCACGATCTCGCCCGACAGGAGCCATTGCTCGCGCCGCTCGTCCCACGCTTTGTCGGAATCGAACGGCACGCCCAGCACCGTAGCCAGCATCGAGGCGGCGAGGTCCTCGGCGTATTCCCCCGACGTGACCTCGTTCTGGCCGTAGCTGTGGTGCTCGGAGATGTAGCCGTGGTGCGAGGCGTCCGCGGGCATGGCGACGCCGATCGACGCCGCGACGAGGCGGCTCGGCTCGTTGGTGGACGATTCGGCGATCACCGCGAAGACGACTTGCCCCGGCTTCATGAGGGAGAGGCCCTCCTCCCGGTCCACGAGCTCACAGTGGGGCGGGAAGATCGAGCTCACGCGCACGAGGTTGAAGTTGGCCAGATGGGCGTCCCGCAGCGCCATCTCGAAGCTCGTGAGCTTCTCCTTGTGCCGACCAACGCCCTTGGTGAGGAAGGCCTTGGTGGGCACGAACATTCGCGAGTCGATCAACCGGTCACCTCCCCGTTAGCCGTCATACCACGCCGCCGGCGCGATCGCCACCGGCGGGTCTGGATCGCCCGACCGCTCGGCGGCGGCCAGCATCACCTGCTCGATGACCGCCGCGGGCGAGAGCGCCGTCTCCTCCACGGTGACGCGCGACTGGCCGCGCTCCTTCCCGCGTACGACGAGCATGTAGCGCGCCGTGTACACGCGCAACCGGCCGCCGGCTTCGCCGGCGCGGCACGCCACCACCGCCGTCCCCCATTCCCGACCCTCGCGTTTCCAGGGGCGGAACAGGTAGATCGTCTCGATCTCGGAGGGCGGCACGTGGCGGGCGACGGCCTCGGCCAGCTTCGCCCACCCCGGCCCGCGACCCGGCGCTAGCGGAGCACGGTCGCCGGCGCCTGCGCCTGCTCCCATCGCTCCACGTAGAACCGCAGCACGTGCATGAAGTCCTGGGCGTTCGTGACGACGCCGTACGCCTGGTGCGTGCCGCGGTCCCGCAGCTTGTTCACCACGAACTCCGTCTGATCGACGCAGATCGTCGTGAGCGGTCGCAGCTCCTCCGGCCGGGACGAATCCACGAACGCCGGGAGCATGTTGCCGACGGCGATCGCGTGCAGCGCCGTCGCCACAAATACGGCAAACGTCGCCTGGGCAGTGCGCTCCCGCATCGCGTCCTGGGCCGCCAGGGTGTCCGACAGGACCTCGGGCAGCGGCCCGTCGTCGCGGATCGAGCCGGCGAGCACGAACGGCACCTGGTGCGTCACCAGGGCGTGCATGATGCCCGTGGTCACGAGGCCCTGGCGCACGGCCGCGGCGATCCCGCCCACACGGCGCACCTGGTTGATCGCGCGCATGTGGAGCGCGTGGCCGCCTTCGACACCCTGACCCGAGCTCGTCATCCCGAGCGTGGTGCCGAAGATCGCCGCCTCCAGATCGTGCACGGCGACGGCGTTCCCCCCGAGGAACGCCTGCACGTACCCGTTCTGAATGAACCAGATCATGTCCTCGCGCGCCCGGGCATGCACCAGGGCGGGACCGACCACCCACAGGATCTTGCCGCTGCGGCGCTTCTCCTCGCCGAGCAGCTGTGCCAGCACGGCGTAGTCCACCGGCTTCTCGCGAGACACCTCGGTCTGCATGAACCCGAACTCGTTGGCGCTGTGCGCGCCGCCGAGAAAGCCCTCGGTATGCACGAAGATGCCCTCGCGGCCGTCCTCCTCCGTGCCGACCGCGACGAGCTGGCCCTTGCGCACGCGGCGCGGCTCGGTCACGACGAGATCCCCGCCCGCGTGCAGCACGATGACGCAGTCCATACGCGGCAGCCGCGGCCGGCGCCACGCGCCCCCAGCGCGAACGTAGGTGGGGAGGTTGGTCGTCGAGAAGAACCGGTCTGGCAGCACGCCGTCGGCGGGCGCGGGCTCGAAACGGGCGTCGGGCGCCCCGGCGAGCGGCGGCGCCGCGAAGTCGGGGGGGCGGTATTGGAACCTAGGACCGGTCGTCACAGATCGGGAAAGGTAATGCGGAATGTGGAATTCGGAATGCGGAATCGACACACGACCTACCGATCGACGGTCGCCCTGCCATTCCGCAATCCGCAATCCGCATTCCGCATTACAAGAGCGTCACCGGATCCCGATCGACCACCACTCCCCGCGCCCGTGCGCCCAGGGCGCGCACTACGCGACCGATGGCGCGCGGCTCCGTCGCCTTCACGAGCACGTGCCAGCGCCACCGCCCCTTGAGGCGCGCGATCGGGCACGGCGCGGGCCCGAGCACACCGAGCGCGTTCTGCAACCGCTCGGCGTTCACGCGCCGCAGCCACGCCGCGACGCCCTCCGCCGATTCCTGGGCCCGCGCGGCCACCGGGTCCGACGCCACGAAGCGCGCCAGCCCGACGTGCGGCGGATACGCCGGATGCGGCGGGGCGCGCAGCGGCACCTCGACCGCGGCGAACTGGGCCACCGAATGCGCCGCCGCGGCGCGGATGGCGTGGTGGTCCGGCGCCCGCGTCTGGACGTACACGCGCCCCCCCTTGGGCCCGCGCCCGGCCCGGCCCGCCACCTGCGCCACCAGCTGGAACGTCCGCTCCCCGGCCCGGAAATCGGGCAAGTGCAGCCCCGTGTCCGCGTCCACCACGCCGACCACCGTCACGTTCGGAAAGTCCAGTCCCTTGGCGATCATCTGGGTGCCGAGCAGGATGTCGAGCTTGCCTTGGGCCATGCGCTCGAGTACCCGATGATGCGCCCACTTGGAGCTGGTGGTGTCCAGGTCCATGCGCGCGATGCGGGCAGCCGGAAAGCGAAGCGCTACGAAATGCTCCAGCTGCTGGGTGCCGAGGCCGCGCATGCGCTGGATTTCCTTGCCGCACATGCGGCACGCGGTCGGGATCGTCTCCTCGTGGCCGCAGTAGTGGCAGCGTAACGCGGGCGGCGTCTGGTGAACGGTGAGGGCGATGGCACAGTGCGGACAATCGCGCACGTCGCCGCAGGCGTGACACTGCAGGTAGGTCGCGAATCCGCGGCGGTTCAGGAGCAGGATCACCTGGTCGCCGCGACCGAGCGCGCCGCGCACCGCCTCGTCCAGCGCGGTGGTCCAGGGGACGCCGCGCGCCTCGGGCACACGCTCCGCGCTCCGTAGATCCACCACCTCGACCGCCGGCAGCGGGCGAGCCCCGATCCGTTGCGGCAGCTCGAACCGCGCCACGCGGCCCTGGGCCGCGAGATGCAGGGTCTCGAGCGAGGGCGTCGCGCTGCCGAGGATCACCCGCGCGCCCTCGAGCCGGGCGCGCACCAGCGCCACGTCGCGGGCGTGGTAGCGCGGCGTGCTCCCCTGTTTGTAACTGGACTCGTGCTCCTCGTCCACCACGATCGCGGCGAGCCGCTGGACCGGGGCGAACACCGCCGACCTCGGGCCCACCGCCACGCGCCGCTCGCCGCGCCGCAGGGCGCGCCACGCGTCGGCCCGCTCGCCGTCAGACAGAGCGGAATGCAGCACGGCCACCTGGTCCCCGAACACGCCGCGCACGCGCGCGACCGTCTGGGGCGTCAGCGCGATCTCGGGAACCAGGAGAATGGCCCCGGCACCAGACGCTACCACGCTACGAAGTACGTCGAGGTACACCAGTGTCTTGCCGGAGCCCGTGACTCCCTGGATCAGCACGGGTGTCTCGGGCGGCGTCGCGAGAATACCGGCAACCACGCGACGCTGGTCGGCCGTCAGTTCGGGCGGCGGGGGCGACGACAGGCCGGCGAACGGATCGCGCGGGCGAGCCACGTCGGCGTAGCGAGCCAGCCCCAGCCGCACCAGTCCGTCGAGCGCCGCCCGAGAGAGGCCCAGGCGTTCCAGCAGGTGGCGCATCGGCGCGGAGCCGCCGAGCGCCTCGAGCGCCTCGTATGCCACCCGGCGCTTGGGCGACCGCTTGAATGCGCGCTCACGCTCGAGCAGCGACGGCAACGTCGCCACGAGCGCCACCACACGATCGGTCCCCTCGGCCGGCCCCGCCGGGCGCTGCACGCTCCACAGGGCGCCGGGAAGCAGGGCCCGCAGGGCCCATCCCGGTGGCGTCCCGTAGTAGCGGCTGATCCATCGGCCCAGCTCGAGCAGCGGCCCGGTGAGCGCCGGCTCCTCGTCCGGCGCGGCCACGATGGCCTTCGCGGTCACCGCCGGAGCGGCCACCGCGACCGCCGTGACCACGCCCACCACCCTGCGCCGCTGCACCGGAACGACCACGCGCGCCCCGGGCACGACACGGTACGCCAGCTCGGGGGGAATCTCGTACGTGTAGGGGCGCGGGACGGGGATGGGAAGGACGACCTCGGCGAACCGCGACATGGTGGTGCGGTCAGGTAGGGGCGCAGCATGCTGCGCCCCTAAACTTCCGTCAGAGGCCAATGTTGTTACTGACCCCGGGCGCAAGCCCGGGGTCTCCGGATACAGACCCTTATCGTCTGCTGACACCCAGCCCCGGCCCTGTGGGAAGTCGGATCTGCCCGCCGTCGATCGTGGCGCCGACGAAGGGATCGTTCGCCGTGAGCGCGGCGCCGTCCAGGTCGGCCGCGTCCACCAGCGGCGTGAAGTGGGCCGCCGCCGTGATCCCGAGCGACGATTCGATCATACAGCCCACCATCACCAGCATGCCGTGCGCCCGGGCCGTCGCGATCATGCGCAGCGCTTCGCGCAGCGAGCCGCACTTCGCGAGCTTGATGTTGATCCCGTCGACGGCGCCCGCGAGCCGGGGAATGTCCGCGGCCACGATGCAGCTCTCGTCCACGACGACGGGCAGGATCCCCCGGCGCCGCACGGCGGCGATCCCTTCGAGGTCGTCCGGTGGAAGCGGTTGCTCCACGAACTCCACGCCGTATTCTTTCAGGACGGGCAGCATCTGGAGCGCACGATCCCGCGTCCACCCGGCGTTCGCATCCACCCGGAGCGGCTTGTCGGTGGCGTCGCGGACCGTGCGCAGGATCTGCTCGTCGTGCTCCGTGCCCAGTTTGATCTTGAGGATCGGATAGGGCGACGCCTCGGCCACCTTCTGACGCATCTTTTCAGCGGTGTCGAGGCCGATCGTGAACGAGGAGCGGGGCGCGCGGGCGGGATCGAGCCCCCACAACCGCCAGACCGGCTGATCGAGCCGCTTGCCCACCAGGTCGTGCAGGGCCGCCGAGAGGGCGGCCCGCGCCGCTCCGTTCTTCGGCACCGCCTGGGCGAACCGCGCCTCCGCCGCCTCCAGATCGAACGGGTCCCGGGGCAGATGCGGCGCCAGCCGTTTCAGTACCGTCAACACGGTGTCCGCCGTCTCGCCGTAGTAGCGCGACGGATCGGCTTCACCCCACCCTTCCACCCCGTCCGCATCCGTGAGCCGCACCCACACCACTCGGGTGTCGTCGTTCCCGCCCCGCGCGATCACGAACGGGTGCTTGGTCTCGAGCGAGACGACTTCCGTGGTGAGCGTGAGCGGCATCGACCCCCCGTTACGCCAGCGCCCGCACATGCGCGCGCACGCCCGCCGCGAGCAGATCGAGCCGGTAGCCGCCCTCGAGCAGGCCTACGACGGGCGACGGTGCCACCCGCTCGCGCAACGCGCGCGTCCAGGTCGCGATGTCGTCGGGCTCCAGCGTAAACCCGCCCAGCGGGTCGCCCGCGAGGGAGTCGAACCCAGCCGAGACGAGCAGCAGGTCGGGCCGCCAGCCGGCGCGCGCCGCGTCCACCGCCGCCAGCAGATCCTGCACGTACCGCCGGCGCTCGAGGCCCGGTGGGCGCGGCACGTTGAATACGTTTCCCACGCCGCGCTCGTCCTCGGCGCCCGTTCCCGGATACCAAGGGTACTGGTGCATGGACACGTACCGGATCGTGGGGTCGCGCTCGACCAGCGCCTGGGTGCCGTTGCCGTGGTGCACGTCCCAATCGACGATCAGCACGCGCGCCGCGCCCAGCTGCTGCCCCTGGCGCGCGGCCACGACCACGTTGTTGATCAGGCAGAAGCCCATCGCGCGGGCGGCCAGCGCATGGTGACCGGGCGGCCGCGTCGCGCCGAAGGCCCGTCCCGAGGCGAGCCCGCACTCGACGGCGCCGCTCGCCACTCCCGCCGCCGCGAGGGCCGCCTCCCAGCTGGCCCGGCTCAGCACCGTGTCCGCATCGAGCGCGCCACCGCCCGCGTGCGCCACCTGCTCCAGCCCGTTCAGGTACTGCGCCGGGTGCACTCGCTCCAGCTGCTCCCGGGTCGCCGGCCGCGCCTCGTGCCACGCCACCTGCCCGGCCAGGTCCGGTGTGCGCAGCGCGCCGAGCACGGCATCGATCCGCTCGGGGCGCTCGGGGTGACCGGCGCCGGGATCGTGCAAGCGGCAGGCGGGGTGATGAACGACCGGAACGGGCGGCGTGCCCATTCAGTTGTGCAGGTGCTTGCCGTGCAGCAGATCGCGAATCGACTCCGCCTCGGCCCGGAGGTCGTGCCGGGCCCGCTCGAGGTCCAGCATCGCGCGGCGGTAACGCCGCCACAACACCACGACGAGCGCCGCAAAGACGAGGCATACGCCACCCCAGACGACGTTCATCATGCGACCGAGCGCGAAGCCACTGTAGGCGAAGAGCACCGCGTCTAGCAGCAGAAACCCGATGGCGAAGGTCGCGAGCGCGCGGCCAGGCGGGCGGGCAGTGGAGCCCACGCTCAGTGCACCGGCTGACGACGCGCGGGCAAGACGATGAACGGCGCGTTGGCGACGGCACCGAGGGCCGCGAGCGTGACGGCTTCGTCCAATACCGGCGCGCCGCGGAACTTCACGATGTAGTCATCGAGCTGGAGATTCGACCGTTTCAGGGCCTGGGCCAGCGCCTGGCGCTTGAGCTCCGCTACCGTGGTCGTGGGCTCGACCGCCAGGAACACCTGATCCCACACGTCCGTGACCATCACGCGCACGGCGAAGCGCTCGGTAACCGTGCTCACGCGACCTCCACACCGCTCTCCAGGGGGAGCGTCGACAAAAACCGATCGAGCGCCTGATCGAAAAACAGCGTCGACGCCCGCACCCGCGTCTTCCCCGTCCCGTCGGCCCAGGCCCGGATCACGAGTTCCTCCCCGCCCTGACCCCGGAGCACCGCGAACTCGGGTCCTTCCTTCTCTACGTAGGCGGCGGCATGCGGGACCCGCTCGGCGAAGAACCGCTTGGCTCGCTCGAGCACTTCCGCCGGCGCCAACGCGACGCTGGTCGTGTGTGTCACAGTGAGAGCAAAGATAACACCTGCAAACCTGACACGGTTTGCCACCGTTGCAGTCCCAGGATTGTCATTGTGGCAAACCGGCGCCTCCACCATCCGGCACGCCCATTGCGTGGCCGCCGGGCGAGACCCGGGCACCGGGCGACACCGGGCCCCTCGGGTCGGAAACCCGAACCAATGCACCAAAGGAGGTAATGAGTTATGTCGACCCTTCCCCGCATCACGAGAGACCCGGCGCTGGCGGACTTTGTCGGTCTGAGCAACCGGCTCAGCCGGCTGTTGAACGACGGCCTGCTCGGCGCTGAGTGGCAGTCGCCGGACGGCGCGACGACGGCCTGGGTGCCGCCGGTGGACATCTTCGAGGAAGCCAACGCCATCCGCATCATGGGGGAGATTCCCGGTGTGCGCCCCGAGGACGTGAGGCTGACCGTCGAGAACAACGTCCTCACGATCCAGGGGTCGAAGCAGCAGGTGGCGGAAGAGCGCGCCGACCGCGTGCATCGCTACGAGCGCACCTATGGAGCGTTTGAGCGCAGCTTCACGCTGCCCACGACCGTGGACGCCAACGCCATCCAGGCGAGTTACGAGAACGGTGTTTTGACGGTGACCCTGCCGAAGGTGGAAAAGGCCAAGCCGCGCCAGATCGAGGTGCAGG
>Ga0209156_10000812_pt1 | contig 26388 bp, 27 predicted proteins | sample GraSoiAngelo_124_FD_185881 | JGI IMG/M metagenome (GOLD analysis project Ga0209156, IMG submission 185881) | Grasslands soil microbial communities from the Angelo Coastal Reserve, California, USA - 14_0927_05_20cm (SPAdes) (version 2) | ecosystem: Environmental > Terrestrial > Soil > Grasslands... | reverse complement strand
GCCAGAACGAGCGCAGCCAGCACAAGAACCGCTCCACCGCCATGAAGATGCTCAAGGCGAAGCTCTACGAGCTGGAGGTCAACAAGCGCAATGCCGCCGCCCGGGTGCTCGAGGATTCCAAGTCGGATGTGAGCTGGGGCAACCAGATCCGCTCGTATGTCCTCGACCAGTCGCGCATCAAGGACCTGCGTACCGGAGTGGAGGTGGGCAACACCAGCGCGGTGCTCGATGGCGATCTCGATCAGTTCATGGAAGCCTCGCTCAAGGCGGGCGTATGAAGCCGTGAAACAGGAAGCAGACGCTGCGGCGGCCGGGGGCAACGGTAACGGCGGCGACGACGGCGGCGATGAGAACAAGCTGATCGCAGAGCGGCGTGCGAAGCTCGCCGCGCTGCGCGCCCAGGGAGCTGCGTATCCGAACGACTTTCGCCGCGACGCGCTCGCCGGGGAGCTGCACGCCTCCTTCGGCGAGCGCAGCGGCGAGTGGCTGGACGCCAATCCGACTCACGTGACGGTCGGCGGACGGCTGATGTTCAAGCGCGTCATGGGCAAGGCGAGCTTCGGAAAAATCGCCGACCGCACCGGGCAGATTCAGCTGTACCTGCAACAGGAGGCGCTCGGCGCCGCCTACGAGGCCTTCAAGGGCTGGGACATCGGCGACCTGCTGGGCGCGAGCGGTGTGCTGTTCCGCACCAGGACCGGCGAGCTGTCGGTGCGCGTGGATGCCCTGAGGCTCCTGGTGAAGTCGCTGCGGCCGCTGCCGGACAAGTGGCACGGGCTGGCCGACACCGAGACGCGCTACCGGCGGCGCTACGTCGACCTGATCGTCGGCGAAGCGAGCCGCAACGTGTTCCGCACCCGCGCCCGCCTGGTGCGCTACCTGCGCGACTTTCTCGACGCACTCGATTTTCTCGAGGTCGAGACGCCGATGATGCAGCCGATCCCGGGCGGCGCCAGCGCGCGCCCCTTCCGCACGCATCACAACGCGCTCGATCTGGACATGTACCTGCGCGTCGCCCCGGAGTTGTACCTGAAGCGCCTGATCGTCGGCGGACTCGAGCGCGTCTACGAGATCAACCGCAGCTTCCGCAACGAGGGGCTGTCGACGCAGCACAACCCGGAATTCACGATGCTCGAGCTGTACCTGGCGTACGCCGACTACCGTGACCTGATGGACTGGATCGAGAAGGCGACCCGCGGGCTCGCCGAGGCGCTGCACGGCTCGCAGCCGCTCACCTACCAGGGGCGCGCCTACGATCTCGGTAAGGCCTTTCAGCGGCTCACCCTCGAGCAGGCCATCATCGACCACAGCCCGGGAATCGATCCGCTGTCGCTGCGCGACCTCACTTACCTGCGCAAGCGCTGCGAGCAGCACGGCATCAAGGTCGAGCGCGAAGACGGCCCCGGCAAGCTGCAGGTCGCGCTGTTCGAGAAGACCGCGGAGAGCGCGCTGCTGGATCCGACCTTCGTGTACGCCTACCCGGTGGAGGTGTCACCCCTGTCGCGACCCAACGATGCCGATCCGTTCATCGCCGATCGCTTCGAGTTCTTTCTCGCCGGGCGCGAGATCGCCAACGGCTTCTCCGAGCTCAACGACCCCGAGGAGCAGGCGGCGCGCTTCCGCGCCCAGGCCGCCCGCAAGGACAAGGGCGATGAGGAAGCGATGTTCTACGACGCCGACTACGTGCGCGCGCTCGAGTACGGCATGCCGCCCGCCGCCGGGCTCGGGGTCGGTATCGACCGGCTGGTCATGTTTTTCACCGACTCGCCCTCGATCCGCGACGTGATTCTCTTCCCGCACCTGCGGCCCGAGGCGCCGTGACCCCACGGCACGGTCGCCCGCGCTACAACAGCCTTCAGGGGGGCAGGGAGTAGGGTAGCGGGAGCTGCTGCGCGTCGATCACCCGCGCGCGCTCGGCCCCGGGCTGCGGCCTGCCCGCGGCGCAGTCCTCGCCGGCGAACGGTGCCACGGCGAGAAACTCGCAACGCCGGTCCGCAAGCGCCACGGCGCTCACGACCTTGAATGCCCGGCCGTCGCTCAGCGCGCCGGCATCGCCGGGTTGCAGCTGCAGCGGGGCATTGGTCACGAAGCGCTGCAGGCGGCGCTTCACGCGCCCGCGGTAGTGAGCGCGTGCGATCACCTCCTGGCCGGTGTAGCAGCCCTTGTCGAAGGCGATCGCGCCCAGCAGGTCGAGATTGAGCATCTGTGCCACGAACTCCTCGGACGTGGCCGCGCAGACCTGCGGCTCCCCGGCCGCCACCGCCAGCGCTCCCCAGCGCTCGAGCGGCATCGGTGCGCAGCCTGCGACGGCGACGGGCGCATTCGCCGAGGCGCCGGCGCCCGAGACGAGCAGCCAGCGCGCCGGTTGGGCGCCGATGCGCACCGCGATCGAGTCGCCGCTGCGCGCGGTGGCGTTCAGGGCCTGCGGCAACGCGCCCGTGAATGGCGGCGCGCGCTCGGCCGGCGACTCGGGCGCTACCACACCCGTGACCCGCCAGCCCGCCGATTCATCCGCCACGCTCACCTTCGCGCGCAGAATGAATTTCGCGAGCCGGCTCGCCGTCGGCGCGGCCAGCTCACGCGGCAGGATTGCCAGCACGTCGTCCGCCGCGGCCTGTACCAGCCGCAGCAGTGCGATCACGCGGCCCTGCGGGTTGTGATAGCCGGCAAGGAGCGACCGCCCCGGTCCCAGCAGCGCGACATCGTTCGACACCTGTCCCTGCAGAAACGACACCACGTGCGCGCCGCGCACGCGCAGCACGCCGAGCTCATCGAGCGAGACCGAATTGCATTCGCTGGACATGGAGTTGACCGTTGTTTTTCCTTAGCTTTTACATGGCTGCCGGCTGCGAATTCTGGCAGACTCAATGGGTATGCCGACGCCGCATCGCAAGAACCCAGGCGCAGATTTTTCCGACCCGCCCGCTGACCCTCCGGCGCCCAGCCCCGCAGCGCCGAGCGCAAGCGCGGCCGGCGACCCCCGCGCCCCACGGCCGCGCGAGCTCGCCGGTCCCCCCGGGCCTGAGCCCACGCGCTTCGGGGACTGGGAAAAGAACGGCCGCTGCATCGATTTTTAGTCTATGCCGCCGCGGCCGCTATCGCCTCACCTGTCGGTGTACAAGTTCAAGTACACCCTGACGACTTCCATCCTGAACCGCTTCACCGCGGTCGCACTGTCGGTGGGGCTGCTGCTGCTGGTGTACTGGCTCATGGCGGTGGCCGGCGGGGCGCACGCTCAGGCGCGCGCGGCGCGGCTGCTGTCGGGGCCGCTCGTGAAGCTGGTGTATGCGGCTCTCATCATGGCGTTCTGCTATCACCTGATCGCCGGCATCCGTCACCTCGTCTGGGACACCGGACGGGGACTGGAGCGCGCCCAGGCGCAGCGCAGCGCGTGGCTGGTGGTCGCCCTCAGCATCGCTCTCACGCTGCTCATCGGGTACTGCGCCTGGCTCGCCGGAGCGCGCGCCCCGTGAGCCTGCGCAGCCCCTTGGGCAAGGTGCTGGGCGTGGGCTCGGCGAAGCAGGGCGTGCAGCACTGGTGGCTGCAGCGCCTCACCGCGGTGGCGCTGGTGCCGCTGTCGATATGGTTCGTGGCATCGCTCCTGTCGCTGGGGTCGTTCGATCATGCGACCGTGGTCGCCTGGATGAGTGGCAGCTGGACGGCGCTGCTGCTCATTCTCTTTGTACTGGTTGCCGCCTGGCACTCGCAGCTGGGTGTGCGCGTGGTGGTGGAGGACTATGTTCACGGCGCGGCGGCGCGGACCGTGACGCTCGTCAGCGTGCTGTTCGCGCATACGCTGATCGCGGCGGCCGGCGTGTTTGCCGTCCTCAAGGTGGCCTTCGGGGCGGCGCCATGAGCGCCTACGAGCTCATCGATCACAGCTACGACGTGATCGTCGTCGGGGCGGGCGGCGCGGGCCTGCGCGCGACGCTGGGACTTGCCGAAAGCGGTCTGTCGACCGCCTGCATCAGCAAGCTCTTTCCGACGCGCAGCCACACCGTGGCTGCACAGGGCGGAATCAGCGCGGCGCTGGGCAATATGGGTGAGGACGACTGGCGCTGGCACATGTACGACACCGTCAAGGGCTCGGATTGGCTCGGCGACCAGGACGCGATCGAGCTGATGTGCAAGGAGGCGCCGGCGGCGGTGATCGAGCTGGAGCACTACGGCGTGCCGTTCTCGCGCACCGAAGGCGGCCGCATCTACCAGCGTCCCTTCGGCGGCATGACCACGCACTTCGGCAAGGGCGTCGCGCAGCGCACCTGCGCCGCGGCGGACCGCACCGGGCATGCGCTGCTGCACGCGCTCTATCAGCAGTCGCTGCGCCACGCCGCAACCTTCTTCATCGAGTACTTCGCGATCGATCTGATCATGGAGGATGGCGCGTGCCGCGGCGTGGTGGCGCTCGATCTTGACGAGGGCACGTTGCACCGCTTCCGCGCGCACGTGACCATCCTCGCCACCGGCGGCTACGGGCGCACTTACTTCTCGTGTACCTCGGCGCACTCCTGCACCGGCGACGGCAATGCCATGGTGCTGCGCGCCGGGCTGCCGCTGCAGGACATGGAGTTCGTGCAGTTTCACCCCACCGGCATCTACGGCGCGGGCTGCCTGATCACCGAAGGGGCGCGTGGCGAGGGCGGCTATCTCACCAACTCGAAGGGCGAGCGCTTCATGGAGCGCTACGCGCCCAACGCCAAGGATCTCGCTTCGCGCGACGTGGTGAGCCGGGCGATGACGGTGGAGGTGCGCGAGGGGCGCGGCGTCGGCCCCGAGCACGATCACATTGCCCTGCACCTGGAGCACCTGGGGGCCGGCGTCATTCACGAGCGCCTGCCGGGAATCGCGGAAACGGCGCGCATATTCGCCGGCGTCGACGTCACCCGCGAGCCGATCCCGGTGCAGCCGACCGTGCATTACAACATGGGAGGCATCCCCTGCAACTACCGCGGCGAGGTGGTGCGGCCCAGGGACGGCGATCCGGACAGCGTCGTCCCCGGGCTCATGGCGGTAGGGGAGGCGGCCTGCGTGTCGGTGCACGGCGCCAATCGCTTAGGTTCCAACTCGCTGCTCGATCTGGTGATCTTCGGACGCGAGGCGGCGCGGCGCTGTGCCGAGACCGTAAAACCCGGCAGCCGCCACCGCCCCTGGGCCGCGGATGCCGGGCAGGCGGCGGTGGCACGGCTCGATCGGCTGCGCAACGCCAACGGGGCGCGCTCAACCGCTACGATCCGTCTGGAGATGCAAAAGGCCATGCAGCTGGATGCGGCGGTATTTCGCAGCGGCGAGAGTCTCGCGCAGGGGATCGAGAGGCTCGGGGCGACTTTCGCTTCCTTCGCCGACGTACGCATCACCGACCGCTCGCTCGTCTGGAACACCGATCTCATCGAGACGCTCGAGCTCGAGAACCTGCTGCTGCAGGCCACGGCCACCATCCACTCGGCGGCGAATCGCACCGAGAGCCGCGGCGCGCACGCCCGCGAGGACTTCCCGCAGCGCGACGACCGTAACTGGCTCAAGCACACACTCGTGTGGGTCGAGGGGCCGCGGCGTGCCCGCTTCGACTACCGCCCCGTGCATCTGAACACCCTGACGGGCGACGTCGAGTCGATCCCGCCCAAGGCGCGCACCTACTGAAGGACCGTGATGGCCGAATTCCGCCTGCCTGCCAACTCGCGCATCGTGAAGGGCGTCACGTACGCAGCGCCTCCCGGTACGCGCGCGCTGCGCACCGTGCGCATCTATCGCTTCGATCCGGACAGCGGCGCAAATCCGCGCCTGGACACCTTCGAACTCGACGCCCGAAGCTGCGGTCCGATGGTGCTCGATGTCCTGATCCAGATCAAAGCCACCGTCGACTCCTCGCTCACCTTCCGCCGCTCGTGCCGCGAGGGCATTTGCGGCTCGTGCGCCATGAACATCAACGGCGTCAACCGGCTCGCCTGCACCACCGCCACGCGCGACCTGGCGGGCGAGATCCGCATCTACCCGCTCCCCGCTCTGCCGGTGGTGAAGGACCTGGTTGCGGACCTCACCAACTTCTACGCGCAGTACGCGTCCGTGAAGCCCTGGCTGCAGACGCGCACCCCGGTGCCGCCGGATCGGGAGCGGCTGCAATCAAAAGAGGAGCAGGAGCGGATCGACCGCCCGGCGGCGTGCATCCTGTGCGCGTGCTGCTCGACCGCCTGCCCGAGCTACTGGTGGAACAGCGAGCGCTTCCTGGGTCCTGCGGCACTGCTCGCCGCTTACCGCTGGATCATCGACAGCCGCGACGAGGCGAGCGGCGAGCGGCTGGATGAGCTCGAAGACCCCTTCCGGCTCTACCGCTGCCACACGATCATGAACTGCACCGACGTGTGCCCGAAGGACCTGAACCCCGCCCGGGCGATCGCCGAGATCAAGAAGATGCTGCTCGAGCGGCACAGCTGAACGTGAGTGCCCCGAGCCGCCCGCAGCCAACCCCCGCCAGGGCGCTGGACGCCCAGGCACGGCGCCTGCTGTGGCGCTGCCGCCGGGGAATGAAGGAGCTGGATGTGATGCTCGAGCGTTTCGCTCATGAGGCACTTGCACACGCCTCCCAGGAGCAGCGCCGGACACTCGAAGCGCTGCTCTCGCTCCCAGACCCCCTGCTGGCGGGGTACCTGCTGGGTGAAAACACCCCGCCGCAGCCCCAATTGGCGTGCCTGGCGGGGGCGATTCGGACTTATGTCGCTATGCAACGCGGGTCGGCGCTATTCTCACGACCGCAACCGGCAATCCCGCCGACGCATGCTGAACTTTCAGGTGAGGTCACAGTCTACTCAGCGCACGGCACCGCGGCCCTCTGAGCGGAAGTAGAAGGGGGCGCATGAGCGCCGATGCAAGTGATCTGAGCCTGGTACGCCGCGTGCAGCGCGGGGACAAGGGGGCATTCGATGCGCTGGTGCTCAAGTACCAGCACAAACTCGTCAAGCTGGTCATGCGCTACGTGCGTAACCCGGCGGAAGCAGAGGATATCGCCCAGGAAGCCTTCATCAAGGCTTATCGAGCCCTGCCGCAGTTTCGCGGCGACAGCGCCTTCTACACCTGGCTGTATCGCATAGCTATCAACACCGCCAAGAACGCCGTCGTCTCCCGTGACCGTAGCCCCATTGAATATGATCTCGACCGCAACAACGACGAGTCTTACGACATGCAAGGCCGGATGAAGGATTCCGAGACCCCCGAGGGTCTGGTGCTGACGGAGGAGATCCGCTCGACCGTCAACGCAGCGATCGACGCCCTGCCCGAAGACCTGCGCACCGCGATCGTGCTGCGCGAGCTCGAGGGGCTTTCTTACGAGGAAATCGCGGCGGCCATGGCCTGCCCCGTGGGGACCGTGCGCTCACGCATCTTCAGAGCGCGCGAGGCCATCGACCGCCGCCTGCGGGAGGTGTTCGAGGGTGGCCTGGGACGCGCGGAGGAACTCGGATGAACGAGGAACTGGACAGCCAGTTATCGGCCATGTTCGACGACGAGCTGGCGCCGGGGGAGTGCGAGCTGCTCGCCCGACGCCTGTCGCGCGATGAGCAACTGAAAGCCCGCTGGGGTCGTTATGCAGTGATCGGGGCGGCGATCCGTTCCGAGCGCGGCGTGCGGCTGAACGCCGCCCTCGCCGGCCGCGTGAGTGCCGTCATCCTGGCCGAGCCGGCGCTGGCTGCGGCGCACGGCGCACACCGCGCCGCGGTGCGCTGGTGGCAGCCGCTGGCCGGGGCTGCGGTCGCCGTGGGGGTCGCCCTGGTCTCGGTTCTGTGGTTGCGCGCCCAGGTCCCCTTTGCCGGAGCGCCCCGGAACGCGCATCTGACTGCGACAGCGAGCGTGCCGGCCGCAGCCGTGGTGGCCGCCGCGGCCGCGGGCGCCCCCGACAGCTATGTCGTGCCGCGCGCGCCCGCGGTGCGCGCCATGGTGCCGAGCACCGAGCTCGCCAATTACGTCGTGGCGCACAGCGTGTTTTCCTCCCCCGTCGCGCGCCGCAATCTGCTGTCGGCGTTCATGACCAGCGAATCGGGTACCGCCGCCGAGGAACCACCGGACGAGCCCCAAGGCAATGTCCACTAGCGAGCGCTTCATCGCCCTGACGCTTGCCTGGGCAGTCGCGGGGGCCGCGCTGGCGGGGGAGGCGTCGCCAGAACGTACGCCGGCGCACAAGACATCGCTCGAATCGGCGCCGGCGCATAAAACATCGCTCGACCAGGCCCCAGCGCATAAGACATCGCCCGAATCGGCCCCGGCGCATAAAACATCGCTCGACCAGGCCCCAGCGCATAAGACATCGCTCGAATCGGCCCCGGCGCATAAAACATCGCTCGACCAGGCCCCAGCGCATAAGACATCGCTCGAATCGGCCCCAGCGCATTGGCTCGAGCGCATGAACCGGGCGCTCACCACGCGCAACTACGACGGTACCTTCTCGCACTGGCACGGCGGTCGCGTGGAGATGCTGCGCATCATCCACCGCGTGCAGGATGGCACGGTTTCCGAGCGGCTGGCGTCGCTCGACGGCTCGGGGCGCGAGTTTATCCGCGCCGGCCCGAGCCTTACCTGCTACCTGCCGGACAAACGCACGGTGCTGGTCGAACAGCGACCGCCACAGGAGTCGCTGGTGGGCTTCCCAGCCGTCAACGATCAGACCGCGAGCTTCTACGACATCCGCGAAGTCAACCGCACGCGCTTGAACCGCCGCAACACTCACGTCATCACGGTTTCGCCCAAGGACGAGTATCGCTACGGCTACCGGCTGTGGATCGACGATTCCACCGCCATGCCGCTCAAGACCCAGCTGTGTGACAGGCGTGGGCACGTCATCGAGCAGATCGTGTTCGCGAGCCTCACGCTCCCCGCGCACATCCCCGACTCCGCTTTCAAGTCCGACGTCTCGACCGCGGGCTTCCAGTGGCTGCGCAACGAATCGGGGCCGCCGGCGCCCACGGCGGCGACCCTGGCCTGGAATGCGATGCGCCTGCCGCCGGGCTTCCGCATGGCGGCACGCTCGGCCCAGACTCTGCCCGGCTCGGCCGACCCGGTGGACCATCTGGTGTTTACCGACGGGCTTGCTTCGGTCTCGGTGTTCGTCGAAGCACAGCGGCGCGAGCAGGCCGATCAGCCCGCGGTGCCCGAGTCGGCCGCGCTGGGCTCCTCGTCCGCCTTCTCGACCGTGATCGACGGCCACAAGATCACCGCGGTGGGCGAGGTTCCGCCGGACACGGTACGGTTCATCGCCAGCCAGCTCAAGGCAGAAGAGCCGCCCGCGGTCAGCTCGCGGCGACACTGACGCCATGGCGGCGCCGCGCCTGACGCTCGTGCATCGCCACGACTGCGCACTATGCGACGAGATGTTGGCGCAGCTGCAGGCCCTCGGCAGGAGCATCGCGCTTCCGGCGCTCGACGTGATCGACGTCGACTCGGACCCCCAGCTTCGCCGCCGCCACGGGCTCGACGTCCCGGTGCTGTTACTCGATGGCGCGGTGGTCTGTCGTCAGCGCCTCGATCGCGGCGAGCTCGCGCGGCTGCTGCGCGCGGGCCGAGCGGCGCGCGCCTGAAGCCGGGCGCGCTACTCAAGGGGCCAAACTTCCCTATAATCCGCCGGCCGCAGGGCTTAAGGCGCGGCAGCACGCGGCAGCATCCTGGCGGTCCATGCGGCACATACGCAACTTTTCCATCATCGCGCACGTTGACCACGGCAAATCGACCCTCGCTGACCGGTTCATCCAGTTGTGCGGCGGCCTCGCCGACCGCGAAATGCAGGCGCAGGTGCTCGACTCCATGGAGCTGGAGCGCGAACGCGGGATCACGATCAAGGCGCAGAGCGTCACGCTCTACTACAGCGCGCATGACGGCGAGCGCTATCAACTGAACATGATCGACACGCCGGGGCACGTGGATTTTTCCTACGAGGTGTCGCGCTCGCTGGCCGCCTGCGACGGGGCGCTGCTGGTGGTGGACGCGTCCCAGGGTGTCGAGGCGCAGAGTGTCGCCAACTGCTACACCGCCACCGAGCAGGGCCTGGAAGTGCTGCCGGTCATCAACAAGATCGACCTGCCCTCGGCCGATGCCGACCGTGTGGCCCGCGAAATCGAGGAGATCATCGGCATCCAGGCCACCGATGCCGCGCGGGTGAGCGCCAAGACCGGCGAGGGGGTGCCGGAGCTTCTGGAGACCCTCATCCGGCGCATTCCCGCGCCCCGCGGCTCGCTGGATGCGCCGCTGCAGGCGTTGATCATCGACTCGTGGTTCGACAATTACGTCGGCGTCGTGTCGCTGGTGCGGGTGATGAACGGCAGCCTCAAGAGCGGCGACCGGATCCGCGTGGTGTCCACCGGCCGCAGCCACCTGGTCGACCGGCTCGGGCGCTTTACGCCCAAGCCGGTGGTGGAACGGGAGCTCCCCGCCGGCGATGTGGGCTTCGTGGTCGCAGGCATCAGGGAGATCGACGGCGCGCCCGTCGGCGACACCATCACTCTGGAGCACCGGCCGGCGGCGGCACCGCTCCCCGGGTTCAAGCAGATCAAGCCGCGGGTGTTCGCCGGGCTGTTTCCGGTCAACTCGGAGGATTACGAGAAATTCCGCGACGCGCTCGCCAAACTGCGCCTCAACGACTCGGCCCTGCACTACGAGCCGGAGGTCTCCGGAGCCCTCGGCTTCGGTTTTCGCTGCGGGTTTCTGGGACTGTTGCACATGGACATCGTGCAGGAGCGTCTCGAGCGCGAGTACGAGCTGACGCTCGTGACCAGCGCCCCCACGGTGGTCTACGAGGTGGCGCGCCGCGACGCACGTGTCGTGTACGTCGACAACCCGGCAAAGCTCCCCCCATCCAACGAGGTGGACGAGATCCGTGAGCCGATCATCGTGGCGAACATCCTGGTGCCGCCGGATCACGTGGGCGCGGTGCTGAAGCTGTGCAACGACAAGCGCGGCACGCAGAACAAGATGCAGTACCTGGGGACCCAGGTGTCGCTGCAGTATCAGCTGCCGCTCGGGGAGGTGGTGCTGGATTTCTTCGATCGCCTGAAGTCGGCGAGCCGCGGCTACGCCTCGTTCGACTACGAGTTCAGCCATTTCGAAGCCGCGCCGCTGGTGAAACTCGACATCCTCATCAACGGCGATAAGGTGGATGCGCTGTCGGTCATCGTGCACCGCGACGGCGCCTATCAGCGCGGGCGCGAGCTGGTGGACAAGATGCAGGAGCTCATCCCGCGGCAGATGTTCGAAGTCGCGGTGCAGGCGGCCATCGGCAGCGCGGTCATCGCCCGTGCCACCGTCAAGGCGCTGCGCAAGAACGTGCTCGCGAAATGCTATGGCGGCGACGTGACCCGCAAACGCAAGCTGCTCGAGAAACAGAAAGAAGGCAAGAAACGCATGAAGCAGCTGGGACACGTCGAGATTCCGCAGGAGGCGTTTCTGGCGGTTTTGCAGGTAGGCCGCAAACACTAGCGGCTCGAACGAAGGGTTCCCATGTTAGAGACGCTGATGCCGTTCATCGTTCTTCTGTCGTGGCTGGCACTGCCGGTGACGCTGGTATGCATCGTCGATGACTGGTTGCTGCGCCCACGGCGCGTGATCGCCTCCGGCCTGCAGACGGTGCGCGACGCGCCGCTGATGAGAGCGCTGTACGGCGCGTTGCCGGTGCTCCTCGCCTGTGCGGTGCTGCGCCTGCTGCTCGCCGAGCGGCTGGACTTCAGCGCGGTGCTGCTGGCGATCACGGCGCTCACGGGCCTGGTGTGGGCCCTGGACGCGGCGCTGCTCGCTCCGCGGCGCACGGCTGCCGCGCGCGCCGCCGGCCGCGAGCCGCTGATGACGCCCGAGCCGGGAACCGTCGACTACGCGCGCAGCTTCTTTCCGGTCGCCCTCGTGGTGCTGCTGCTGCGCTCCTTCGTCTTCGAGCCGTTCCGCATTCCCTCCGATTCCATGATGCCAACGCTCCTCGACGGCGACTTCATCATCGTCAACAAGTACGCCTACGGGCTGCGCCTGCCGGTGATCAATCGCAAGATCGTCGACGTCGGCGAGCCGCGGCGCGGCGACGTGGTGGTATTCCGCTGGCCCGTGGACCCTTCGACCAACTTCATCAAGCGCCTGGTCGGTCTGCCTGGCGATCACGTCGAAGTGCGCGACAACCGCATCACCATCAACGGCCAGCCGGTGGACTTCAGCATCGAGAAGGAGCGGTACAGCGACGGCTGTTATGAGAACCTGGCGCGCGCCGAGGAGCGTCTCGGCCGCCATGAGCACGAGGCCATATTCTGTCCGGTGGCCCTCGATCGTCAGCCGGTGCTGCCGGCGTGCAACCGTCGCGGCGTGCGCGGCTACGTCTGCGGGGACGAGGACGCCCCCGGAGGCAGCCGCATGGAACCGTTTGTCGGCGACGTGCCGCCGGGGCATTATCTGATGATGGGCGACAATCGCGACAACAGCGACGACGGGCGCCGCTGGGGCTATGTGCCCGAGGAGAACCTGGTCGGCAGGGCGACCCGGATCTGGTTCAATTGGGACCTGCGCCGCTCCGGCGGTCCCATGTGGAGCCGCATCGGCTCCGCCATTCCGTGAGCGACGCGCACCGCACGTTGCGGTCCGCAGCCGGCAGTCGGGGGTTAGCATCGATGCGTAACAGGCAGCGGGGTATCACCGCAATCGGCTGGCTGGTTCTGCTCACGCCGTTTGCGATCGTGCTCTACGGCGGCATCCGCCTCGCGCCGCTGTATCTGAACTACATGAAGGTGGCACGGGCGCTCGACCAGGCGGCGAGCAACGCCAAGAGCGGCGCCGCCGATGCGCAGGCGATCCGTACCGCGATCGACAGGCATTTCGAGATCGACATGGTCGAGTATCCCACCATCAAGGACATCCAGGTGAGGCGCGAGGGCGCGGCATGGGTGATCGAGGCCAAGTACGACGATGAAGCGCCGCTGCTCGCAAACATATCGTTGCACGTGACCTTCGACAAGATCGCGCGCACCGCCGGCGGCAGCGGCGACTAGCGGCGCAGTCCATCATCAAGGGCATGCCGATCGGCGGCACATGAGCAGTGTTGACTGGCCGGGGCGCTGGCTGCAGGATCGCCTGGGCTACGAGCCACGCGACCTGTCGCTGTTTCGCGCGGCCCTGACCCATCGCAGCGCCTCAGGCGCCAACAACGAGCGGCTCGAGTTTCTCGGTGACGCCGTCCTCAATCTGGTCATCGCGCACCAGCTGTATGCGGCCTTCCCCCAGGCAGCGGAAGGGGACCTGAGCCGCCTGCGCGCCAGGCTGGTGAGCCGCGAGCCGCTCGCCGAGGTGGCCCTCACGCTGGGCCTCGGTGAGACCCTGCAACTCGGCGCCGGCGAGCTGCGCAGCGGGGGCTTTCGCCGTCAGTCGATCCTCGCCGACGCACTGGAAGCGGTCTGCGGGGCGCTGTTTCTCGATGGCGGACTCGCCGCCGTGGAGCGGGTGATCGCGCGGCTGTTCGCGCCGCGCATCGCAGCGCTGCCCGAGCCGGAGGCGCTCAAGGACGCCAAGACCCGCTTGCAGGAGTACCTGCAGTCGCGCAATCTTGCGCTGCCGCGCTACGCCGTCCTCAAGATAGAAGGCGAGGACCACGCGCAGACCTTCGAGGTGAGCTGCGAGGTGCCCGAGCTCGGGCGCCGCGTGCAGGGGCGCGGCGCGAGCCGGCGCCGCGCGGAGCAGGAAGCGGCCGAGCACATGCTCACCCAGATCGAGGCATCCCCCGCACCGGACAGGCACGCTTGAGCGCCGCCGCCCCAACGCCGCAATTCCGCTGCGGCTACGCTGCGCTGGTGGGACGGCCGAACGTCGGCAAGTCGACGCTTCTCAATGCGCTCGTCGGGCACAAGCTCAGCATCGTCACGCCGCGTCCGCAGACCACCCGCCACCGCATTCTGGGCGTGCTCAGCTTGCCCCAGGCGCAGATCGCGTTCGTGGACACGCCGGGGCTCCACGCCCACGCGAGCCGCGCACTCAACAAGGCGATGAACCGTACCGCGACTGCCGCGCTCGAGGCCGCCGACGTCGCGGTGCTGGTGGTGGAAGCCTCGAAGTGGCTGCCGGACGATGAGCTGGCGCTCGCGCGCATCGCCCGCACCGCGCACCCGGTGATCGTGGCCGTCAACAAGATCGATCGCGTACGTCCGCGCGAACGGCTGCTGCCGTATCTGGGCGAGCTCGCCGCGCGGCACGCGTTTCTCGCCATCGTGCCGGTCTGCGCGCTCAAGGCCGACAACATCGAGGCTCTGCGCGACGCCATTGCGGCGCACCTGCCGCTGTCCCCGGCACTGTTCCCGGACGGCGAGCTCACCGACCGCGGTCTGCCTTTCCGGATTGCGGAAACGATCCGCGAGAAGCTGACGCTGGAACTGAACCAGGAGGTGCCCTACGGCATCGCGGTGGAGGTTGAGCGGCTGACGGTGGAAGAGCATCAGCTCATGGTTGACGCAGCGATATGGGTGGATCGCGAGGGTCAGAAGCCGATCGTCATCGGTGCCCGCGGTGAGCGGCTGAAGCGCGTGGGTCGCTCGGCGCGGCTGGCGCTGAACGGGATCCTCAAGCGGCGCCTGCACCTGAACCTGTGGGTCAAGGTGCGGGAGAACTGGGCGGACAACGCCCGCGCCCTGCGCGAGCTGGGACTGGAATGACCCGCAGCACCCGCCGCATCGATCTCACTCCCGGCTACCTGCTGCACCACCGGCCGTGGCGTGATACCAGCCGCATCCTCGAGGTGCTCACGCGCGAGCACGGGCGCCTGACGCTGTTCGCGCGCGCTGTGCGCGGGCCGAGCGCGAAACTCGCCGCCGTGCTGCAGCCCTTCCAGCTGCTGCTGCTGTCATGGAGCGGGCGGGGCGAGGCGCCGCAGCTCACCGCTGCGGAGCGCGCCCGGCACGACCCCGCTCTGCCGCCCGAGTGTCTGCTGGCGGCGTTCTACCTGAACGAGCTGCTCATCAGGCTCACGACGCGCCACGATCCGCTCCCCCGACTGTTCGATCACTATCACGGCACGCTCACCGAGTTGCGCGCCGGGGCGCCGCTCGAGCCGGCGCTGCGCATCTTCGAGAAGCGGCTGCTGGAGGTGCTCGGCTACGGCCTGGATCTGGCCACCGAGGCGCACTCCGGCAAGCGCATCGAGCCGCAGCGGTACTATCATTTCCGGGCCGGGCAGGGGCTGGTTCCCGCGTCTGCGGACAGCGTCGGCGCGCTCGCCGGGCGTTCGCTCCTCGGCCTGGCGCGCGAGACCTTAAGCAGCGCGCGGGCGCTCGAGGATGCGCGGCGGGTGTTGCAGGCGGCGCTCGCCGCCTGCCTCGAAGGCCGCCCGCTCGCCACCCGCGCCGTGGCAAGGTCGATAGCGCGAAAGGCGGCGCGATGACGTTCGGCGGTATTTCACTGGGGGTCAACATCGATCACGTGGCGACGCTGCGCCAGGCGCGTCGTGGCCGCTATCCGGACCCGGTGCACGCGGCGCTCGCCGCCGAGACCGCGGGCGCGGACAGCATCACGCTGCACTTGCGCGAGGACCGCCGCCACATCCAGGATCATGACGTGCGCACGCTGCGCGGGCTGCTGCAGACGCGCATGAATCTCGAGCTGGCAGTGACCGACGAAATGCTCGCCATCGCCGCCGAGGTCCACCCGGCGGACTGCTGCTTCGTGCCCGAACGGCGTCAGGAGATCACCACCGAGGGGGGACTGGACGTCGCCGCCCAGGCCGCACGCGTGCGCGCTGCCACCACCCAGCTGCGCCAGGTCGGGGTGCGCGTCGCGCTGTTCATCGATCCGGACCCCAGGCAGGTCGAAGCAGCCGCGCACGCCGGCGCCCCGGTGATCGAGCTGCACACCGGCGCGTACGCACAGGCCACCGGCGCCCAAGCCGCGACCGAGCTCGAGCGGCTGCGCGCGGCCGCACGCCTGGGCGCTGGTCTCGGCCTCGAAGTGCATGCCGGCCATGGCCTGAACTACCACAACGTGCAGCCCGTGGCCGCGCTGCGCGAACTCGTCGAGCTCAACATCGGCCACGCCCTGATCGCGCACGCCCTGTTCGTGGGCCTGCCCGCGGCGGTGCGTGAAATGAAGGCGCTGATGGCGGCGGCGCGCGCATGATCTTCGGCATCGGCGTCGATGTGCTGGAGAGCGGGCGCATCGGGCGCACCCTCGAGCGCTTCGGCACGCGCTTCATCGAGCATCTGCTCATGCCCGAGGAGCACGCGCAGCTCTCTCGCACGCAGCGCCGCGAGCGCTTTCTCGCCATGCGATTCGCCGCCAAGGAGGCCGTCGTCAAGGCCATGGGGACCGGCTTTGCGCACGGCATGTGGATCCGCGACGTGGGCGTGGTGCAGAACGCGTGGGGCAAGCCCGAGGTGATCTTCTCGGCGCGCGGCGAGCGCGTGCGCCGCGGATTGGGGATCGGGGAAGCGCACGTGACGCTCACCGACGAGGCGGGGCTGGTGGTGGCGGTGGCGGTGCTCATGAGAGCCGCGTGAACACCCTGGTGTTCGATATCGAGACCGTGCCGGACGTCGCCCTCGGACGGCGGCTCTACGGCCTCGAGGGTCTCGCAGACGCTCAGGTGGCGAAGGCCATGTTTGCACTGCGCCGCCAGGACACGGGCGGGGATTTTTTGTCCCTGGAACAGCACCGCGTGGTGGCGATCGCGTGCGCGCTGCGTACCGGCGAGGGTCTGCGGCTGTGGAGTCTCGGCGACTGCGGGACCCCCGAAGGGGAGCTGGTGCAGCGCTTCTTCGACGGCATCGAGAAGTTCTCGCCCGATCTGGTGTCCTGGAACGGCTCGGCATTCGATCTGCCGGTGCTCACCTACCGCGCGCTGCTCGCCGGGGTCGCCGCGCCGCGCTTCTGGGAGACCGGAGCGGAGGATCCCGCGTTCCGCTACAACAACTACCTCAGCCGCTACCACTGGCGGCACACCGACCTCATGGACGTGTTGTCGGGCTTCCAGAGCCGCGGCCGGGTGTCGCTCGCCACCATGGCGTGTCTGCTGGGGCTGCCGGGCAAGCTCGGCTTCGAGGGCAGCCAGGTGTGGGACGCCTGGCAGGGCGGCAACCTCGCCGGCATCCGCCGCTACTGCGAGACCGATGTGCTCAACACCTGGCTCATTTACCTGCGCTTCGCGCAGCTGCGCGGGCAGCTCTCGCGCGCGCAGCACGCCGAGGAGCTCGAGCGCGTGAAGGCGTTGTTGCAGGACGGCAACGAGCCGCACCTGGCCGAGTTCCTGCACGCCTGGGAGGCGGCTTGAGCACCGCCGCCGCTGAGACCGCCACCGTCGCCGCGCTCACCCACGAGGGCGAGGGAGTGGTGCGCGGCGGCAAGACCGTATTCGTCGCGGGCGCGCTGCCGGGCGAGCGCATCCGCCTGCGGCGTACGCGGCGCCACCGACAGCACGATGACGCCGAGCTGCTCGAGGTGCTGGAACCGTCCGGGGTGCGGGTCGCGCCGCGTTGCGCGCACTTCGGCGTGTGCGGCGGCTGCGCCCTGCAGCACCTGGCGCCCGCCGCGCAGCTGGAGGCGAAACAGACCGAGCTCGCCGAGACGCTCGCGCGGGTGGGGCGCGTCCAGCCCGCCAGATGGCTGGCGCCGCTTGCCGGGCCGGTGTGGGCTTACCGCCGCCGGGCGCGCCTGGGCGTGAAGTTCGTGCGCAAGAAAGGCTGCGTGGTGGTTGGATTTCGCGAGCGCGCCGCTCCCTACGTGGCCCAGCTGAGGCGCTGCGAAGTGCTGGCCGCGCCCGTGGGAGAGCTGATCGCACCGCTCGCGGCCATGCTGACCGAGCTCAGCATCCGCGAGCAGGTGCCGCAGATCGAGGTGGCGATCGCCGACAACGCCAGCGCGCTCGTGCTGCGGGTGCTGCGTGCGCCCTCGGAGGCAGATTCGGCGCGGTTGCGGCAGTTCGGCGTGACCCACGGGGTACGGCTGTACCTGCAGCCTGCCGGCCTGGATTCCGTCGTGCCGCTGGATCCGCCCACCGAGCCGCTGCGCTACACCCTGGCGCGCTCGGGAGTGGAGTTGGAATTCTCACCGGTCGACTTCATCCAGGTGAACGGCGCGCTGAATGAGGCCCTGGTGGAGCGGGCGGCGGAGCTGCTGGAGCTCGATTGCGCGTCAAGGCTGCTCGATCTGTACTGCGGGCTGGGAAACTTCACCCTGGCACTCGCGCGCTCGGTCGGGCGCGCGGTGGGAGTGGAGGGCGCAGGCGCGCTCATCGAGCGTGCCCGCGGCAACGCCGCTCGCAACGGCATCGCCAACGCCGAATTTCACCTCGCCAACCTCGCGACGCCGCCCGACGCGACGCTGCCCTGGATGCGCCAGAGCTATACCCATGTGCTGCTCGACCCGCCGCGCACCGGGGCGCCGGCGGTGTTGGCGGCGCTGGCGGCGCTGACGCCGCAGCGGGTGTTGTATATTTCCTGTCACCCGGGGAGTCTGGCGCGCGACCTTTCGGTACTGGTGCACGAGCACGGCTTCGCGCTCCAGGCGGCGGGTATCGTCGACATGTTTCCGCACACCACGCACGTTGAATCGCTGGCGCTGCTGACAGCCGGCGGCCGGTGCGCCCGGCGCACGGCGCCGCCGGCATGAGTCTGGGGCCCCTGATGATCGATCTCGCGGGCAGCTCCGTGACGGCCGAGGAGCGCGAGCTGCTGCGCCATCCGCTGGTGGGCGGCGTCATCCTCTTCACGCGCAACTACACCGACCCCGAGCAGCTGACCGCACTGGTCGGCGCGATTCATGCCGAGCGCACGCCGCCGCTCATCGTGGCCGTGGATCACGAGGGCGGGCGGGTGCAGCGCTTCCGCCAGGGATTCTCCCTGCTGCCGGCCGCGCGGCGTATCGGTCACGAATTCGACCTGGACGCGCGCGCGGGACTTGCGCTCTCGCGCGCCATGGGCTGGTTGATGGCGGCGGAGCTGCGCGCGCACGGGGTCGACATTTCCTTTGCGCCGTGTGTGGACCTCGATCACGGCGTGAGCTTCATCGGGGACCGCGCATTCCATGCGCTGCCGGATGCCGTGGGGCAGCTGGCTGTCGCCTGGATGCACGGGATGCGGGATGCGGGCATGGCGGCCACGGCCAAGCACTTTCCGGGACACGGGGCGGTGGTGGCCGACTCCCACCTCACCCTGCCGGTCGACCGCCGCCCCCTCCCGGACCTGGCCCCGGACCTGGCCCCCTACCGGCGGCTGATGGCCAACGCTCTGCCGGCGGTCATGGTGGCCCACGTGCTGTTTCCGGCGGTGGATTCTGCCCCGGCAAGCCTCTCCAGCCGCTGGATTCGCGACGTGCTGCGCGGAGAGCTCAGGTTTCAAGGGGTAGTGTTCGCCGATGATCTGTCCATGGGAGGGGCCGCCGCAGCCTACGGGGACATCGTCACCCGGGCACGGCAGGCACTGTCGGCAGGTTGCGACATGCTACCGGTCTGTAACAACCGAGCGAGTGTCATCGAGCTGCTCGAGCACCTGGATGGCGAGCCGCAGCCGGCATCGAGCCTGCGCCTGGTGCGCCTGCACGGGCGCGCCGGGACCGTGTGCTCCGGGCTCCAGGCCTCGGCTGAATGGACGCGCGCGCGCGAGTTGCTGGCGCGTGCCGCGGCCGCTCCGACCCTGACGCTGGACGCTGGACGCGACACATGAACAGCTGGTCGGCAGAAGCTTGGCGCCGCGTGGTCGAGAGCTCGCCCGAAGGCATCGTGATCTGCGATGCCGCGGCCCGCGAGTGCCCGGTGTTGTTCGTCAACCCGGCGTTCGTGGACATGTGCGGCTATCCGGCGGCGGCGCTGCTGGGTACCAACCTGCGGATCCTGCAGGGCACGGACCGCGACCAGGAGGCGCGCACGCGCCTGCGCGAGGCGCTCGACCGGGGCGAGCCGGCGCGGGTGCTGGTACGCAACTACCGGCCCGACGGGTCGCTCTTCTGGAACGAGATGGTGGTGCAGCCGGTGCGCAGCGCCGCCGGCCAGCTCACTCATTTCATCGGCTACCACCGCGATGCCAGCGAGCGCCTCAAGGCCGCGGAGCGCACGCCGGCAGGGCTGCCACCCTGGCTGCGGGAGGACCGCCTCACCGGCCTGCACTCGCGCGCCTACTTCCAGGAGTTGCTGCAGCGTGACTGGGTGCTCGCGCAGCGCGACTCGCACGAGATCGGCCTCACCCTGTTCGACATCGACGATCTCGGTGCCTACAACGACAAGTTCGACCGCTCGGCGGGCGATGCCTGCATCCGGCGCGTCGCGCGCGTGGTCGGCGCCGCGTACCGGCGGCGCGGGGAGCTGGTCGGGCGCTGGGAGGGTGGAACCTTCGCCGTATTGACCCAGGGGGAGGCCGCAGACAAGGCCACGGAGTACGCCCAGGTGGTGTCGCGGCGCGTGCACGAGCTGCTCATGCATCACCCCACCGCCGGCGCCGGGCGTTATGTCACCGTGAGCGCCGGGATCGCAAGTCTCGTGCCGCCGCGCGCACTGGCGCTCGAGGGACTGCTCAATGCCTGCCGCGCAGCCCTGAAGCGCGCCAAGGTGAACGGCAAGGACGGGATCGTGACCGCGGAGGCGGGGGATTTTCACTGACCCGAGCCGGCCTGTTTTCCTGTAGAAAGAAATCAGTGGTAATATTGCCACTGAAATGAGCCTCCCCGCCGTCAAAACCCGCCCGGCGCCCGATGCCGGCGTCATCCTGTCGCGCGCCACGGTGCGTGCGGCGCGCTTCCTGGCCGTGGCCCAGGCGGACCTGGCGCAGGTCATCGGTGTGAGCGGGGCGACGCTATCGCGCATCGCCCATGGCCGGAAGGCGCTCGAGCCCGGTTCCAAGCCCTGGCAGCTTGCGGCGCTGTTCGTGCGGCTGTTCCGCTCCCTGGACGCCATCGTCGGCTCGGATGATGCCGCCGCGCGTGCCTGGCTGCGCAGCGATAACCATGCCCTGGGCGGGGCGCCCCTGGCGCTCATCCGCGAACCCGCGGGCCTGGTGCGCACGGTTGACTACCTGGACGCCGCGCGCGCTCGCATCTGAGGCGCGCCGTTACAGCCACGAGCTGTGGCGCGTAGTCGAGGCGCAGCACACCGCCTCGACCATGCGCCTCACCGACTCGCTCGAGGAGCAGGCAAGCCTCGAGCTCGTGCTCGAGGAGAGCAAGCCGGCGCTGCCGCCGGCGGCGCGCAGGCTCCACTATCTGCTCGCCACGCCGTTTCGCTACCGCCCGCACATCAGCTCCCGTTTCCGCGCGCCGCTCGAGGCCGGAGTCTGGTACGGCGCGGAGGTGCTGCGCACGGCGTTGGCGGAGAAGAGCTACTGGCGACTGCGCTTTCTGCTCGACTCTCCCGCAACGCCCGACCTGAAGCCCGTGCCCCACACGGCGTTTCGCGCCGCGGTGCGCACGGCAGCGGCCGTGGATCTGACGGTTGCGCCGTTGGCGCGCGACGCCTCAGTGTGGACGCACCGTGTGAGCTACCAGGGCACGCAGGCGCTCGCCGCCCTGGCGCGCCACGCGCAGATTCAGCTGATCCGCTACGAATCGGTGCGCGACCCCGAGCATGCCGCGTGCGCGGCGGTGCTCGACCCCGCACCGTTCGGCCGCGGCAAGCCCCATTCCCAGCACACCTGGTTCATCGCCGCCGCGCGCGCACGGGTGCGCTGCGCGCAGGACGAGCGGGGCGGGGCGAGCTGGGAATTTACCCGCGAGCAACTCGTGTGAGGGTCGGCGCAGTCGCCCGCGCCGGCCGCGCTCGCGCGCGCTGCGGCCGTTCTCGCGGCGCTGCGGCCGTACTCGCGGCGCTGCGGCCGTTCTCGCGGCGCTGCGGCCGTACTCGCGGCGCTGCGGCCGTACTCGCGGCGCTGCGGCCGTACTCGCGGCGCTGCCGCCTGCGCGGCCGACTAGCGCCCCGCGGCCCGCGCGCCCTGCGACGGCGTCACCAGCGCGATCACGCCGAACGCCGGATGGTCGAAGTAGTTGCGCTCGTAGAAGTGCACGCGGCGGCTCTGGTTGAGCGTGAACGGCGTGTCGGGCGCGGCGCCCAGGCCTGGCGGCGGGGAGGGCATGGCGTAGGTCAGCGACACACCCAAGTGCAGGAACTGGCCGCGCTCGAGAAACACTGTGCCGCTCAGACCCTGGACATTGATCCCGAGGCGCTGCAGGGCAAAGCCGGCGCGCGTTCCCCAGGAGCTCGCCGTCTGCGACCAGGCCGCATGCGCCACGGGCACGTAACTGGCGCTCGCGCGCAGGCGGTTCTCCAGTTCCGTCAGCTGCCACACGGAAGCCGGCAGCATGGCGACGAAATGCCCCACCTGCGCCGAGCCGCTCGCGGATTCATCGCCGGCGACTATGCTGTGGGTGCCGGCGCCGGCCTCGGCGCTCCAGTTCTCGGCGCCACCGAGCGCAGCGGTGGACTGAAACACGATGATCTCGATGTTGTACACCGGGCCGGCGGCGCTCACCGGCGCCGGGGTCTCCTGCGCCGCCGCCAGCGCGCCGGCGATGAGCGCGCTCGCGGCGAGGCCGAGCCTCAGGTGCGACGGCGCGCTGCGGACGTCCATGCGCGGCATTCTAATGGACCCGGGGCGGTTCGCCGAGGCGCCGCAGGAGATCCGCGGCAAACTCGAAACGGGTATTCTCGGTGGGAAGCTGTCGCGACACGCGCAGCTTCAGTGGTCCCTCGAGGCGGTACGCGCGTGCGCCGGTCTGGATCATGCGCACCACGGTGGCCGGATCTATCGCCGAGCGCTCCTCGAACAGCACCGAGCCGCCCTGCGGGCCCAGGTCGAGCCGGCGCACTCCCAGGGTGCGCGCCGTGAGTTTGAGTCTGGCGATGCGCAGCAGGCTTTGCGCCGCGGGCGGCAGCGGGCCAAAACGATCGTGGATCTCGGCGCTGAGCTCATCGAGTGCCGCGTCGCTGTCGGCGGCGGCGATGCGCTTGTAGAGCGACAGGCGCATGTGCACGTCGCCGACGTACACCTCCGGCAGGAACGCCGGCAGGCGCAGCTCGACTTCGGTGGCGGCGGCCAGCGGCTGGTCGAGCACCGGCTCGCGGCCGGCCTTGAGGGCGCGCACCGCGTGCTCGAGCATGTCGAGATACAAGGACAGCCCGATTTCGGTCACCTGGCCGCTTTGCTGCTCACCGAGCAGCTCGCCGGCGCCGCGGATCTCGAGGTCATGGGTCGCGAGGACGAACCCGGCTCCCAGCTCCTCCATCGACTCGATCGCCTCGAGACGCTTGACCGCGTCGCGCGCCAGCGCCTGGCGCGGCGGGGCGATCAGATACGCGTAGGCGCGGTGGTGCGAGCGTCCGACACGGCCGCGCAGCTGGTGCAGCTGCGCCAGTCCCATGCGATCGGCGCGATTGATCATGATGGTGTTGGCGGTGGGCACGTCGATGCCGCTCTCGATGATGGTGGTGCACACCAGCACGCTGAAGCGGCGATGATAGAAATCGACCATCAGCTGCTCGAGCTCGCGCTCGCGCATCTGCCCGTGGCCGATGCGCAGGCTCGCTTCCGGCACCAGCGCCTGTACCTCGGCGCCGATTTTCTCGATGGTGCGTACCTCGTTGTGCACGAAATAGATCTGCCCGCCGCGGCGCAGCTCGCGCAAAGCCGCCTCGCGCAGCGTCGGCGCGTGCCACTCGATGAGGAAGGTCTTGATCGCCAGCCGCGCCGCCGGCGCGGTGGTGATCAGCGACAGGTCGCGCAGGCCGCCGAGCGCCATGTTGAGGGTGCGCGGAATGGGGGTCGCGGTGAGGGTAAGCACGTGCACGTTGGCGCGCAGCGCCTGCAGGCGCTGCTTGTCGCGCACCCCGAAGCGATGCTCCTCATCGATGATGAGCAGGCCGAGATCGCGGAAGCGCGCGTGCGCGTGCAGCAGGCGGTGGGTGGCGATGACGATGTCGACCTGGCCCTGCTCGAGCCCCGCGAGCACCGCTTGCGTCTCCGCCCCGCTGCCGAAACGCGACAGCCCCTCGATGCGCACCGGCCAGTCGGCGAAGCGGTCGCGAAAGTTGGTCAGGTGCTGCTGCACCAGCAGTGTGGTCGGAGCGAGCACCGCCACCTGCTTGCCGGCCTGCGCGGCGACGAACGCCGCGCGCATGGCGACTTCGGTCTTGCCGAAGCCGACGTCCCCGCACACGATGCGATCCATGGGGCGCTCGCTGCCCAGGTCGGCGAGCACCTGCTCGATCGCCTGCGCCTGATCCTCGGTCTCCTCGAACGGGAAGGCGTTGGCGAAGGCCTGGTAGTCGGGCTCGCTGACTGCCAAGGCCAGCCCCCGCTGGGACTTGCGCCGCGCGTACAGATCGAGGAGCTCCGCCGCCACGTCGCGGATCTGCTCGGCGGCGCGCCTGCGGGCCCTGGCCCACTGATCGGTGCCGAGTTTGTGCAGCGGGGCGCTCTCGGGCGCAGCGCCGGTGTAGCGGCTCACCAGGTGCAGCGCGTGAACGGGCACATAGATGCGGTCGCCGTCCTGATACTCGAGCACCAGGAACTCCCCGGGCTGCCCGAGGATGTCCATCGGCATCAGGCCCGCGTAGCGGCCGACCCCGTACTCCTCGTGCACCACCGGCGCGCCCGGATTGAGGTCCTGGAGGTCGCGCAGGATCGCCTCCGGGTCCGCGGCGCGCTTGCGGCGCCGCTCCTGGCGGGCGCGTGCCCCGAACAGCTGCGCCTCCGCGATCACCGCGATCGGCGGCGCGGTGAGCGTGAGGCCCTCGAGATCGGGGGCCACGGTCAGCGCGAGCCGCGCGCTGCCCGTAACGAATGCGTCCCAGCCGGCCACGATGGCGACCTCGTGGCGATGCGCGCGCAGCATCTCCTGGAGCAGCTCGCGCCGTCCGGCCGAGTCGGCCGCCAGCAGCACGCGGCCCTCGAAGTCACCGAGGAACGCATCCAGCGGTGCGAACGGCTGCTCGGCGCGCACGTCGAGGCGCAGCTCGCGCGGCGCGCTGGTGGGGAAATTGCGCACCTCGGCCGCGGCACCGTGCAGCTCGGTCTCCGCCTTGAAGGCATCGAGGGTGATCGATGCGAATGCGGCGAGCGCTGCCTCGAGCGCGGCCGGCTCGAGAAACAACTCCGCGGGCCTGAGCACGGGGCGCTCGATGTCGTGGCGGCGATCCTCGTAACGCGCCTCGATGTCAGCCCATGTCTTGCCGAGAGTGCCGGGGAGGGCCGCGTCGTGCACGATGACCGCATCCGCGGGCAGGTAGTCGAACAGTGTCGCGGTCGAATCGAAGAACAGCGGCTGATAGAACTCCACCCCTGCGGGTGCGAGTCCCTCGCTCACGCCGCGATAAATGACGGTCCGGGTCGGATCCCCCTCGAAGCGCGTGCGGTAGCGGCGGCGGAAATCCTTCACCGCCTCCGTATCCAGCGGCACCTCGCGTGCCGGCAGCAAGCGCACACCCGGCAGCGCATCGAGCGAGCGCTGCGTCTCCGGATCAAAGCGGCGGATCGCCTCGATCTCGTCATCGAACAGATCGATGCGCAGCGGCGCCGCGGCGCCCATCGGGAACACGTCCAGGAGCGAGCCGCGCACCGCAAACTCTCCGGGGCTCACCACCTGGCTGACACTCGCATAGCCTGCCTCGATGAGTCGTTGCCGGAAGGGCTCGATGGCGAGCGCCTGCCCGGTGCCGAGCTCGAACGCGCGGCCCTGCACGTAACTGCGCGGCGCCAGCCGCTGCATGAGCGTGTCGGCCGAGACGATCAGGCAGCCGTGCCGCAGCTGCGGCAGCTCGAACAGGGTCTTCAGCCGCTCGGAGGTGATGTCCGGATGGGGAGAGAAGAGCTCGTACGGCAGCACTTCCCAGTCCGGCAGCCGCAGCAGCGCCAGCTCCTCCCCGGCGAAGAAGCGCAGCTCCGCCGTGAGCCGCTCGAGCTCGCGCGCCGCGTCCACGATGACCACGTACAGCCGCCGGTCGGCGCGCATGGCTTCGGCAAGCGCCAGTGCCGCGGCGCTGCCGTACAGCTGATGCCAGCGCAGACGCCGGTGGGCCCCGGCCGGCAGCGGCGGATTGAGCAATGAGGGCATCTGAGCGCGCCGACGCGAAAGCCGGGCAGCTTACCTAAGTAGGCCTGCAGGCCGCGAGGGGACTGTCGGCAGAGGGCGCGCGCGGGTGCGTGCCGTGGGGTGCTCAGGCGCTGACCGGCTCCGCACTCACCTGCATGCGCGTTCCGAGCGGCACGCAGAAGATGTCGATCGGGTGGGAGCGCCCGCGCAGCCGCAGGGGCGGCAGCGGGGTCGCGCCGACATCCATGCCGTGCGCATCGAGGGACTGCTTGAGTGCGCCGGAGAACAGCATCTCGCCGGCGCGCGCCCGCTGGCACAGACGCGCGGCGATGTTCACCGTGTCGCCGATGATGGTGTAGTTCATATAGGAGGAGGAGCCGATGTTCCCGGCCACCACGTCCC